>ERZ773104.2194-NODE-2194-length-22699-cov-3.768990_pt1 | contig 22699 bp, 17 predicted proteins | sample MGYA00511920_ERZ773104 | MGnify/ENA primary metagenome ERZ773104 (study PRJEB29015, sample SAMEA2737857) | human gut metagenome | biome: human gut; feature: human-associated habitat; material: faeces | place: China | collected 2012 ...
ACATTGCAATTCATCCCCCACCTTAGAGGTGGGGGACTTCTTGCTACTGGAGGTTAAAATGAAAATCCCGTTTAATAATTCTCTGCTTTCACCTGAAAATACGACTGCGGATGATTGCAGACCGGACAGACTTCCGGAGCTTGTTTTCCGATGTGAATGTGTCCGCAATTTGCACATTCCCAGATGGTATCGCCGTCTTTCGAGAACACATATCCGCCCTCGACATTGGCAAGCAGCTTGCGAAAGCGTTCTTCGTGTGTCTTTTCAATCTTTCCGACTGCTTCAAACAGGGCAGCAATTTGGTCGAAGCCCTCTTGCCGTGCCTGCTCCGCAAATTCCCGATACATATCAGCCCATTCAAAATGCTCACCAGCAGCGGCATCTTTCAAATTCTCCGTGGTTGCCGGCATTGCACCGCCGTGCAGCAGCTTGAACCAGATTTTTGCGTGTTCTTTTTCGTTGGCAGCGGTTTCTTCAAAAATCTTTGAAATCTGCACATAACCGTCTTTTTTTGCCTGAGAAGCATAATACGTGTACTTCGTTCTTGCCTGTGTTTCTCCGGCAAACGCTGCCATTAAGTTGGCTTCCGTACGACTTCCTTTTAATGGTTTCATGGTTTCTGCTCCTTTTCCTTCTTCTGACAAGCGGGACAGACGCCAATAAAGAGAATTTGATGGGATTCGATCTGAAATCCTTGTGCATCGGTCACTTGGTCACAAAGATTCCCCTGATATGGCATATCTACATCAAATACCTGACTACAAACCCGACACTTGATGTGGTAGTGTGGTGCAACATGAAAATCGAATCGATCCGCTCCGTCTGGAATGGGAATCCGCAAGCTTTCTCCCTGTTCCGAGAGCAACTTGAGATTCCGATAAACAGTTGCTTTGCTAATCAATGGATTTTCTGCTGCAATGGCAAGATAAATCTCCTCCGCAGTCGGATGATTTCGCATACGCCGTACCGTTTCCAACACCAGTCTGCGTTGTAACGTGTTTCTGTTTTTCATGAACCTGTCTCCTTAATCAAGAATCATTCTTAATTAAGATTTTAACCGAAAAAGCGTTCTTTGTCAAGTAGTTTTTCGATTTTTTTCCAGCTTTCCAAAGACATTGTTCCAAAAAACTTAGGATTGTTCGGAATCTGCCTCACAGAATGTCACATCTTCCCCGTTCAGAATCCGGTTGGATGTCCGCATTGCACACATCTTTCCGCACATCGAGCAGGTATGCCGTTCCTGCGGCGGACGGCTTTCAAAATAATTCCGTGCCTTTTCCGGGTCAATCGCACACGCAAACATGCCTTCCCAGTCGATTCTCTGTCTGGCTTCGCTCATCCGGTTGTCCTGTTCTCTTGCATATGGGATTCCGTTCGCAATATCTGCCGCATGGGCAGCAATTTTCGATGCTACGATGCCCTCCCGAACGTCCTGCAAATCCGGCAACCGCAAATGTTCCGCTGGTGTGACATAGCACAGGAAGTTTGCACCGCTGGATGCGGCAATTGCTCCGCCGATGGCAGAAGTAATATGGTCATAGCCCGGTGCAATATCGGTTACCAGCGGCCCTAATACATAGAACGGTGCACCGTGGCACAGCCGCTTCTGTAAGGTCATATTGGCGGCGATTTCATTCATTGCCATATGTCCCGGGCCTTCTACCATGACCTGTACATCCTTTTCCCATGCACGTTTTGTCAGGTCGCCCAGTTCAATCAGCTCGCTGATTTGGGCAGCATCGGTGCTATCTACGGTAGAGCCTGGACGCAGTGCATCGCCAAGGCTAATCGTAACATCGTAGGTTCTTAGGATTTCCAGCACCTCATCATAATATTCATAGAACGGATTTTCGTTTCCAGTCATTTCCATCCAAGCGAAAATAATTGAACCGCCGCGGGAAACAATGTTCATCAGTCGCTTGTTACGCTTAAAACGGGCAGCAGTTTCTTTGTTGACACCGCAATGGATCGTCATAAAGTCAACGCCGTCTTCTGCGTGCATACGCACAATATCGAGCCATTCTTTAGCGGTGATGTCTTTTAATGCTTTGTGATAATAAACAACAGCATCATAAATTGGTACAGTACCGATCGTAGCCGGACATTCACTCGTCAGCTTGCGGCGGAATTTCTGTGTATCGCCGCAGGAGCTCAAGTCCATGATTGCTTCTGCACCCATGTCTACCGCACTTTTTACTTTTTCCATTTCCATGTCTAGGTCCGTCCAATCTCTGGAAGTTCCGAGATTTACGTTGATCTTGGTGCGTAAGCGGCTGCCGATACCGTTTGGCTTTAAGCACTTGTGATTTTTGTTGGCAGGAATAATAACCTGACCGAGAGCGATCAGCTCACGAAGTTCGTCTTCGGCAATGTGTTCGCTTGCTGCGACCGCTTTCATTTCCGGTGTGATGATGCCCTGTCTGGCAGCATCCATCTGTGTTGTATAACTCATAATTTCCTCCTTGTCTGAGGGGCTGCATTGGCAAAAATAATAGCTGGAGTTTCCTATTAAGCAAAAAAGCACCTCAAAAAGTATCTGAGGTGCTTATTATAAGCGAAAGTACATATAGTCTGAAACACATTTCGGATAGAATGTGTGACTCATATATGGAATCCATCTCCCTACGCCGGTATTAGCCGGATCAGGTATATGGGTCGGAACAGGTCCCTCTCAGCATAGGAGTAATCTCCTTAGCTCCCCAGATTGTATTAGTAATAACATTTATCAGTATAAGGTGGTTTGGCAATTCTGTCAATCATCAACCATATAGAAAAGAGAATTGCGCACAGTACAGAAAAGAGAATTGCGCGTGGCATAGAAAAGTGATTTGTGGTATGATGAAAGAAGTTATTTGCAGGACAAAGATTGTGTTTATTGAGAGATAGCACATGGAAAGGAAAGATGCGTATGGCAGATTTTGCAAAGTTGACCCATGTTGCCAGTGAAGTAGAGGGAAATATGCTGGTAGGACGATTAAAAGATGCAGGATTGCAAGCTTTTGTGCAGCCATCAGTCAGTCCGGTGCAGGGAAAGCTGTATACCGGCGAGTTGGGAATGGCGGCTTCCGGCGCAGATGTTTGTGTTGCTGCAGAGCGCTTGGAAGAGGCGAAAGGCTTGCTAAATCAGTGGAATGCAATACAGCCGGATGAAGCAGAGCTTGCGGCAGAGTCTGAGGAGACCGGAGAAATTCCGCCGGAAATATTAGAATATTTGGAAGAGATCACAAAGGACAAGCAGCAATCAAGGTTAAATAGTATGCTTTGGATGGGAAGATCCAAAATAATTGCACGCATTTTTGCAGGAATTATGTTTATTATGGCTGTGATCTGCATCATATTAAGCGCGTTCGTGCAGTGATTCAAATGATGGATGTAAGTATAAAGAATCACTATCAATTGCCATGTTGAGCAGGGGCTGCGAAAGTGAATATAGTGATAGAAATTGTAATTCATAGCAATGAAAGAAATTGACAGAATATATGGGCATGGAGGTTTTGCGATGAAGAATAAGGAATTGGATCATGTAGACAGGGAAATATTGCGCATGTTGCAGGAAAATGCGAGAATGTCATTGAAAGACATTGCGGAAGCAGTGTTTTTGTCATCGCCTGCGGTATCGGTGCGCATTGACAATATGATTGAAGCTGGTTATATAGAGGGCTTTCACGCGACGGTTAATCCGGTCAAGATGGGCTATCATATCAAGGCGTTTATCAACTTGGAAGTATCGCCGATCGATAAGGAGCAGTTTTATCCGTATATCAAAGCCTGCCCGAATGTGGTAGAGTGCAATTGTGTGACGGGAGATTATTCTATGCTTTTGGAAGTGTGGTTCCCTAGTACACATGAGTTGGATCAATTCATTGGTGAATTGCAGCAATATGGACGAACCAAAACACTGATCGTGTTTTCTACTTCTGTAGAACACAGAGGGGTTCATGTGGATGGAGGTTTTAATGATGGAAAGGCGCGATAAAGTTAATTATTATTTGGATCTGGCAGATGTCGTGTCGCAGAGGGGAACCTGTCTGCGAAAGCGTTACGGTGCTGTCATTGTAAAAAATGACGAAGTAATTGCAACGGGATATGTAGGAGCACCGAGAGGCCGCAAGAACTGCACAGATATTAATCGATGTATTCGCGAAGAAATGAAAATACCGCGCGGAGAGCGTTATGAATTGTGCCGCAGTGTGCATGCGGAAGCGAATGCGATTATCAGCGCAGAGCGGGAAAAAATGATTGGATCGACGATGTATTTGTCAGGTCGTGAGGTGTCAACAGGGGAATATGTACACAATTCTAATAGTTGTTCGATGTGTAAGCGAATGATCATTAATGCGGGAATCAAGCAGGTGATCGTACGTGATGATGAAGAGCATTATCGGGTGATCGAGGTGCAAAGCTGGATAGACAATGATGAGTCCTTATCCGGGATTTCAGGATATTAAGATGTGAATTTTGCTGGGAAAGATGTGGAAATTGGTCCGGAAATGGGACAGGTTAATAAATTGGACAGAGAGCCGAAAACAGGGACAGACCAATAAGCCGGACAGAGAGCCGGAAACAGGGACAGACCAATAAGCCGGACAGGGAGCCGGAAACAGGGACAGACCAATAAGCTGGACAGGGAGCCGGAAACAGGGACAGACCAATAAGCTGGACAGTGTGTCGGAATAGGGACTGACCATAATACAGGTCATTTGTCCGAAATTGTGGATAACTGTCCTGTTTTGCGGACAATTAGTGGATAACTCAACAAAAATGGGGAGAAATCCACAGGTTATCAAAGTTATCCACGAAAAATCAGTACATTTATTTTCTTTCGGATGACAGATTACAGAAAATTTGGTACACTTATTACAAAATATTATGAAGGATGTACGCTCGAAATTCTTCGTTCGGTAGATTCGGAGAGTACATAAGGAAGAAATGGAGGAAACTATGGCAAACTATATATATGGTATTGATATCGGGGGAACAACGGTAAAGATGGGACTTTTTGATGAAGAAGGAACCATGATCGATAAATGGGAGATCGTGACACACAAAGAGGATGGCGGAGAGCAGATTTTGCCGGATATTGCGGCATCGATCAAAGAAAAGAATGAGGAGAAAAATATTGCGACAGAAGATATTCTTGGAATCGGCATGGGTGTACCGGGACCGATTACAGAAGAGGGTGTTGTTTTGAAATGCGCAAATCTCGGCTGGGGAATCTTTTCGGTGGCAGATGAGGTAACCAGACTGACAGGGGTTCAGAAAGTCAAAGTTGGTAATGACGCAAATGTGGCAGCTCTTGGCGAGCAGTGGAAAGGCGGCGGCCGCGGATTTAACAGCATTGTAATGGTGACGCTTGGAACCGGTGTCGGCGGAGGAATCGTTATGAATGGTAAGATTGTAACAGGTTCCCATGGTGCGGCCGGTGAGATCGGTCATTTGACGGTCAACCTGCATGAGACGAGAGTGTGTGGCTGTGGTAAGAGGGGCTGCTTGGAGCAGTATTCTTCCGCAACAGCAATCATGCGCAGTGCCAGAGAAAAAGTTGCCAATACGGACACGCCTTCTTTATTGCGCGATTATCCGGAGATCACCGGCAAAGAAATTTTCGATGCATACAAGGCCGGAGACGACATGGCAGAGGATGTGGTTAATGAATTTGCAGAGTATTTGGGACTTGGACTTGCTCATACAGCGCAGGTTATTGATCCGGAGGCATTTGTTATCGGTGGCGGTGTTTCTAAAAACGGACAGGTCGTAGCTGATATCACCAAAGAAAAATATGAGAAAAATGTTATGTTTGCATTAAAAGATAAAGAATTTCGTCTTGCAGAGCTTGGAAATGATGCGGGAATGTATGGTGCAGTTCGCATGGTATTAGTAGATTAATCGCGGTTTCAAAAGATAGGTAACAGGGACGTCACACGTAATTGGTGACGTTCTTGTTGCCTATTGTTTTCTTATTTATTGGGATATTGCTGCTTTGCAATGTAGCTCATTACAAAATGTTGGTGTTGCTCTTACTTTTTAGGCAGTAGTATATGTTTGCAGATGGAGAAAGGGATGAGAAATTAGCATGAAATTATTTCATATATCAGACTTGCATATTGGAAAACAATTGTATGCGTATAGTTTGCGCGAGGAACAAGAAGATATTTTGCATCAAATTGTGGAACAGGCCGCAATTCACCGTCCCGATGCGATATTGATCGCGGGCGACATCTATGATAAATCGGTGCCGTCGGGTGAGGCGTATGAGATCTTTGATCATTTTCTGAATGAGATAGCATCGTTGGATCCACAGATCCCGGTGTGTATGATCGCAGGAAATCATGATAGTGCTCTCCGATTAAAATATGCAAGTTCTTTTTTGGAAAGACAGAAAATAGTCGTATCAACTATGATCCCGACGATAGAGGAGGAACATCTGCGCAAAGTGATCTTGCAGGATGAGTATGGAGAGGTGGCGGTATATTTACTACCTTTCTTGAAACCTGGTCAGGCTAGAGTCCTTTTTCCGGGACAGGAAATTACGGACTATGATATGGCGGTCCGTAAAGTGTTAGAACGGGAAGGAATTGATTTTACAAAAAGAAATATATTGGTGGCGCACCAATTTTTTGTGGGTGGTAATGGCGAAGTTGAGCGCTGCGATTCGGAATTAATGTATTTGTCAGTGGGTGGTATCGATAGTGTTCATACTGATATGGTAGAGGCGTTTGATTATGTTGCGCTGGGACATATTCATGGGGAGCAGCCGGTGGGCAAGGCGCATATTCGTTATAGCGGAACGCCGTTAAAATATTCTGTCAGCGAAGAGCATCATGAGAAGGGAATTACCATGGTGACGCTGGGCGAAAAAGGGGACAGTCCGAAAATAGAACGAATACCGCTGCGCCCACTTCGGGATGTCTGCAGTCTGCGGGGAACTTTGGAAGAAGTAATTCGGAGTGCCGAGGCGCATCGAGACGATTATGTGAGTATTGTTTTAACGGATGAAACAGGTTTATACCGCCCAAAAGATCAGCTGGATGAATGTTTTGACCGTATTTTGGAGGTACGGATAGAGAATACGCGTACCATGGCAAGAATGAAACAGCAGGAAATAGAGAATGCACAGTTAAGCCCATTAGAAGCATTCCGGGAGTTCTATCAGATGATGAATGATCAGCCGATGAGCGAAGAGGAAGAACTGGAATTACAGCAGATTATTGCTAAGTGTGATGGAAGCAAAGAGGGTTGAGCTATGGCGTTGTGTGATGAGAGAATGTGATAAGCATAACTGCAAGACATTAATTGTCTTGGAAATATGAAATGGAAAGCAGGAAAAGCATAGCTGCAAGTTGTCAATTGTCTTGAAGATATTATATGAGAGGAAATGAGTATGAAACCAATATATATTGAAATGAAAGCGTTTGGCTCTTATCGGGACGAAAAAATTGATTTCACCGGCAAAAGTCAGGGTTTGTTTTTGATCACAGGAGATACCGGTGCGGGAAAAACCACAATTTTTGATGCAATATGCTATGCGTTATATGGGGAAACCAGCGGTGGCAAGCGCAGCGGTGAGATGATGTGCAGTCAGTTTGCAAAACCCGGAGAAAAGACAGAAGTAAGATTTTGCTTTGACTACGATGGTCGAGAGTATTTGGTTACGAGAAGCCCGGATCAGCCCAAATGGAACAAAAAGGGGGAGCGGTTAAAGACAACGACGGGCACAAAGGTAAGTCTTATATTGCCGGATGGTACAGAATTTGCCGGGAAAACCAAGGAAACAAACGAAAAAATACAGCAGATCATTGGACTGGGGTGTAATCAGTTCACACAGATCGCAATGCTTGCGCAGGGCGACTTTATTAAGCTTTTGCATGCGACATCGGAAGAGCGCAAAGAAATTTTTGCGCGGATTTTTGATACATCGATCTATGAACAGATTCAGCGGGAATTGGCGTTGGAGGCAAAAAGCGTTTATGGAAAGCTGATCGGAAATCGAGAAGATATCATCAAAGAACTTGGGCGCATACAGGCGGTTGATGCGGTACTTGACGAGCGGTGGAATGATTTGGAAGTGCTATTTAGTGAGACACATCGCGATGAATTGCTTGCTCTGGCAAAGCGTATATGTGAAGACAGCAACCAGAAGCTTGGACAAGTGGAAAATGACAAGGAAAATGTAGGAAAGACATTAGAAAAAATATCGGCACAGATCGAAGCGGGCACCAATATCAATCGACTGTTTGAAGAGTTAGAACGCCACCATAAGAAAGCAGAACAGTTGTCAGTGCAGAAGGAAACAGTGGATGTAATGCGGCTTAAGCTGGATGCCGGTCGGCGTGCGATGGTTGTCGACAAGGATGCCAAAATTGTAACGGAACGCAGAAAAGAATCTGTAGATTGCAAGCAGCGATTGGAACAGTTAAAACAATGGTTTGAAGAAAATGTCCCGAAAATGGAACAGATAGAAAACGATTACCGGTCATTGGGAAAGCAATTGGAAACAGAGGTTCCTGTGCTGGAAGAAAAGGTACGTGTCCGTAAAGAGGGACTTATTCGGTTGCAGGAAATACAAAAATTACAGGCAGAGTTTATGGCGTGCCAAGGAAAACTGCAGGAAGCAGAGACTCTTTTGCAGCAAAGTGAACAGGAGTATGAGGAAATTCATGTCCAGATCATGGATAATCAGGCATTGCAATTGCGTTTGACGCTGGTGGAGGGGGAACCTTGTCCGGTGTGTGGAAACGTGCATCATCCGGTGATGGAACACGATGTGGATCATGATCAGAAATCTGATAGGATGGGATCTGCGGATGCTGTGTTTGAAACAATGGTAGAGCAGGAAAGACGTTTGCAATCGAAACGGGAACAGGATCAAAAACAGGTAGTGCAGTTGCAGCAAAAGTTGGCGGGGATACAGGGGAAATGGGAAGCCCTGCAGTCGCAACTGCACGACGATGAGATGCCAACTGTTTCACAACGAACAATACAAGATGCCGTGTTGCAGGATATCCCGGATCAGTTCCAAAATGACCTTAATGAATGGCAGGCAAAGATTGCGCAGATCAAGCAGAAAGCAGCCGCTGCAGAAAAGAAGCATGAAAAATTTACGCGGGAAAAGCAGGAACGAGAGGGAGAACGTAAGGCAGAGACTGCTCATTTAGAGCGTTGTGTTGAGGCAGTGGCGCAGGCAGAAACGGCGTATACACAAAGCTTAGCAGAGCAGGATTTTGAAAATGAGGAAGCGTACCAAAATGCGCGCATGGACAAACAGCAATTAGATGCATTTCAGCAGCAGATTAATGAGTATGAGCAAGCGTGCAAGCTGACCGAAGAACGTGTCCGTGATCTGGAACAGCAGACCAAGGATAAGAAACCAATAGAACTACAGCAATTATTGCAGCAAAGAGAGGAACTTGGGCGCCGACAGAAATCATTAGAGGCACAGGTGAAAGAACTTTATCATGTGGCGAAAGAAAATGAGCGTGCATATGAAGCCGGAACGAAGCTGTACGAAAAAAGGGACAGCATGAAACGGCATGCGGAGATATTAGCCAACTTAGATAATACTGCGAATGGAAGAATCTCTAAACGGCACGTTAATTTTCAAACATATATTCAGCGGCGTTATTTTGCACAGATTATTGACCGCGCTAATCAGCGTCTGGTGCGGATGACGAATCATCAATTCGAACTTCGATGTCGGGACCTGGAACATTTGCGGACCGTGGGACAGGTTGGTCTGGATCTGGATGTGTATAGCATCGTCAATGATCAGGTGCGTGATGTGAAAACGCTATCGGGTGGAGAATCTTTTGTTGCAGCGCTTGCGATGGCGCTAGGGATGGCTGACATGATACAGGACAGCCGAGGCAGTGTACATATAGATACGATGTTTATCGATGAGGGATTTGGAGCGTTGAGCGAGGAGACGAGAAACCAAGCGATCGCTGTGTTGAATGAATTGTCAGGCGGCAAGCGCTTGGTTGGAATTATCTCGCATGTCAGCGAATTAAAGGCGCAGGTAGGAACGAAGCTTGTCGTGACAAGAACGGACAAAGGCAGTCATGCGCACTGGGAGATGGATTGATCATAAAGAAAGGCTGTGATTTTTGGTAAAAGTCACAGCCTTTCTTTATATTATTTTCTAAGTAATTCTTTATAGTCATTAGCAATTTGCTGAAGATGAACAATTTGTTGATCTTCCAAACCATAGGTATCAATAAACAGTTCCGTCGAGCCTTGATTTAATTCTAACAGATAATCAGTTGAGCAAGAAAAATAGATAGATAATTTTTTTAGTAATTCTACAGAAGGCATAATATTGTTGTTTTCCCAATTGCTGACGGTCTGCTTCGTGACGCCGATTTCTTCAGCAAGCTTCACTTGACTAATTTTGTGCAGATGACGCAGGTATTTAATTTGGTCTCCAAGCATATTTTCCTCCATTTCTCGTTAGGTATATTATTAAGAACGTATTCTACATGTTGAAAAAGTCGTAAACATGCAGAAATCACTCCTTGTTAAAGTTAGTGATGGAGTCCTCTAGGGGTTCTTATAATTATTAGTTTATAAAAGAAAAGTATATTTACAAAATACATTAGTATTGCTATAATTGACCGTATAGTAACCTAGAGGAAGAGATTTAATTGTCATATGCAGGAGGTAAATATGGAAATAGTTATTAAAACATTGATTGAATGCGTAGTGAAGAGGTAATGGTTGCACTTGAAAAAGTATGAAGAGAATCAAAAACTATATTGTATTGTAATAGAGAGATACAATATAGTCTAGCAAGCAGGGAGGAATGAAGAATGAGACACAGAAAAAAAAGAAGATTTGAAATTGCCGTAGGATTAGTGCTGGCACTGATTGTAACATCGTGTTGTGAGGGAACAGCAATGGAAACGATGCGTGCATATGCAGCCAGTGCAGAAAATTGGTCAGTAGTTTATTCTGATGATTTAGGATTTTCCAAGGTCTACGCAGTAGGAGGACATGTAGTTATCGGAATGAAAGACGGTGTGGTATGTTTCTATAACCTATCTACTAAAAAAGAAACAAAGACAAAATATGATGGGATATATGTTTTTTGGGGGACATATAGACCGGTATCCGGGGCGGATTGTGGTTCTGAGGAAAAAGCAACCATACTATGTTATCAGACCATTAATTCTGATGAAAAACAATATGATGTGGTGAAATTGGATGGAACGATAAAAAAGGAAATAGGAAGATATTATGATGTAGATTCTGAGGGCTCTATTTGTAGAAAAGAGGGAGATAAGTTGTATTACGGTGTCATTGACCAAGAGGGAAATGTTGTAGTGCCCGCAAAATATGCCAATGTAAGTTCGTACGGCGATAAATATATGGTTAATGAAACTGAGGATGGTTTGTGGGCGTTATATAAACCAAGTGAGGGATTGATTACAGATTTCGAATATGAAACATTTAATTATGAAAATAGGGATGTAATTTATGGGGATGATTATGATGTGATTAGTCGAATGGAAGTAGGAGAAAAGGCATCTGGAGAAATTGGAATCATTCTGGATGGTAAGGAATTATCTTTGGATAGTAAAATTTATGGCGCAACAGGAGAGCAGTATATGGTCTTTAATAGATTTTATGTGAATGGTACAATGTATTTTCGAAAATTAATCTGTCCGGATTACGATTATTATCGTAAAGCAACTGAGCCGGAGTCATCTACGCATATAGCTGGTATTCACATATATAATAGTATGTCGGAAGATGGTATCTTAGATTCTATTGAAAGTCTTATGAATAATACAGATGTGGAAGTTGCATATTATATGGCACAAGGAAAAGAAATTAGCGTAGAAGATATGCACACGATGGTAAAGGCGGTGGTTGATGAAAAAGACGAAAAAAATGCAGCCGCGATGCAAAAGGTAAATGCTTCACTAAAAAATATAAACTATACAAAATTTTATACTGGAACATCGTATAAGATTACTAAGATAGAGAAACCGGAAGTGGAGCCTTCATGGGGAGATGGAGATAAGTACTATAAGGTTACGGTTCCTATAGTATTAGATGCAAATGAATCGCAGGAAAAGATTGTATCATATTATAATCACGAAGGCGATTTGATGGTACAGGGATGTTTAATTGCAGGTAGGCAATATCTTAGAGATGAAAAAGGGAACATTCATTATATCGAGGAGGAACCTAGTAAGGGGAAAATAATAGATGACATTATTTATAAGGATTCTAAAGGTGATTTTAGAAATTATGTAGACCTTCAGTTTAATTATGAGAATAATATAGGAGAGGACTATTATGTAATAGCAAAAAAATTAGTACCTGATGATGAGGAGTATATAGATCATACAGTGGATGATAACGAGCGAGGAAATACAAAGTATTTATTATTATGGAAACAAGATGTGTCACAGATGCTGTATTCATTTGATATCTATGGATATAGAAACGAATTTGAAATATGCGAATATAATAATGGAAAAAGCGAATTTGAAATTTATTATTATTACAATGGCAAATTAAATAAGGATCCACAAACAGAAGATAGAGAAGTGGAAATTCGTAAGACACAAATTAGTGATACTTTGAAACAATATGAGGTGTTTGATGAGGATGGCAATAGTATATTTGACATTACTCAACCAGATAGAGAGTATTATACTTCGGTATTCGCATATCAAGACTGCAAAATTATATTTTGTATAGATAAGGGATGGTATGCTCAGGAAGATGATATAAATACGGAACCAACAGTAAAGCCAACCATAAAACCAACGGTCAAACCGACAAAAACGCCAGAAGTAACCAAGACGCCAAACGCAACCGAGGCTCCTATTCCAACTGTATCCCCAAGTATGACACCGGCACCGACACCCGGTGCTGCACAAGATGCACAGGGGACAGCAACACCAAGCACAACTCCTTCAAATACCAAAGCTACATTATCTCCAGCGGCGGTCGGCAGAACCGTAAAGGACAAGACTGCTTCATACAAGGTCGTATCAGCAGACAAAAAACAGCCTGCAGTAGCCTATACCAAAGTGCTCAAGAAAAATGCAAGTAATGTTATCGTACCTGATAAGATCAAGGTCAACGGAGTGACTTACCAAGTGAAGAGCATTGCGCCAAAGACATTTGCGAACAATAAAAAGCTGAAAAAGATCACGATCGGAAAGAACGTTACTTCCATCGGAAAGCAGGCATTTGCTGGATGTAAGAAGTTGAAGAAGATCACGATCAAATCGGCGAAGTTAAAGAGCGGTTCCATTGGCAAAAATGCCTTTAAGGGAACGGCGAAGAAGCTGACCTTCAAAGTGCCAAAGAAAAAATATAAGGCATATAAGAAGTTCCTGAAGAAAAAGGGAAATAAGACGGTGAAGGTAACCAAGTAGTAAGAAATAAATGTGTTTGTAAAATTGTTGATGCCGGGGAGACGGGAAAAGTTTCTCTGGCATTAGCTGTTACTAAGTATAGAAATAGGCGAAATATTTTATAGGTAAACCATGGATGTATGATGAAAGGAGACACAAGATGAAACAACACACAAACACACTCAAACGCTCCATCGCCATACTCATGACATTGGCGATGGTATTGTCGCTGCCGACCGGGATCACCATGCCCCGTCAGGCACAGGCAGCAGGGTATGGACTAAATAATCCGACCACGGATAGTAACGGAGTCACAACATGGGACTGCGTATACTTCGGAAATTACTGGCAAGGTGCAACACCGACGCCAACGGCACCACCATTTAGTACTCCGGTTGCACCGCATACACCAACACCATCACCATATTGGGTGCCAACTGCCAGACCGACTGTGACTCCCGAGCCGGTGTCTGCTAAAATTATATTAGCTACTCCGACGGCACATTCGAAAAAAGTTGTTGGAAAAAAGATAATGATGAAAGAAGCAGGTAATGTCACACCAACACCAGAACCAGTGATTACACCTAAACCAACAGTGCAGCCCGATCCAACACCAACATCAAAAGTTTCACCAACGCCAGCGTCTAATAACTTTAAAATAGGATCAATAAAATGGCGTGTTTTATCAGTAGATGGAAATGATGCATTTTTGATGGCAGATCAGAGTTTAGATGCAGAACCGTATAACAACTCAGATGCAAGTGTGACATGGAGTGAATGTACATTGAGAAGCTGGTTAAATGGCTATGATTCATTATCAAATAAAGCTGGTATTGATTATAGAAATAACAATTTTATTGATTCAGCGTTTACGAATAAAGAAAAATACGCTATTATGCAGACGAAGGTAAGCAATGGAGATGATTCTGATTATGGTGGGATAATTGGAGGTGAAGATACTAGAGATAAGGTGTATCTGCTTTCGATGGCAGAAATAAGTGAAGAAAGTTATGGATTTAATGAAAATTTTAATATAGAAAGTTATGCAAGGATGACACATGATACTGCGTATACTATATGGAAACGAGGTGGTAATTACCGAGATATTTGGTGGTTAAGAACAGCAATCCAGGGAAATGGTGCAGCTAGAATTTATGAGGACGGATCTGGTCATGCCGTTGCTAATATGTGGCCTAAATTGGGAGTGCGGCCAGTGCTTCATTTAGATTTATCTAACACAGATCTTTGGTCCTATGCGGGTACGGTATCGTCTGAGGGAGAAAGCGTTACGAATGGCAGTTTTGTCGGTACTCTGAGAGGATATACGACATCTAACCGGACAGCCACACTGGATAATAGAGAAATTACCGTCAGCAGCGAAATTGAGGATGAAGATGTGACAAACCTTCTGGCAAATCATACCACACGCCTGGTGGCTGTGACGCTGGAGAATGGTGTGATCACACAGATCACAGCGGCGGAAAATATCCTCAAACCAACGATTGAGATCCAGCCGGAGGTGTCAGAGATTGTATATGAAAATTCCAAATTTTCCAAGAAAAAGTTTGATCTGAATCTGGTGATCAAGTGCGATGTGAAATACCCTTATTCGCTGGAACAGGTATTATCGGCAGCAGGAGAAGACAGTGGACTTGCGGTACAGATTTCAAAGGTAACACTGGATTCTCAGTTTGCAGATAGTGGATCAATTCCGTATTACTTGAAAGATGGAATTTTTGACAGTAAGGATGTTTCATACGAAAAAGAGCCGGATTTATCGCTGGCATTAGGGAAAACGCACACGATTTCCCTGACGGCATATTTAAAAGATGACTATATTCCGGAAAATGTAAGCAATGCAACGATGTTCACAGCACAGCTCAATGATGATGCCACGACCCGGGTCAACAAAACAGTCAACATTGCCAATATGGACAAGGCAAAGAAGATTGCACAGACCAAGCAGAGTGTCAGCGCGAATACACCGGAAATGAACAAGATCAACACGATTTTGAATGGAACGCAGGCAGCATTTGATGATACAAAGCTTCGTGAACATCTGACAGATAACGAGGTGAAAGCGGTAACAGCGCAGGTAAACAACTGGATTTATACATCAAATGCACTAAATAGCATCATTACCGATGACAGTGAAAACGGACTGATCAAACAGCTTCTTAAGAAGTCGAATTTATCGAAAGAAGCTTTGACAGATAAAGTGTTTGAAAAACTTGGAATCTCTCAGGTAAAGGGAATGCTTACGGGAGGAAAGAGTTATACCGGTACATTGAAGTTTGAGGCAACGGACAAAAATACCGGAAAGGACATAGTGATTGTTTTTACCACTAATATGACCTTTTATGCTTTTAATGGCAGTCAGGTCTCTTATGGAGGCTTTGGAACCATCAGTTACAAGATCCAGAAACAAGGCTTTAATGTCAAGTCTTCCAAAACAGATCTGAAATGTGAGAAAAATGGAAATGGCGTAGGCGTGATTACTTATGCAAATTATGACAGCTTTGTGAGTTCTTTGAAAAAGATTATGGAGAAGCAGATCCATGGCTGTTATAGCAAGATTTACGGAAAAGGGATTGATGAGATCTCCGATGAGCTTCTTTCGGGAACTTTCCGAAAAATTGTAGTCGGCAAGTATGGTTCTGCCAGTGAAATGGTGTATACCGGTCTGAAGTATGCAGCCACAGGATACACGGAAGAAGATGCTAAAAAAAGCGTAAAGGATGTTACGATCATTCTGGCAAAAGGCATGAACGAAAAGAAAACGAAGGTGGAAGTCCATTGCCCGGTTGATGTGTCGGTGTATGATAATGATGGTAATCTGTGCGCACAGATTGTGAATAATCAGGTAGTAGCCGGGTATGATGATGTATCCGCATATGTAGATAATGATGCTAAGTATCTGTTGCTTCCTGACGATGATTATGTCATAGAATATTCCGGTAATGACGATGGAACAATGACTTGTAACATTGAGGAATATGAAAACGATGAAGTGGTGAAGAGCCTTACTTATGAAAATATTCCATTATCATCGAATATGAAATATAATAACTTTTTGGAGGCAGGCAGAAGACAGGCACTTGCGTTATACAATCCAAACAATGAGGAGGGGGATGGCATTGCACCGGCAGAAGCAGAGGGATTTGAGCCGGAAGTGATCGAGGCAGAAAAACTGACTTTGAATGAAGAGACATTAGAGCTTCGGGTGAATGAGAGCTATATGCTGCAAGAGGCAATTGAGCCATACAATACAACGGACAGCGGAGTTACTTGGGAGAGTAGTAATGAACAAGTTGCTTTGGTAGATGAAACGGGATTGGTACAAGCGGTAGGCGTAGGAAATGCTGATATTGTTGCAAAAAGTCAAGACGGAAAGTTATCTGCAGTATGTCAAGTCAAGGTGACAAAAGTTTCAAACGATAACGAGCCGTCTGCAATGCCAACGGTCAGCCCAACGGCGAAACCGACTGGTAAGCCAACGATTAAGCCATCAGTCGCACCGTCAAAAACTCCTAATGGGACAAACTTGCAGCCATCCGGCGTATCAAATGTGCCACAGAAGCTTCGCAAGGGACAGCGTGTCAAAGACACGAAGACAAAGGCTTACTATAAGATCCTTTCCATCACTTCATCGGGCGGCACAGTTGCTTATGTGAAGCCTGTCGGCAAGAAGAGCAAGAGCATTACGATAGCAGCTTCCGCAGTGCTTGATGGTCATACCTTCAAAGTTGTCGCAGTGTCAGCAAAGGCATATAAGGGTTGCTCGAAACTTCAAAAGGTAACGATTGGTAAGAACATTACATCCATCGGTAAAAATGCGTTTGCCGGATGTAAGAAGTTGAAGAAGATCACGATCAAGTCAACGAAACTAAAGAGCAGTTCCATTGGCAAAAATGCCTTCAAGGGAACGGCAAAGAAGCTGACCGTCAAAGTGCCAAAGAAACAGTATAAGGTATACAAGAAGTTTTTGAAGAAAAAGGGGAATGGGATGTTAAAGGTAATAAAGTAAAAATATACAATATTTAGTTACGAGATTATGTTATCATTCCTTAGTCCAAAAAATGCCCCTCTAAGTAAGAGTGCTCTAGATAACTTGGATTTTCGTAATACACACCGGTTTTAAAGTTTGATATTTCATCACTGATAAAGGAGTTGAAGATTTTAATTAACTCCTTTATTTCTTGACCGGTTTTTGTACAATCAAGAATCATATAACAATATAATTTTCCGATAGAAGTAAAACTGGGGATTTTATACGAACATCCGGAAATGGTATCAAAATCACCAGCCTTTATCTGATATGCGTTGATCAATTCCTCGGATACCTGATCGAACGAAAGGCAATGATTTACGGGAGCGTCCTGCAATTGCTTTGCGATTCCCTGTTCGCCAAGTGCATTCACAATAACTTTACGGCGGTTTTTAGTCTTGCGCCCGGTAAATTCAATTAAGGAACAAACATAAAAAAGGTCATCTTTTTTCACTGTTGTCATAAGCAATTTCGCTCCTTTCGAATGTTAAGCAATTAAGTGCGGCTAATGTATGAAAACTGATTTGATGTGTGGGATACTTAAATTGTGCTAAAGCCCAAAATTGTTCTCTTGAAATATCGCCATATAAATAGTCATTTACATAGTTCCAAATTGTATCATCTGCCATGGGCCCCTCAACGATATCATAATCATGGATGCCGCCTTGGCGGCAAGTGGCGATAAAATCCAGCCATTCATCGGTCATTTTTTCAAATGATAATATATTAAGACGGTTGTTGGGGGTATATTGATAGACGTTTATTGTGGGAGTACCCTCGCCGCGATTTGCCCATCTCACTGCCTGATCGTAGTTATTGGTGCAGTAGAATCCCCAGGAGAAGTCTTTGGTAAATTTGGATTTACGAATTTCTGGAAATTCGACAATCTCTTTGCTTGCATGATATAGAATCAAGTTGTCACCGTCCTTTCTATGGAATATTTATAATATATTATATCATAATAATTGCGCATGATTTCTGCGCATAATGGAGTTTCAAAGAAACTCCTAAGATGAGCACTGTGTGCTCATTATATCATATATTAGAACATCGATGCTATATATTAGCGTAAATGCAGCACTTCTGAGGTGATGCGTGCCGCATCTATCGTCATCTGATGTGGGCAGATTGGGCTTTCTAATAATCCGTTTTCGATGCAGCGAACGACCTCTGCCACTTCATAAACAAATCCATTTTCTTCACCGCTGTCAAAGGAATCAATGCACTCATCGGCACTGTTATACAGTTCTGCCCTAGAACCAAAGTGCATTTTAGGAAGGCGAATATATCCGTCCTCGCCGTAAATGTAAGCATCTTCCGGCATTTTGGTGGTAAAAGAGCACTGTAAATTTGCAATACAGCTTTCGAGCTGCAGATTCATACTGACCAGATCATCTACACCTGTAGAATGTCTTGCGACAAAAGCCTCCATATCCAGTATTTTTTCATCCACGAGATAAGGCAGTACCTCGAGTGGATAAATGCCGAGATCATACAGAGAACCACCGCCGAGTGCCGGGTCAAAGAGTCGTTTATTGTAGACAGGATCAGCTTTCCAACCGATAGTTGCCTGCATTAATTTTACTTTGCCAATACGACCCTCCCGGATCCATTGCTTGGCAGTTGTTGTTTTTGGCAAAAAACGTGTCCACATAGCTTCCATCATAAACAAGTTTTTTTGTTTGGCAAGGCTACAGACGGTAAGCGCCTCGTGAGCAGACCGTACCAAAGATTTTTCGCAGAGAACATGTTTGTCGGCTTGCAGACATTGCAATATGTTATCGTAGTGAGCGTTGGTGGTAGTTGCGATGTATACGGCGTCGATGCGAGGGTTGGCGAGTAATTCTGCATAATTTCCGTAATAGGACGGAATATGCTCGCGCGCCGCCCATTCCTGTGCGCGATCCAGTGATTTGCTGGCAACCGCAATGACTTCGGCGTTATCCAGTTGTCTGACGGCGTCTGCAAATTTGCGTGCAATGTCGCCTGCTCCAATAATTCCAAAATGTATCATATTTCATGTGCCTTTCTGTGTTCTGTGATTTGCAGCGGTGCTGCATCGTGATTTGGCAAAAGAATAACATAGGAAGAAAGGCGTGTCAATTTGTAAGCTAATTAGGAAAATAGGATTGATATACCTACATTTTTGTGATATATTTAATTCAAATCAATTTTGTTCAAATAAATTTGAATTAAAATATGACGCGGGGAGGCGGTATCAATGTTTATAGGCAGAGAACGAGAACTTGCATCTTTAAAAGAGTTTTATGATAAAGATGGAATTGGAATGACGGTGATATATGGACGCAGACGCATTGGAAAGTCTACGCTTATTGCCGAATTTGTCAAAGATAAAAAAACAATTTTTTATACAGCTACAAAAGTTGGAAAAACCAGAAATCTCGAATTGTTTTCAAGACAGGTAGTGGATCTGTTTATGCATGGGATGGAGAATATTAGTTTTGGAACACTAGAAGCTGTTTTTGATTTTATTGATAAAAATATAGGTGATGAAAAAATTGTTCTTGTAATAGATGAACTGCCGTATTGGGCTGAAAAAGATGAAGCACTTCTGTCTGTGCTGCAGAAATATATAGATACAGTGTGGAATGACAAGAATCTAAAAATAATTCTGTGCGGGTCTGCGCTTAGCTTTATGGAGAAGAAGGTGTTGAGCGAAAAGAGTCCGTTGTTTGGGAGGCGCAATTCTCAAATTAAATTGGAGGCGTTTAACTATTTGGACGCAGCAAAATTTGTTCCAAATTATTCGAACGAAGATAAGGCAATCTGTTATGGAATTACCGGCGGTGTTGCGAAGTATCTTTCTATGATTGATTCCAATAAAAGCATTGATGAAAACATCGTCAGGCTCTTTTTTAGGACAGATGGATATTTATATGATGAGACAAGAAATCTTTTGACGCAGGAATTTTCAGATATATCATTAGTAAATAATATTATTGAGCAGATCGCATCCGGCGAAAATGCACTTAATATTATTGCGGCAAAGATAGGAGAAAAAGCTCAAACGGTATTGTATTCGTTAGAAAAATTAAGGAATGTGGGGGTGATTGAGAAGAAAAAATGCATCACGGATGAAAAAAATAAAAAGAAGACGCAGTATGTTTTGAAAGATTATATGTTCAAGTTTTGGTATGAGTTTATTCCGAAAGCTACCAGTGTTATTGAGATGGGGCAGGGAGAGATTTATTACACCAAAGTTGTTAAGCCGGTACTGCACTCTTTTATGGGATCAATTTTTGAAGAAATGTGCAGATATTATACGTTGATGAAAGGAATAACCGGTGAATATGGGTGCTTTATTACTTCTGTTGGTACGTGGTGGGGTGTAGAAAATATCACAGAGAAAGATGGAGAAGTGCGGGCTCAATCTGCAGATATTGACGTTGTTGCTTTATCTGAAGTTGACAAAAAGGCAGTCGTTGGCGAATGTAAATTCAAGAATGAAAAGATCGACAAAGGTATATATGACACGCTGATTAGAAGGAGTAAACTTATTTCTGCAAAATATAAAGTTTCAAAGTATATATTCTTTTCGTTGTCCGGATATACGGACTGGTATGACTCGTTAGCCGATGAAGATGTTTTATTGCTTACATTGGATTCGCTGTATGAGTAAAAAACAGGAATACGGTAGGACAATGGTAAAGGAGGAGTATCATGAAACAAAAGGCAGCCAGAAATAAAACAATAGATTTCTCTTTAGAGGAAGGCCATGAGTATTTGGAACGATGCATTTTGGCAGAAAACGGCGATCAGCTTAAAACTGCATTGCAGGACGGCAGTACTATGACTCCGGATGCGCTTTATGATCAATATATTATTGGAGATACATTTCAGGTAATGAAAGAATTACCGCCAAATTTTGTGGATCTGCTGATCGTGGATCCGCCCTATAATTTGGCAAAAGATTATCATGGCAATAAATTTAATGCGGTTGGCAGAGAAGAATATCGGGAATATACCATAAAATGGGTGCGGGAGGTTCTTCCTTTGCTCAAAAAGACAGCGTCTATTTATGTGTGTTGTGATTGGAGATCGAGTTTGATCATAGGTGACGTGCTTCAGGAATATTTTTTGGTGCAGAATCGGATCACGTGGCAGCGCGAAAAAGGACGCGGCGCGAAATCCAATTGGAAAAACGGGATGGAAGATATTTGGTTTGCGACGGTGAGCAGAGATTATACGTTTCATTTGGATGAGGTGAAAGTGCGTAAACGGGTTTTGGCTCCGTATCGGGTAGATGGAAATCCTAAGGATTGGGAGGAAACGGATGAGGGGCGTTTTCGAAATACCTGTCCGTCAAATTTTTGGGATGATATATCAATTCCATACTGGTCTATGCCGGAGAACACGGCACATCCGACCCAAAAACCGGAAAAGTTATTGGCAAAGCTGCTGTTAGCAAGCAGCAGCAAAGGCGATGTTGTTTTGGATCCTTTTGCGGGATCGGGGACAACGGCTGTCGTGGCAAAGAAACTTGGGCGAAAGTTTGTTGCAATTGAGCAGAATCCGTTGTATGGGGCATGGGCGCAGAAACGGCTGGAAATGGCTGAGACAGATGCATCAATTCAAGGCTATGAAGACGGTGTTTTTTGGGAGCGTAACGCCAGAAAATAAAAAAAGGGGCAGGAAATATCCTTGCCCCTTATCTTATAAAATTCAACGGTTATTTTTCAGATTGCATTAACCGAAATATCTCTCAAGCAGTCCCTTAAGAGCCTTGCCGTGTCTAGCCTCGTCACGAGCCATTTCATGAACGGTATCATGGATCGCATCCAAGTTATTTTTCTTAGCGCAAGTAGCAAGATCAACTTTACCTGCTGTTGCACCGAACTCGCAATCAACTCTCCAAGCGAGATTCTTCTTGGTGGAAGCTGTCATGTTGCTTTCCAGATCGGATCCTAACATCTCTGCAAATTTAGCTGCGTGCTCAGCCTCTTCGTAAGCTGCCTTTTCCCAATAAAGTCCGATTTCCGGATAGCCCTCGCGATGTGCGATGCGTGCCATGCAAAGATACATACCAACCTCGGAGCACTCACCATCGAAGTTTGCTTTCAACTGATCGAAGATGAATTTCTTGTCTTCATCGCTGATATCAGGATTATTCTTAACGGTTTTGTCATAGATTCCGAACTCATGCTCTGCAGCAAGTGTAAGCTCGCCCTCTACTTTCTTGAACTTGTCTGCGCCAACGTGGCAAACCGGACACTCTTCCGGAGCCTGATCTCCCTCATAAATATCACCACATACTGTA
>ERZ773104.2195-NODE-2195-length-22685-cov-7.173089_pt1 | contig 22685 bp, 16 predicted proteins | sample MGYA00511920_ERZ773104 | MGnify/ENA primary metagenome ERZ773104 (study PRJEB29015, sample SAMEA2737857) | human gut metagenome | biome: human gut; feature: human-associated habitat; material: faeces | place: China | collected 2012 ...
CGGAGCATCGGGGCGCGAACGGAATAATCCCAACGGATGTCCGGACTCGATTACTAAGGTTTGTTCCTGTGTCAGTTCTTCAAGATATTGCTTTATAAGACGATACTGCATCCAATTCTGGCATACTTGTCCGGTTTCACCATAAGTAACAAGTTCGTAAGGGTAAAGAGCGATATCGAAACAGAGGTTATTATCAATCATCACTTGAAAGGCTTTCCCCTCTATGCACTTTCCCCGATATTCATCGATAGGTTTGGCTTTCAAATCTCCTGTGGGACGGAAACGATAACCGTAAATTCTTCCACGAGTACGAAGTTCTTCCATAAACTCTGGAATAAGTTGTTCATGAAGTTCGGTAGGAATGTAACGTAAGGCATTCTTCAAAGCCATGACCGTCTGTGCCGGGGTAAGAGTATAGCCGCGATCCGGTGCTCGCCGTATGCCTTCCACAAAAGCCGGATAGGCAGGCAAAGTGTTGCTGAGAGTTATTTTCATAATAAACGATGATTAAGGATTACAAACTGTCAGTTTTTACAGCCTGATAACTCTCCGCAAGATAAATAAAAGAGATGGAATTACAAAGTATTCGGAATATTTATTATCAAAAAGATTATTTATCGAGTTCCTTAAGCAACTGCAGATACTTGCCGGTGGTCTTCGCCGACTCACTGTTTTCCTTCAAATATTCCTCTTTCCACTCGGGATACGACTCCAACAAAGCACACATACGATCCTTTCCGACAAAATCTACTTTACCGGTAGTTGCATCGATCTCGTAATACACTCGTTTCGAAACCAAACCCGAAGCTGCAATGGCGTCACCGACCGATCCCCCTAATGTAACATCCATCGTCACTGACGAACCGCCTGCAACAGATCCCAAAGGTACTGCACTAAAAAAGACATTCCCGTCAAGCCACATAGCAGGAGCATACCAACCGCCGAAGCGTAAACGTTTATAACGCAACTTCTTGCAATTAACATAAAGTGATGTATCCGACTGTACCGCATAACAACGCCCTTTCAGATACTTACACAATGCTTTATTATCATTGGCACTAATTTTATAATCGGCCCCTCCAGACAATGAAATCTGATTCTTCGTCCGTTTTTCGATTTTCAACGCCGCCACCGTATCCCCCTTATGGGCTAACAAATCTTTTAAGGTGGAATAAACAATATCTTGTGCAGCCAGATGCAGTCCCACAAGAGTCATAAAACAAATAATCCACAGTTTCTTCATAAGCATCTCCTTTCACTGGCATTAATCGTTTGGAAAGTTACACCATTTGACTTACTGAAGCAAGTTTTCAAAGCAAAAGTTTCAAAAAAAAAGGGAAAAGCTTGATAGAAGCCGCAGATTATAGTATCTTTGTATCACTATTTATAAAGTATATTAAGATTTAAATAGGATAAAAGGAAAAGGTTGCGGCTTTTTCCTTTTTTATTTTACCTACCGGAGAAAAAACTAATATACCGGATATCCGAACAAGATTTCTACCATAGTTTTGTCATTTTTAATGCCGTCTTACGACTAATTAGATAGTATGTCAAGAGTAATCACATTACTTATCAACCCACTTCACATACTATGTGACGAAAAAATTGAGAACGACTTTCGAAACAGATAGGCTTTAGTTAATAAAAAGTAAATCTACTCTTGACAAAAACAAGCTTAATACAGCCTGACTGTTAATATAGTACATTTGTAAAAAACAATAAAGCGGTAATGAAACAATTAGATGACATCATTCAAACTTATCAGAATATCATTAGAGAAACAGAACAAAAGCTAAGTAAAGAGAAACGACGTATCTACCGTATCAGTACTTTACGATTCATTCTTTTTATTGCAGGAATTGTAGGAGTCATTCATTTCTGGGAAAATGGATGGCTCATCGTAACCGGAATAGCTGCCATCACTTTTCTTCCTTTCATCTTTTTGGTAAAGCTCCACAATCGTCTGTTTTATGAAAAAGAATATCTTGAAAAAAAAATAGAAATAAACCAGCAGGAACTGCAAGCTATAAATTACGATACTTCTTCTTTTGACGGTGGGAAGGAATTTATCGATCCGGCGCATCTTTATTCGTATGACTTAGACGTATTCGGTGAACACTCACTTTTCCAATACATTAATCGTACATCAACCGATCTGGGTAAAAAGCGCTTAGCCCACTGGCTTAATAATCACTTGGAAAGTAAAGAAGAAATAGAAAAACGGCAAGAAGGAGTAAAAGAACTGACCTCGGAATTTGAAATGCGGCAGCATTTTCGTATCCTCGGCTTATTGTACAAAGGGAAATCTGCAGATGAAAAAGAGATAATAGCCTGGGCCGACAGTCCGAGTTATTATCGAAATCGCATCTTGCTACGAGCACTTCCCATCATTGTTCCTGTAACTAATATTATACTTATTACATTGGCTATCGCAGGTATAATATCCAGTACAATACCAAGTGTGGCCTTTGTAGGATTCTTTTTGCTCAGTCTGGCTTTTTCCAAAGGCATTACCAAAATACAAACCCTATATGGCAAGAAACTTCAGATATTGGGTTTGTATTCCGTGCCCATTCAGCCCGAACGTAATGGAAAGCGGGTTGCCATCATCGGTGCAGGTCCTGCGGGACTCTCCGCTGCCTGCCGGCTGAATGCTAAAGGCTATGAAGTGACTCTTTTTGACAGCAAACCCATGCCCGGCGGATTACTGCGCTATGGTATTCCTAATTTTAAACTTGATAAGGCAGTAATCGACCGCCGGATGGGAGTGCTTGAAGCCGAAGGTATCAAGTTCGAAATGGGCGTAACGGTAGATGTACAGAAACTCCCCGCGGGCTTTGATGCCTACTGCATCTGTACCGGGACGCCGCAGGCACGCGACCTCAACATTCCCGGACGCGAACTGAAAGGTATTTATCTTGCCCTCGAAATGCTGTCCCAGCAAAATCATATCCTCGATGGAGAAACGTTCCCCAAAGACCGTCTGGTAAATGCCAAAGGCAAACGGGTTCTCGTCATCGGTGGCGGTGATACAGGATCAGACTGCATCGGTACGAGTATCCGCCAGGGAGCCGTGAGTGTGACACAGATTGAAATCATGCCACAGCCTCCCGTAGGTCACAATGACGCTACTCCTTGGCCGCAATGGCCCATTGTGCTGAAGACGACTTCAAGTCACGAAGAAGGTTGCACGCGCCGCTGGTCGCTGGCATCCAATCAGTTTATTGGCAAGAATGGAAAAGTCTGCGGTGTAGAGGTGGAAGAAGTGGAATGGATTCCGGCTCAGGATGGAGGACGCCCTACCATGAAACCTACCGGAAAGAAGGAAGTGATAGACGCCGATATGGTACTTCTGGCCATGGGCTTCCTGAAACCGGAACAACCGGAATTTCCGGAAAATGTATTCGTAGCAGGTGATGCGGCACGTGGTGCCAGCCTTGTGGTGCATGCACTGGCGGACGGACGGAGAGTGGCAGAGAGAATAGACAAGTATTTGAGTAACTAACCCCTAATCACTAAGCATCATGTGTGGAATCGTAGGTATCTTCAATATCAAATCTCAATCCCAGGAATTGAGAAACAAAGCGCTTCGAATGGCGCAGAAAATCCGTCATCGCGGACCGGACTGGAGTGGTATTTATGTAGGCGGCAGTGCCATCCTGGCTCACGAACGTCTTTCCATCGTCGATCCGGAAAGTGGCGGACAACCATTGTACTCTCCGGATGGCAAGCAAATCCTTGCTGTCAACGGTGAGATCTATAATCATCGGGAAATCCGTTCCCGCTACGCCGGCAAGTATGCTTTCCGTACAGGATCGGACTGTGAAGTCATCCTCGCATTATATAAGGATAAAGGCATTCATTTCCTCGAAGAATTGAACGGTATCTTCGCCTTTGCCCTTTACGATGAGGAAGCAGACGATTATCTGATTGCCCGTGACCCTATCGGGGTAATCCCTCTTTATATCGGTCGTGACGACCAGGGACATATCTACGTCGGTAGCGAACTGAAAGCTCTCGAAGGTTTCTGTGATACCTACGAGCCTTTTCTGCCCGGACATTATTTCTGGGGACGTGAAGGGAAAATGCATCGTTGGTATCAACGCCCCTGGATGACTTGGGAAGGAGTGGAAAAGTTGACAAGGGAAGAAGGGAACAAGTTGACAAGGGGAGATGACAGCGTAGCCTCTTGTCCCCTCGTCAACTCGTCCCCTCGTCAACTTATAAAACTCGCCCTTGAAGCTGCCGTGCAACGCCAGTTAATGTCCGATGTTCCTTACGGTGTTCTGCTCAGTGGTGGCCTCGACTCTTCCGTCATCTCTGCCATTGCCAAGAAATACGCCCGCAAGCGCATTGAAACCAACAACCAGAGCGAAGCCTGGTGGCCTCAACTTCACTCCTTCGCCGTCGGCCTGCGCGGTGCACCGGACTTGATTAAAGCCCGTGAAGTGGCGGAATACATCGGCACCGTTCACCATGAAATCAATTATACCATTCAGGAAGGGCTCGATGCCTTGCGTGATGTCATCTACTTTATCGAAACATACGACGTTACCACTGTTCGTGCTTCCACACCGATGTACCTGTTGGCACGTGTCATCAAGTCTATGGGTATCAAAATGGTGCTTAGTGGCGAAGGTGCTGATGAGGTTTTCGGTGGTTATCTCTACTTCCACAAAGCCCCCACACCGCAGGCTTTCCACGAAGAAACGATCCGTAAGCTCTCCAAATTGCACCTGTACGACTGTCTGCGTGCGAACAAGAGCCTTTCTGCCTGGGGTGTGGAAGGTCGTGTTCCCTTCCTCGATAAAGAGTTCCTGGATGTGGCAATGAACCTCAGCCCTGCCGTCAAGATGTGTCCGGGCAAAGAAGTGGAGAAGCGCATTGTGCGCGAAGCTTTTCAGGATATGCTGCCTCAGAGTGTTGCCTGGCGACAAAAAGAGCAATTCTCCGATGGCGTCGGTTACAATTGGATTGATACATTGAAGGCCATTACTTCTGCCGCCGTCACCGACCATCAGATGGAACATGCCGCCGAACGGTTTCCCATCAATCCACCACAGAATAAGGAGGAATATTACTATCGTAGCATTTTCGAAGAACACTTCCCCAGTCAGTCGGCTGCCCGAAGCGTGCCCAGTGTGCCGAGCGTGGCTTGCTCTACTGCTGAAGCACTCGCTTGGGATGCCACGTTGCAAGGGAAAAATGATCCGAGCGGACGGGCGGTGGCAGATGTGCACGAGGCAGCCGGGAACGTGGGCTGACAAGGCCTGTTACAAGCAGAGCCTACTGTGTAAACAATTTACCAAGCAAGATCCATCAATAGAATGCTGAGCATTCTTATCACAGTCTCAAATATAGACAAATAACAGGCGTTTTTCTGCTTTATTAAGCTTCTTGTTATTCGTTTTTAAAGAATAACGGGAACGTTTTTAAAGAATGTGCTCAACGTTTATTAAAAACGTAAAAAGCCTCTTTTAAGCCCGAATCTAATAAATATCAACAAGAAAGGCGATAATTTCCCATTGAAATTACCGCCTTTCTTGTTTTTTGTCTGTTATTATCTTAAAAAATAAGTCGTATGAATTCTCTATTATCAACTACCCTGCAAAAATACGACATCCGAAAGGCAAAGTCAAGTATTTAGGTTGTTTTTTCCGACTTTTCTTTTTTTATTTTTTAATTCTTCCATTTTGTTTTGTCCGATACCATTTTCTCTAATTTTAAGAATTAGAAATTAGGAACTTACGTTAACTTAACACACAACAAAGAGGAAATATAAAAGGACTCTCTACTCCAATCCGCATAAGATAGTGTCAAAACGGAATAAAAGAACGCGAATTACACAAATCCGTCATTCAATAACCCACTTCTCTATATTCCTTGTTTTATTACTGAAGTTCACACCTATTTTGAATAATTTCCTCGGGTCTGCCTCAAAAGGAAGAGCATACTGTTTTTCTTCTATTTGCTGCAAAGCTTCTTCTGCAGTACCTTCCAGTTTGAATTCCATGACGTAAATGTAATCGGCAGTCTTCACTACCAGATCCACCCTCCCTTCCGAAGTGTGATACTCCGCCTGTGTGTAGAAACCCACCAGTTTGAAGACGATAAACAGCACATTTTGGTAATGTAATTCCAAGTCTTTCACCAATTCATAAGGTGTGTCGGCAAAAAAGCTTTGCAGCCTCTTAAAGAAAGCGTTAGGTTGGCCCATCTCTATCTCACGGACAAATTTTTGTATCTCAAACGGCGCTTCTAACTGGTTGAAACGGGTATAAAACGGCATCAGAAATCTGATAAAACCCTCTTCCACTTCCCGGTTCGGAAAACCGAGACGGTAAAGCCCGAAACGTTTATCATACCCCTTTATCGTGAGATAACCGCTTTGGAAAATAACCGGTATGGGTTCGTTGTCGCCATAAATACAGTTCAGCACATCAGCATCCGTTTCTTCATGCGCCATGCGCTCCAAATTGTAATGATTGCGTCTCAGCAACTCCACAAGGTAAGTAGGCGTTCCGGTTTCAAACCAATAGTTGCCGAATTTCATCTTAAAGAATGTATTCAGCAAACTGAAAGGATTGTAGATGCCGTCCGTGTTTTCTGTAAAGTGATAACCGTCATAGCACGCTTTCAGTTCATTGCACACTTCCTGATACGTCATTTTCTGCGCGGCTGCCAATTCGTGCAGGTCTTCTTCAAAATTAAGATGTATCTCCTTTTCAGTAATTCCACAGATAGAAATAAACGGCTCGTCCATGGAGATGTCATTCAGATTGTTCAGGTCACTGAACACACTGACTTTACCGAACTTGGTCACTCCCGTCAGCAAGGCAAACTTGATGCAGCCGTCCATCGTTTTCAGTACGCCATAGAAAGGTTTCAGAGTGTTGCGGAATTCGCGTTGCAGTTCCTCGTTGCCGATAGCCTGGAGCAAGGGTTTGTCATATTCGTCGATGAGAATGGCTACACGCTCACCACTTTGCTCATAGGCCCGTCCCACAACTCCTGCAAAGCGCAAGGCAAGGGTCGTTTCGGCAGAACGCGTTCCATAAAGTGACTCCCAGTAATCAAGCGTTTCATTCAGTATTTTGTCCAGACTATCCGGCGTATCATATTTCCCGATATTCAAGTCCAGATGGAACACGGGACGTTTCACCCAGTCTTTTTCCAAAGTCTCCACCGCCAAGCCTTCAAACAAGTCCCGTTTCGCCTCAAAATAGGCTTCGAGCGTGGAAATCAGCAGGCTCTTCCCAAAACGGCGGGGGCGGGAAAGGAAATAGTAACTGCCACTCTTCACCAACTTATACATCAATGCAGTTTTATCCACATAAACGTATCCTTCTTTACGAATCTTCTCGAAGTTTTGTATCCCGATAGGATATATTCTGTTACCCATGTCCTTGCCTCCTTCTACTATAATAGTATTCATTAATGCTACAAAGATAATGTAAACCGAGAACAGTAAAAAATGAACTCGTTCATTTTTTATGCCGAGGTGCAGCTTATCTTCTTCAAAGATAATGCAAATCGAAGGCAGCACTTTCATTTTCCCAATTTATTCCCTACCTTTGTACCCGCTTTTTTTAGAAAGGCAGAATTCGTTCTATTAGTTTTAGGTTAAACACTTAATAACGCTTATGCAAAAGTCTGACTGCATCATCGGTGTAGAGCACGTATCGAAATACTTCGGAGACAAAGCCGTACTGAATGATGTAAACCTCTCTGTCCGTAAGGGCGAATTTGTAACGATATTGGGCCCCTCCGGCTGCGGCAAGACTACTTTGTTGCGCCTGATAGCCGGTTTCCAGACCGCCTCGGAAGGTATCATCACCATCGCCGGAAAAGACATCACGCAAACACCGCCACACCAACGTCCGGTGAATACCGTCTTTCAGAAGTATGCCCTTTTCCCCCACCTCAACGTGTACAACAACATCGCTTTCGGACTGAAACTTAAAAAGATGCCCGAAGCCACCATTGGCAAGAAAGTGAAACAAGCTCTCCGCATGGTAGGTATGACGGATTACGAAGACCGTGACGTCGACTCCCTCTCCGGCGGACAGCAACAACGTGTTGCCATTGCCCGTGCCATCGTCAACGAACCCGAAGTGCTGTTACTGGACGAACCCCTCGCCGCCCTCGACCTCAAAATGCGTAAAGACATGCAGATGGAGTTGAAAGAGATGCACCAGAAGCTTGGAATCACCTTCGTCTACGTCACCCACGACCAGGAAGAAGCCCTTACTCTGAGCGACACCATCGTCGTGATGAGCGAAGGCCGCATCCAGCAGATAGGTACGCCGACAGACATCTACAACGAACCCATCAACTCTTTCGTTGCCGATTTCATCGGAGAAAGTAACATCCTGAACGGCCTCATGCTTCAGGACAAAGCCGTATCCTTTGCCGGACACGAATTTGAATGTGTCGACAAGGGCTTTGGCGAAAACACTCCCGTCGATGTAGTCATCCGTCCCGAAGACATCTATATATTCGAACCTTCTGCCGCTGCCCAACTGATGGGTACTGTCACCTCCTGCATCTTCAAAGGCGTGCATTACGAAATGATGGTACAGACTAACGAGGGCTACGAATTCATGGTGCAGGACTATCACAGTTTCGAAGCCGGACGGGAAGTCGGTCTGCTCGTGAAACCTTTCGACATTCACGTAATGAAGAAAGAACGCACCTGTAATACCTTCGAAGGCAAGCTCATAGACGCCACACACGTCGAATTCCTCGGTTACACCTTTGAGTGTGCCGAAGTGCAGGACATCGAACCGGGCAGTTCCGTCCTCGTAGAAATAGATTTCCGGAACGTCATCCTCGAAGATAACGAAGAAGACGGTCATCTGACGGGCGAAGTGAAATTTATCCTTTATAAAGGAAACCATTATCATCTCACCGTGTTTACCGATTGGGACGAGGATATCTTTGTAGACACCACTGACGTCTGGGACGACGGTGACCGTGTCGGCATCACCATCGCACCCGAAAATATACGAATTGTTGCGCCGGCACAGGCCACCGGTTCTATCCCTATTGTCGAATCTGCTAATAAGAAAGGAAGTGCTCAGTAATATATCCCGTTTCTTCATGCGTCGCCGGAACTGGACAGTTCCCTACGCATTGTTTCTCATCATCTTCGTTGTGATGCCTCTGTTGCTCATTGTGGTTTATGCCTTCACCGATGCTGAAGGCGCATTCACGTTTGCCAACTTCCGCAAATTCATGATGCATCCCGAATCTATCAACACATTCGTCTACTCCATCGGAATAGCTGTCATCACGACTCTGGTATGCCTCCTGCTCGGTTATCCGGCTGCTTATATTCTCAGTCAGAAGCGCTTCAACACTTCCCAGACCATGGTTGTACTGTTCATCCTGCCTATGTGGGTGAACATCCTGATACGTACACTTGCCACGGTGGCATTGTTTGATTTCCTCAACCTGCCGCTGGGCGAAGGAGCTTTGGTATTCGGTATGGTCTACAACTTCCTGCCGTTCATGATATACCCTATCTACAATACATTGCAGAAGATGGATAACAGTCTGATAGAAGCAGCCCAAGACCTGGGAGCTACGCCTGTACAGGTATTCGGTAAAGTGATCCTCCCCCTTTCGATGCCCGGCATCATGAGTGGTGTGGTGATGGTTTTCATGCCCACGGTTTCCACCTTTGCCATTGCCGAGTTGCTGACAATGAACAACATCAAACTGTTCGGTACTACCGTACAAGAGAATATATATAACGGAATGTGGAACTATGGCGCTGCCTTGTCGCTCATCATGCTGTTGCTGATTGGTGTCACCGCCCTCTTTACCAATGAGGACGACAGTGCACAAAATGAAAGCGGAGGTGTGATATGATGACACGTATTCTGGCGAAAGGCTATCTTTGGTTTCTGCTTGCCCTGCTCTATTCGCCCATCCTGATTATTATGATCTTCTCTTTCACTGAGGCCAAGGTACTGGGTAACTGGACAGGATTCTCTACCAAGTTATACAGTTCACTATTTACAGGCGGCATGCACCACTCGCTGATGAATGCCATCTGGAACACATTCGCGATTGCTACGATTGCCGCCACAGCCTCTACCCTGTTGGGAAGCCTGGCAGCTATCGGCATCTTTAACTTGCGCTCCCGGGCACGTCAGGTGATGAATTTCACCAATGCTATTCCAATGATGAATGCGGATATCATTACGGGTGTATCCCTGTTCCTGCTGTTTGTCAGCTTTGGCATTTCGCAGGGATTTACTACGGTGGTATTGGCACACATCACTTTTTGTACCCCTTATGTGGTGCTTAGTGTGATGCCCCGCCTGAAAAAGATGAATCCCAATGTCTACGAAGCTGCTCTCGACCTCGGAGCTACTCCTTTCCAGGCGCTTCGCAAAGTCATCTTCCCGGAAATTCTGCCGGGGATGATCAGCGGTTTCATCCTCGCTTTCACGCTTTCCATCGATGACTTCGCAGTAACGATCTTCACTATCGGAAATGAAGGATTGGAAACGTTGTCGACATACATCTATGCGGACGCACGTAAGGGTGGATTGACTCCTGAACTGCGCCCACTGTCAACAATCATTTTTGTAACGGTGTTAGTATTGCTGATTGTGATTAATAAGAGAGCAGAAAGAAATAAGAAAGAATGAAAAATAATAATTTAGCGGTGTAGCTATTTATGTTCTGACTATCTCAATTCCCCTCCTCTTGGGAGGAGGGGTGCCCAAAGGGCGGGGTGGTAGGTGAAAGAAATTCCTTAATTTTATTATTCATAGGTATTTTATTGTTTTACCTACCACCTCCCCCTGCGGGTACTCCACCCCCTCCTACTCCCCCGTTATCGGGGGAGAGCAATTCCCGAGAGGAGGAGAATTTGAGATACTTTAGTCTTTCATTTTCGCTCCGCTAAATTATCATTTACCTATATTATAACCCCTATAAACAATGAAGAAATACATACCCCTCCTTCTCTGCATTCTTCTCCTTGCCTCCTGTACCGGTGCCAGTGAGAAGCGCAGCCGTGTACTGAAAGTCTACAACTGGGCAGATTACATTGACGAAGAAGTCCTCGCCGAATTTCCTGCTTGGTACAAAGAGCAGACAGGCGAAGATATCCGCATCATCTACCAGGTATTCGATATCAACGAAATCATGCTCACTAAGATAGAGCGCGGACAGGAAGATTTCGACCTTGTATGCCCCTCGGAATACATCATCGAACGAATGTTGAAGAAAGATCTCCTCCTCCCTATCAACCGCAATTTTGGGAAGACTCCGGACTATATCCCCAACATCTCCCCGTATATTCAGAAAGAGTTGGAGAAGATCAGCCAGCCCGGTCGCCACACCAATGATTACGTCGTTCCCTACATGTGGGGTACCGCCGGAATACTCTATAACAAGAAGTTCAAGACTCTTGAAGAAGTCAGCTCCTGGGGATGCCTCTGGGATGCCGCCAACCGTGGTAAGATTCTGATGAAAGACAGTTACCGCGATGCCTACGGCACTGCCATCATCTATGCCCATGCCCGGCAACTTGCCGACAGCACCATCACCGTGGAGCAACTGATGAACGACAATTCCCCTGAAGCCATTGCCCTTGCAGAGCAATACCTGAAAGATCTGAAACCCAACATTGCCGGATGGGAAGCCGACTTCGGCAAAGAAATGATGACGAAAAACAAAGCATGGCTCAACCTTACCTGGAGTGGCGACGCCGTCTGGGCCATTGAGGAAGCGGAAGCTGTAGGCGTGGACCTGGACTATGTGGTTCCCCGTGAAGGCAGCAACATCTGGTACGATGGCTGGGCCATCCCCAAGTATGCCCGCAATGTAAAAGCCGCCAGCTACTTCATCAATTATCTTTGCCAGCCGGATATTGCTCTGCGCAATATGGATGCCATCGGCTACGTCAGTGCCGTAGCAACGCCCGAAATTATGGAGGCAAAGATCGACACGACTCTTGAACAGTTCTCCGACCTCAGTTATTTCTTCGGTCCAGGTGCAGACAGCGTTCAGATCAATCCGATACAATACCCTGACCGTAAAGTCGTGGAGCGTTGCGCCATGATCCGTGATTTCGGTGACCGCACAGAGCTTGTTCTCGAAATGTGGAGCCGCGTGAAAGGTGATAACCTGAATACGGGTATCGTGCTTCTCATCTTTGCAGTCTTCGGGATACTGTTTGTGTGGATTGTCTGGAAACGGATCAGCATTTATAAGCAGAAGAAACGTCACCACAGGCGCAGACGCCGTATACGCAGGTAATAGGAGATAAAGGAGATAACACCTTTATCTCTTGATTCGCATTAATAACATAAATGAAACATCACTTTTCAGACATATTTTGTACCTTGCGACAGAATTATAAATAAGGAACTATGAAACTGAAAAAACTTTTATTTGCCTCCGCTATGTCTCTTGCCGCATGCGGCATCCTACAAGCCCAAAACACCCAAATCATTGCCCACCGTGGTTTCTGGAAGACCGACGGTTCTGCCCAGAATAGTATTGCCGCCCTGGTGAAAGCTGACTCCATCCATTGCTACGGCTCCGAGTTCGATGTCTGGCTCACTGCCGACAACAAACTTATCGTAGACCACGACGGTGTATTCAAAGGTGTCCGCATGGAAACATCCACCGAGAAAGAATGTACCTCTATCACCCTCGACAACGGTGAGAACCTCCCTACCCTTCAGCAATACCTCAATAAAGCCAAAGGATTGAAAACCCGCCTTATCCTGGAACTCAAAGCGCACAAGACTCCCGAACGGGAAACGCTCGCCGTAGAGCAAATTGTGAAAATGATTAAGGATATGGGACTGGAAGAGCGTACCGAATACATCACTTTCTCACGCCATGCGACCAAAGAATTCATTCGCCTGGCTCCTAAAGGTACTCCCGTATATTATCTGGAAGGTGACCTCAATCCGCAGGAACTGAAAGACATGGGTTGTGCCGGTCCTGATTATCATTTCTCTGTCTTCAAAAAACATCCCGAGTGGATCAAAGAATGTCACGACCTTGGCATGAAGGTTAACGCCTGGACAGTAAATGATGCCAAAGATATGGAATGGCTCATCAGCCAGGGAACGGATTTCATTACCACCAACGAACCGGTATTATTGCAGGAGATATTGAAAAAGAAGTAATGCAGATCGGTAGTTAAATTTATTCCTTTATTTTCGGTTTTGAGGGAAAGTTGACGAGTTAACAAGTTGACAAGGGGACAAGGTTCTATGCGGCACAGAAGCATTGCGCAGCCCCTTGTTCCCTTGTCAACTCGTCAACTGGTTTCCTTCCTTTCTTTCCCAATCTGTACCAATGCCCCACTTTAACTCCCCCAATGCCACACCTCAACAATTCAAACGCCACACTTCGATGGCTCAAATGAATGGCATTGCGGAAGCTAAAGTGTGGCATTTGGCTTGTAATAGTGTGGCATTATACAAAAGATCATTTAGTCAGCAAAAAGAAGGAAACAATTTCATTCTGTCATATACAAATCTTCATTTTCACCCCATAAACTCCATTTTTTCACTTAAAACACGTATTTACGCCACTATCTACATGGAATGAATATACGGAAATAATTCCATAAATAACAATTTATACAAATATGCACCCGCAAACTTTTAATTTAAAACTTGAATACCGTATATTTGCAGCGACTGAAAGAATAAATAAAAATAATAGAAATAAGATATGTATTCTACAAATAATTTAGCAAAACGTCGTATCTTTGCAGTGTGATAAAACAAAAAGAAAGATTAATCCACCAACAGAGTACAAAATGACAAGAGTTATAAAATTCACTAAGATGCACGGAGCAGGCAACGATTACATTTATGTAAACACCCTGAAATATCCCATCGAAAGCCCTGAAAAACTTTCGGTTGAATGGAGCGCCCCGCATACAGGAATTGGAAGCGACGGCTTGGTACTCATCGGCAGTTCGGACAAGGCAGATTTCAGTATGCGCATCTTCAATGCGGATGGTTCCGAAGCCAAAATGTGCGGCAACGCCAGTCGTTGCATCGGTAAATACTTATATGAATACGGTCTGACTTCCCAAACAGCCGTTACCCTTGATACCCTGTCGGGCATCAAAATACTGAAGCTCCATGTAGAAGACGGAAAAGTGAACACCGTAACCGTGGATATGGGACGTCCCGCCAATATGAAAGAACAACCCATTGAAGCCAACGGACAGAAATTCACCGGAACCACCCTATCAATGGGAAATCCTCACCTGGTAATCTTTGTAGAAGATATTAAAGATATCAACCTCGAAAGCATCGGTCCGAAACTGGAAAATCATCTGCTGTTTCCCGACCGCATCAATGTAGAGTTTGCCCAGGTGCTGGAGCATGGAAAAATCAGGATGAGAGTTTGGGAAAGAGGTTCGGGCATCACCCAAGCTTGCGGAACCGGAGCCTGTGCCACCGCAGTAGCTGCCGCACTGACCGGAAAATCCGGAAGAAAAACAGACATCATCATGGATGGAGGCTCACTTACCATCGAATGGGACGAAAAAACGGATCACGTATGGATGACCGGAGGAGCAGTCCGGGTGTTCGACGGAGAAATGATAATTAGTGATTAATGGTTAATGATTAGTGATTAACCCTATTCAGCATCCAGTGTAATCACTAAACGTTAATCACTAACCTAAATAAACTTAAAACAACAAGAAAGTATGGCATTAGTAAACGAACATTTTTTGAAACTACCGGGAAGTTACTTATTTTCAGACATAGCTAAAAAGGTGAATACTTTCAGGATAACGCACCCTAAACAAGAGGTCATCCGCCTGGGTATCGGAGACGTTACCCGGCCACTGCCACCGGCTTGCATCGAGGCGATGCACAGGGCAGTGGATGAGATGACAAATGCCAGTACCTTCCACGGATACGGTCCCGAACAGGGATATGACTTTTTGATTGAAGCAATCATCAAACATGATTATGCTCCGAGAGGCATTCATTTTAGCTCTACGGAAGTATTCGTAAACGATGGAGCCAAAAGCGATACGGGCAACATAGGCGATATCCTCCGCCACGACAACAGTGTGGGAGTGACAGACCCCATCTACCCGGTATACATAGACAGCAACGTAATGTGTGGCCGTGCCGGAGTATTGGAAGAAGACGGCAAATGGAGCAACGTGACCTACATGCCCTGTACCGCCGAAAACAACTTTGTTCCCGAGATACCGGACAAGCGGATTGACATCGTCTACCTTTGCTACCCGAACAATCCGACGGGAACAACGCTGACCAAATCACAACTGAAAAAATGGGTGGACTACGCACTCGCCAACGACACTCTGATTCTGTTTGATGCCGCTTATGAGGCGTTTATACAGGAAGAAGACGTTCCCCACTCCATTTACGAAATAAAAGGTGCCAAGAAATGCGCCATAGAGTTCCGCAGCTTCTCGAAGACAGCCGGATTCACCGGAGTCCGTTGCGGATACACCGTAGTTCCGAAAGAGCTGACAGCCGCCACCCTGACCGGTGAACGCATTCCGCTGAACCGTCTTTGGAACCGCCGTCAATGCACCAAATTCAATGGTACCAGCTACATCACCCAACGGGCTGCCGAAGCCATCTACACCCCGCCAGGCAAGCAGCAGATAAAGGAAAACATCGACTACTATATGAACAACGCACGAACCATGAAAGAGGGTCTGGAAGCAGCCGGACTGAAAGTGTATGGCGGCGTGAATGCTCCTTACATCTGGCTGAAAGCACCGAATGGCATCGGTTCCTGGCGCTTCTTCGAACAGATGCTGTACGAAGCCAATGTAGTAGGAACACCCGGTGTAGGTTTCGGCCCCAGCGGAGAAGGCTACATCCGCCTGACCGCCTTCGGGAATCACGAAGATTGTGTGGAAGCCATGAGGAGAATCAGAAAATGGCTGGTATGAAGATGAAAGAGATAACAACTAAAATAAAACTATAGTTTCACCGGACTGATCATCCGCAATTTGTCTAAACTTAAAAGGTAAAATAGGTATGAAAATGAAAAGCGTAAAATTCCGAATGATAGCCATCGCGCTATTATCAGCAACAATGCCTTTCACAGCAAAGGCACAGGATAAAGTGGAGGCCTCAGTCGGTGCAGATTTTGTAAGCAACTACATCTGGCGTGGAACAGACTGCGGTGGTGTAAGTATCCAGCCCAGCATGGGAGTCAGCTACAAGGGCTTGTCACTGACAGCTTGGGGCTCGGTAGGCATCGACAAGGAAGATGCCAGAGAGATCGACCTCACATTGGGTTACAATACAGGCGGTTTCAGCGTATCCGTTACAGATTACTGGTTCTCCTACCACAAAGAGGATGGCGGATATACGGGAGATTATTTCAAGTATGGCGCACATAGCACGGTACACATCTTCGAAGCCACTCTGGGATATGATTTCGGTCCGCTGGCACTGAGTTGGAACACTTACTTTGCCGGAGATGATTATACGAAGGAGAACGGTGACAGAGCTTATTCCACGTATGTAGGCATCAGCGCACCTTTTAAACTCGGTGGACTGGACTGGTCGGCAGAAGTCGGTCTTACCCCATGGGAAGGTGCGTATGCCAACAAGTTTAACGTAACCAACCTCACACTGAAAGCTGAAAAAGAAATCAAATTCACAAATTCTTTTTCGCTGCCCACCTTTGCACAAGTGACGTTCAATCCACACACGCAGGGTGCATACTTCGTATTCGGAGTTAGTTTTTGAGAGAGAGTAAGAATAGGGAACAAGGGGACGAGGGAACAAGGAGACAAGGATAAGAAACGGACACCCCGAAAGGTCCTTGTCAACTCGTCAACTAAAAAACCTCGTCAACTAAAAAAAACGTAAATGTATTAAGGTATGAAAAAGATTGAAGCAATTATCCGCAAGACAAAATTCGAGGATGTAAAGGACGCATTGCTCGAAGCGGACATCGAATGGTTCTCCTACTACGACGTCCGGGGAATAGGAAAATCCCGTCAGGCACGCATCTACCGCGGTGTAATGTACGACACCAGTTCCATTGAGCGTATCCTGATCTCTATCGTGGTACGCGACAAGAACGCCGAAAAGACCGTGCAGGCCATCATCAGGTCCGCACAGACCGGAGAAATCGGCGACGGGCGTATCTTCATCATCCCCATAGAAGACGCTATCCGCATCCGCACCGCCGAACGTGGCGACATCGCCCTCTACAATGCCGAACAGGAAAAATAATCCAGGCAGCACTAAACCACGGAGAGAGTGACACGCTCGATAGTGAGAGAGCGATACACTCAAAATAACAAAGAATACAAGTACAACTAATAGCAAAAAACTTATGGATAAATATAGTAAACGCAGCACTGCCAGGCTGTGGATAGCCCTTGCTGTCCTTATGGCAACGTGCTTTACAACAAAAATATATGCACAAGATGCCGTTACCAAAGCTGTAGAAAGTGCGGCTGTAATAATAGAAGAACCGGTATTGGATAGCGGTAACACAGCATGGATCATTACAGCCACCATTCTGGTATTACTAATGAGCATCCCCGGTATCGCCCTTTTCTACGGTGGTCTGGTCCGTCAGAAAAACGTATTGAGTATCATCATGCAGACCTTGTTCATTGTAGGTATCGTCAGCATCCTATGGGTCGCTTTCGGTTACAGTTGGGCATTCGGCACAGATTTTATGGAATCGGGTAGTCCGCTGGGAGCTGTGATTGGCGGTTTCGACAAAGCATTCCTGCACGGTATCACCATCGACACACTGACTTCGGGCAACATCCCCGAACTGACCTTCGTCATGTTCCAGTGCATGTTTGCCATTATCACTCCCGCCCTTATCTTAGGTGCATTTGCCGAAAGAATTAAGTTCTCCGGTTATATGGTATTCATCATCCTTTGGGTTATCCTGGCCTACTTCCCGATGGCACACTGGGTATGGGGCGGTGGTTTCCTTCAGGAAATGGGAGCCATTGACTTCGCTGGCGGAACAGTAGTACATGTCAATGCCGGAATCTCCGCACTTGTGATGGCTATCATGTTGGGACAGCGAGAAGATTACAGAATAGGTCACCCGATCACTCCGCACAACATCACATTCGTATTTCTGGGTACTTCTTTCCTGTGGCTGGGCTGGTTCGGTTTCAACGCTGGTAGTGGACTTGCAGCAGACGGCCTTGCAGCCAACGCATTCATGGTAACACATATCGCAACTGCCGTGGCAGCCGTAACCTGGATGGCAATCGACTGGATTTGCAACAAAAAGCCAACCACAGTAGGTGCTTGCACGGGTGCCGTTGCCGGATTGGTAGCAATAACTCCCGCAGCCGGTACGGTAGATTTACTGGGTGCGTTCTTTATCGGATTGATTACGCCTATCGTCTGCTTCTTCATGGTTGCAGTGGTGAAACCGAAATTCAAATATGATGATGCTCTGGATGCATTCGGCGTGCACGGCATCGGTGGTATTGTAGGTTCCATCCTGACCGGTGTCTTCGCTACCCAATACATCACCGGAGAAGGTGGTCAGCAAGGTGCACTTTACGGAGACTGGCATCAGTTGTGGATACAGATTTTCGCAACTCTCGTATCCATCGTCTTCAGTGCAGTAATCACTTTCATCCTTTATAAGGTAGTAGATTCATGGATAGGTATCCGAGTCAGCAGACGTGTAGAAGAAGAAGGACTGGATATCTACGAACATGGCGAATCAGCATACAACTAGATAACGATCAACGGTTAGTGATTAGTGATAAGCAAAATGCCGCATACAGCGCAGCCACTAATCACTAATCACCAAACCCTAATCACTAATTTACGAACCAACAATAATAAAGTATTATGTCTAAATTGAGATTCAGAGTAGTAGAAACGGCGTTTAAAAAGAAACCCGTTGCAGTGGCAGCCCTCGCGGAACGTCCGTCGGAATATTATGCCAAGTATGTGTTCAACAAGGAAAAGATGTTCAGGTATCTGCCGAGCAAGGTATATGCCAAACTGATTGACGTGATCGACAATGGTGCTCCGCTGGATCGCAGCATTGCTGATGAAGTGGCAGCCGGTATGAAGAAATGGGCACTCGAAATGGGGGTTACCCACTATACCCACTGGTTCCACCCATTGACTGAGGGTACAGCCGAGAAACATGACGCTTTCATCGAGCACGATGGCAAAGGCGGTGTGATGGAAGAATTCACAGGCAAACTGCTCGTTCAGCAGGAACCGGATGCATCCAGCTTCCCTAACGGTGGCATCCGCAATACGTTCGAGGCACGCGGTTACAGCGCATGGGACCCCTCTTCTCCGGCTTTCATCGTCGATGATACGCTCTGTATACCGACCATTTTCATTGCATACACCGGTGAGTCACTGGACTACAAAGCTCCGTTGCTGAAAGCCCTGCGTGCCGTAGACAAAGCTGCCGTAGACGTATGCCGTTACTTCAATCCGGAAGTGAAGAAGGTAGTTGCCTATCTGGGTTGGGAACAGGAATATTTCCTGATCGATGAAGGTCTGTATGCCGCCCGTCCCGACTTACTGATGACAGGCCGCACGCTGATGGGACACGACAGTGCCAAGAACCAACAGTTGGAAGACCATTATTTCGGTGCCATCCCTACCCGCGTGGCAGCTTTCATGAAGGAATTGGAAATCGAAGCATTGAAGCTCGGTATCCCCGTTAAAACGCGTCACAATGAGGTAGCCCCCAACCAGTTCGAGCTGGCTCCCATCTTCGAAGAATGTAACCTGGCTGTAGACCATAACATGCTCGTCATGGCACTGATGCGTAAAGTAGCCCGTAACCACGGCTTCCGCGTGCTGCTGCACGAAAAGCCTTTCAAGGGCGTCAACGGTAGTGGTAAGCACAACAACTGGTCGTTGGGTACGGATACAGGCATCGGGCTGATGGGACCGGGTAAACTACCCGAAGAAAACCTGCGCTTCATCACTTTCGTAGTGAACACCCTGATGGCAGTCTACAAGCATAATGGATTATTGAAAGCCGCTATTTCCAGTGCCACGAACGCACACCGCTTGGGTGCCAACGAAGCACCTCCCGCAATCATTTCCAGCTTCCTGGGCAAACAGTTGTCGCAGGTATTGGAACACATTGAGGAGAGCACCAAGGATGATCTCGTAAGCCTTAGCGGCAAGCAAGGTATGAAACTGGATATTCCGCAGATCCCGGAATTATTGATTGACAATACCGACCGTAACCGCACCAGTCCGTTCGCCTTCACCGGAAACCGTTTTGAGTTCCGCGCCGTAGGTTCGGAAGCAAACTGTGCCTGTGCCATGATTGCCCTGAACGCCGCCGTAGCCGAGCAACTGGTAGAATTCAAAAAAGATGTGGACGAACTCATCGAAAGGGGTGAACCGAAGATTTCGGCTATCCTTGAGGTTATCCGCAAATACATCAAGATTTGTAAGCCCATCCATTTCGATGGCAACGGCTACAGTGACGAATGGAAAGAAGAGGCCAAGAAACGCGGTCTGGATTGCGAAACCAGTGTGCCTCTCATCTTCGACAGCTATCTGAAGCCGGAAAGTATCCGCATGTTCGAAAATACCGGTGTACTGACTCAGAAAGAACTGGAAGCCCGCAACGAAGTGAAATGGGAAACTTACACTAAGAAAATCCAAATTGAAGCTCGTGTATTAGGTGATTTGGCCATGAACCACATCATCCCGGTAGCCACGCAGTATCAAACGGATCTCATTGATAACGTTTACAAGATGAAGGACCTGTTCCCAAGCGACAAAGCTGCAAAACTGTCTGCCAAGAACCTTGAACTCATCGAAGAGATTGCCGACCGCACCGCCTTCATCAAAGAGCATGTAGATGCCATGATCGAAGCCCGCAAAGTGGCCAACAAGATCGAAAGTGAACGTGAGAAAGCCATTGCCTACCACGACACCATCGTGCCGGCAATGGAGGAGATCCGTTATCATATCGACAAGTTGGAACTGATTGTCGACAACCAGATGTGGACGCTGCCAAAATACAGGGAACTCTTGTTTATAAGATAAGTAAAGAAGTGATTAACTAATAAAATCATTCTATTTCTTTTGTTGGTTGTTTTAAGTTTGCAGGGGGAGAGGTGCCGGGAGGTAGTTCTCTCTCTTTTTTTGAAAACTAAAATATCATCGTAATTTATTTTCCAGCATATCACTTTTTCGTACCTTTGTCAATATTTACAAAACCAGATGATAAATTAAAAACGATTCATTATGAAGAACATGCACATTCGCTATGCAGCACTCCTACTCTTTGTTTTGCTGTCAGCATCGGCCTCTTCTTTCGCACAGACCGTTCTGGAGCAAAAAATCAGCGGGATTTCTGCCATTAAAGAAATCCGCCCACTGGAAACTTCTGAGTTTTCAGAGAAATATGTGACCTATTTTACTCAGCCGCTGGATCACCGCCATCCGGAGAAAGGCAGCTTTCGCCAACGCGTTATCGTTTCTCATGTCGGCTTCGACCGCCCCACAGTGATCGTTACCGAAGGCTATGGCGCCGCTTACGCCCTCCGTTCCCAATACCGTGAAGAGCTTTCAAAACTTCTCAATGCCAACATGATATTCGTGGAATATCGCTACTTCCTTGAATCTACCCCCGAACCCAAAGACTGGCAATACCTAACGGCCGAGAACTCTGCAGACGACTTACATGCCATCACCACCGCATTCAAAAACATTTATCCGGGTAAATGGATCGCCACCGGCATCAGCAAAGGAGGACAGACTACCCTGCTTTACCGCACTTTCTATCCGGATGATGTAGATATTTCCGTTCCTTACGTAGCTCCGCTTTGTTATGGAGTAGAAGATGGACGTCATGAGCCTTTCCTGCATAAAGTTTCAACACCGGAAAACCGCAAGAAAATTGAAGATTTCCAATTGGAAGCATTGAAACGGAAAGCAACTTTACTTCCCCGTTTTGAAAAATATTGTACTGAAAAGAGTTATTCATTCCGTGCACCGATTGAAGAAATTTACGATTACTCGGTATTGGAATATTCTTTCGCTTTGTGGCAGTGGGGTACTCCTATCAGCTCCATACCCGCTACTACAGCCTCTGATGATGAAATTTTCTCTCATCTGCTTGCCATCAGTGAACCGGGATATTTCACCGCCGACAGTCCCAATGCTTCTTTCTTCGTACAAGCTGCCCGTGAATTGGGATACTATGGTTATGACGTCCAACCGTTCAAGCAGTATCTCTCCATCCAGTCCAGTGAAGGTTATCTGCACCGTCTGATGCTTCCCGAAGAGTTGAAAGATATGCCTTTCGACAAAACTTTAAGTAAGAAAATAACAAAGTTTCTAAAGAAACAGGACCCGAAGATGATCTTCATTTACGGTCAGAACGACCCATGGACAGCCGCAGGCGTCACCTGGCTGAAAAACAAGAAGAATATTCATGTATTTATCCAACCGAATGGCAGCCATCTGGCACGTATCAGTACATTGCCCGAAAAAGAAAAGAAAGAAGTGATGGAACTGATAAAACAATGGCTAAAATAAATGATAATTTAGCGGTGGGATATGTGGAGTAACTTCATTCCCCTCCTCCAGTTGGAGGAGGGGTGCCCAAAGGGCGGGGTGGTAGGTGAGAAAGAAATTCCTTAATTTTATTATTCATAGGTATTTTATTGTTTTACCTACCAC
>ERZ773104.2207-NODE-2207-length-22571-cov-58.801963_pt1 | contig 22571 bp, 27 predicted proteins | sample MGYA00511920_ERZ773104 | MGnify/ENA primary metagenome ERZ773104 (study PRJEB29015, sample SAMEA2737857) | human gut metagenome | biome: human gut; feature: human-associated habitat; material: faeces | place: China | collected 2012 ...
TTGGAATTGGAATATTTTTATTGGCTTTGTTTGGGGTATTAAGTAAGAAAATGAATTACAAGAAGTAACCAACTTCCAGTTCGAAGGAGGATAATATATGAAGTATCTATATTTGCATGGACTAGGACAAAATCCAGACAGTTGGAATAGGACAATAAAAGAAACGAAAGTATCGGAAAGTAGTGTCAGTCTGAGTTTATCAGAGATGTTAGAAGGGAAATCTGCTACATATAAGGAGTTATATTCATCATTCTCAGGAGAATGCGACAAGGAGAACGAAGAAATTGTCTTATGTGGGCTTTCTCTGGGAGCTGTTTTGGCACTTAATTATGCGATAGACCACCCGGATAAAGTAAAGGCGCTCGTATTAATTGCAGCACAATATAAAATGCCAAAAGAATTATTGAAAGTTCAGAATATGTTGTTTCACCTTATGCCGAATTCGGCATTCAATAAAATGGGCTTCAAAAAAGCAGATGTTATCAGCCTATGCGGCACGATGGCTGAATTAGATTTCAGTGACTCGCTGCATAAGGTGTCTTGTCCTGTATTGATCGTTTGTGGAGAGAAGGACAAGGCAAACAAAAAAACTTCAAAAGAACTTTGCCATTATTTGAACAATTCTTACTTCCATGAACTTATGAAAACAGGTCATGAAGCAAATATAGAAGCTCCGGAAGAGTTGGCAATCGTGTTGCAGAGGTTTTATGCTGGTATAAGATAAATTCTTATTTTCATAGCGATGGAGGGGATAATTTGAAAAAAATATTTAAAGCAATAAGGGATAAAGATTTTGATTTGGTAAGAACTTTAATTGAAAACAAAGAAGAACTGGTTAACTGCGTGGCGAAGCAGCCACCTAAAAAAGATGATGGACAATCACCTTTGCAGGTTGCACTAAAAACAGGTGCATTAGATATAGCGGAATATTTGATTGATTGTGGAGCCGATTTGAATTATATGGAAGATGAGTCTTGTTGTAATGAGTGGAGAACTCCGGTGATACACGATGCAATTAATGCAGCTGTAATGAAATGCAGATGGAATACAAACGACAAAATCAGAGGATTTATAGAATATTCAACTGAGAAAGAGGCTAGGAAAGCATATGAAATTTTGGAGAAAATGCTGAAGCTGGGCGCAGATGTTAATAAGCTAGATTCCTACGGAAACTCGGGAATTTGGAGATTTTGTTTGCAAGCGAATCAAATATTACCAACTTTTAATTATTCTACGAATTCTGAAAGTGATGATAGAATTTTTACAAAAGAGTTAGAAAATGATTTGTTGAATGTCCTTAACCTTTTGTGTAAATATGGGGCAGATATAAGCTATGTATCACCCAATACAAAGCGTACTGTTAGAGATTTTTATTTAGGCGGTTCGTTGTCAAAATTACTAAGTCAAATTTAATTGAAAATTCTTATTTTCAGTGCGAAGGAGAATATATATTGAGAGTTATATCTAAAGATGAAGAAAAAATCTTATGGGATAAATTAAATAATGAATTTAAGTTCAAGCCGGGAACAGACATCATTGGTGAATGGATTATAATACCAGGCGATACAAAAAAATATCATAAAGCAATTCCTTGGAATGAAGAACAAGAGAACATAATTAATTCTATTTTGAAGGAACTGGGACTAGAAAAAATGTATGCCCTAGATTGGAATCATGATTGTTTTGAATTTTCATCTATGGAAGATATTTCAATGAATTATAACTACTATGATTCTGATAGACAATGTCAAGTGTATTTTCCGACATATTATCCAGATGGAGACTATTATTTTTTCTTTGATGGCACATGGAATTATGGAATCTTCGGTCATCCTTGGCGAAATGAAATTATAATAATGGGAAAAGAACTGATTAAAAGGTTTGAAAAGAACAAGGAAAAGTTAGGACTTGAACTATATTAGGAGCTTGCGTGCACATTGGAGGTTGAAGAGTCAGACATTTTAAAATACGAGGAGAAAATATAGATGAATGAAGAAAAAGTAAAAAAATATTCAAAGGATGGAATGATTTGTTGTGGGATTATTACAATTATAAGCATTGTAGGATTTATTTTCATAACAATATTTGATCGCAACATTTCAGATATTGCTGTGTTTGGTGGACTCTTTGTATTATTAATTATTACATGTGTATTTGGATTCGTGAAATTTTATAAACAATTTAATAATCCGAATAATAAAAAAGTTAATAACAATGCAAAAACTTATAGAGGTTATTTGTACAATTCAGAATGGAATTGGGATATTGCAGAGGCAAATTATCGCATACAGTATAATAAAAAAGATACAGATTTGAATGAAAAAGATGAGGAGATAATATGGAAATATTGTTGCACTGAAATTGCTTTTTATCTTGCCTGGCTTGTAGAAAATGAATTTTTAACTTTAGATCCAGTCATAAATGAAACCATAGAAAAGGTTAAAAAAAGACAAACAATGCCAGATGATTTATTTGAATGTATTGATTTGAAACTATCAGAAGAGGATGTTAGTGATAAAATATTGCCATTTATAGACTACTGTTTAAATGATGGATTTGAAAGTATTGATAATTTTTATAATAAAGTGTCGCAAAAATATGCAAATGTTTTTGCAGACAAGTATGGTGTAAGAGATAGTAGAAGATGTGGATTTACATTTAAATGGGATGATTATGACGAATTTAAGAAAATTTTAGATAAAGAATATAAAGATTATTTAAGTGTATAACCAGTATTATGAGCAAATTGTAATTCGGAAACTTGAAAAATTGAAGTTTTAAGGGCTAAAGCCAATATAAATAATACTAGACAGATTTGTCCAATAGCGTAAATACGGCATTTTCTCGCTTTGTGTCGTGTTATGTTTAGTAGAATAATATTACTCTGTCAATGAAAGGAGGAAACAGTATGGATCAGAAAAAGATTGGACGTTTCTTAAAAGAACTTAGGAAAGAAAAGGATATTACACAGGAACAGCTTGCCGAAAAGATAAATGTTTCAGGTCGAACGGTTTCTAGATGGGAAACAGGTTCTAATATGCCTGATATTAGTTTGTTGGCTGAATTGGCTGAATTTTATGATGTTAGTATACCTGAAATCATTGATGGAGAAAGGAAAAGCGAGAATATGAATGAAGAAGTAAAAGAAACAGTATTGAAATTATCTGATTATACAGAGACAATTAATCAAAAATTAAAGGAAGGTTATTTGTACTTACGGTTATTGCAATAATAGGAATGATTGCATTTGTTATTATTGAAGTAATGGGATTAGACACACCAGGAAGTATCTACGAAAGAGTTGCAAGTGCGGGACTTGGATTAGATTTTGGTGTATTAATTGTATTAGCCATGTATCTTTCTGGACTTTTAGGTAAAATTAAAGCTAAACGAGAGATGAGAAGAAGCTCTAATCAAAAATAATACAGTTTATTTTATGATTAAGTAATGAGAGTGGTAAATTTCTAAAGGAAAACGAGATATAGAAAACTATATAAGAATAATCAACAGGCAGGCGGTCTTATAGCGAGACTTCCTGCTTTTATATTGTATAAATATGATTTCTTTTGCTGTAGCAAATATTGATTAAAATATTAGTAATCATCAAAAATCCCCCCAATAACAAGTAGAGGTATAGCAAGGAATTGGGTGAAAATGACAAATAAGAAAAAATCACCCAACAAAATGGAAGAAAGTACAAAAAATGATGGGGAAATTATCGAAATATGCAAAAAATCCCCAATGACAGACAAATATGTAAGGAATGATTTGGGGGAATATTTGAATTATCCGAAAATTCCCCAATATTGGAAACTGTGAAAATCCTGTGGCAAGATAAAGCTGTTAATAAGAAAGAATTCCCGGAAGAATGTGCTAGAGAACGTGAAATTATGGGGCAGGATTGCATAAAGTGGATAGAAGAAGTGGGGGAAAAATGTGGCAGAAGATGGATTAAAAAATGGGATAGAAAAGAATTTAACCTTGCACCTCCAACGAAAATAGTGTATAGTTTGCTTGTTTTTGAATACTAGAAAAGTATTGGAGGAATGGGAAATGGCAAAAAATCTGGTAATTGTCGAGTCACCGGCAAAGGCAAAGACAATTAAAAAATTCCTGGGTGCATCCTATGATGTTATCGCATCGAACGGACATGTACGGGATATGCCGAAAAGCCAGATGGGTATTGATATTGAACATGATTACGAACCGCATTATATCACAATTCGGGGGAAAGGTGAATTATTGGCGCAGCTTCGTAAGGCAGTCAAAAAAGCAGATAAGATCTATCTCGCGACTGACCCTGACCGTGAAGGAGAAGCAATCTCATATCATCTGATTGCAGCCCTGAAACTGGAAGGCAAAAATTATAAGAGAATCACTTTCAATGAGATTACGAAAAATGCAGTCAAATCTTCTATAAAAAATGCCAGGGAAATTGACATGGATTTGGTAGATGCACAACAGGCAAGACGTGTGCTTGACCGTCTGGTTGGATACTCGATCAGCCCTCTTTTGTGGGAGAAGATCAAGAGAGGCTTGAGCGCCGGGCGTGTGCAGTCAGCCGCTTTGAAGCTGATCTGTGACCGGGAAGATGAGATCAATGCATTTATTCCGGAAGAATACTGGAGCTTAGATGCGTATCTGTCAGCGAATCCGGCACTGAAGCCGGTTTGCTTTCATTATGCGAAGGATAAAGTCAAAAAAGAAGAACTTGATCAGGTAAAGAAAGAAATCGACGGAAAGCCATTTACGGTTTCAGAGATAAAGGTAAGCGAGAAGACGAAGAAACAGCCGTTTCCGTTTACAACAAGTACGTTGCAGCAGGAAGCTGGAAAGAAGCTGAATTTCGCAACAAATAAGACGATGCGTATCGCACAGCAGTTGTATGAAGGTGTGGAGATCAAGGGCATGGGCTCGATCGGTCTGATTACATACCTGCGTACAGATTCGACGCGAATCTCTGAGGAAGCAGACAAAAATGCGAAGGTATACATCAAGCAGCAGTTTGGTGAAAACTATGTCGGTGAGGCGAAGGATGTAAAGACCGGCAAGAAGATCCAGGATGCGCACGAGGCGATCCGTCCAACAAATGTGGAGTTATCTCCGGTGAAATTAAAGGAGCAGCTTCCACGTGACCAGTTCCGTTTATACCAGCTTATCTATAACCGCTTTTTAGCAAGCCGTATGGCACCGGCAGTTTATGAGAACAAGACAGTATATGCCACGGCAGAGGAACATAAGTTTAAGGCTTCTACATCGAAGGTTGTGTTCGATGGATTCATGTCTGTATATTCGTTAGATGAAGAGAAGGAAGAAAAGACAAGACTGACCGGACTGGAAAAAGGTACAACACTTATCTGTGCAGAGCTTGAGGAAAAGCAGCATTTCACACAGCCGCCGGCACATTATACAGAGGCGCTTCTTGTAAAGACGATGGAGGAGCTTGGAATCGGGCGTCCGTCTACGTATGCATCGACGATCACAACGATTTTAAACCGGCGTTATGTGATCCGGGAGAACAAGAATCTGTATGTGACAGAGCTTGGTGCGGCAGTCAATAAAATGATGTCGGATGCATTCCCGGCAATTGTGGATACCGAGTTTACAGCAAATATTGAGTCGCTTCTGGACAGCATTGAAGAAGGAAAATTAGAGTGGAAGGTTGTTATCCGGAATTTCTATCCGGATCTTGCAGAGTCTGTGGAGAAAGCGAAGGAATCGCTGGAATCGGTCAAGATTGCAGATGAGGTATCGGATGTGCCTTGCAATCAGTGTGGACGTATGATGGTAGTCAAATATGGTCCGCATGGAAAGTTCCTTGCGTGCCCGGGATTCCCGGAGTGTCGGAACACAAAGACATACTACGAGAAGATCGGTGTTGCATGCCCGAAATGCGGCAAGGATATTATTTTACGCAAGACGAAAAAGGGCAGACTTTACTATGGCTGTATTGGATATCCAGATTGTGATTTCATGTCCTGGTCGAAGCCGTCGGATAAGAAATGTCCGAAATGTGGCGGTTACATGGTAGAGAAAGGAAATAAGCTTCTGTGTGCCTCTGAGACATGCGGTTACACCTGTGAGCGCGAAAAAAAGGAAAACGAGTAAATATTTAGTGGTCAGAAAAGATTTTTGTTGAAGCATACCACAAAATATGGTAGGATAGTTACTGTATGGGAATCTGTACAGTAACTATTTTTTTAGTTTGAAAATAAGGAGGAAGTCGATGATCACATCCGGTATTTATAACTATGTGAATATTTTGGACAAAGCGGCAGATGCCGCGAATCTGCGAAACGAGCTTCTGACGAACAATATTGCGAATGTAAGCACGCCGAATTACAAGCGGAAAGATTTGGATTTTGAGTCGGTTCTGCAGGGAGAACTTGCAGGGGAAAAGAATCTGAGCAAGGCAGTGAAAAAGGCAAATCAGAATCTTGAGACATTGGATGCACAGGTTTACACGGATAATGCATCGCTTTCGTATCGTCTGGATGGAAACAATGTCGATATCAATACCGAAGAGGCAAGACTGGCGGAAAACCAGATCAAGTATCAGGCTCTGGTTGATCTGATGAATCAGGAGTTTGCCAGATACAATACCGTGCTTAGTTCCGGTAATTAATGTGGAAGTATTCTGATGGATATTTCCGTCGGATGACAGATTAGGGAGGTAACAGCGATGGGTGTATTTTCAGCGATGAATGTATCTGCAACCGGCATGACGGCGCAACAGATGCGAATGGATGTAATTGCACAGAACATTGCGAATGCGAACACCACACGTACAGAGAATGGTGGTGCATACCGCAGAAAGACAGTGGTGTTTGAAGAACAGGATACAACATCCTTTGACCATATGTTAAACGGCTATATGTCAAACTATGAACCAAATGGTGTTAAAGTGACAAAGATCGTGGAAGATCCATCGGATCTGCGTCTTGTATATGAGCCGGACAATCCGGATGCAAATGCAGATGGATATGTGGAATATCCAAATGTGGACACAGTAACCGAAATGACGAATCTGATTGATTCAAGCCGTTCTTATGAAGCAAGCGCAACGGCATTTAATGCTGCGAAAAATATCGCGGCAAAAGGATTGGAATTATTTAATAGCTAATTGGTATCAGGAGATAGATAAATGGCAATTACACCAGTGAGTTTGTTCAGTGATGAATGGACAACCTTAAACAGTATTCAGTCTGCAAATTCTGCAAGCTCTGCAGAACGTGCAGATAAAAAAGCGTCCAGCTCGCAGGGTACAGCGTTCGATACGTTTTTAAATGCGGCAGTGGATATGTATAAGGAAGCAGATTCTTTACAGAAATCAGCAGAGTCTGCGGAGATGAGCTATGCACTTGGGTATTCGGACAATATCCATGATGTGGCAGCTGCTGCACGGAAGGCAAGTATTTCCCTGCAGTATACAGTGAAGGTTACAAATGCGGTGGTATCCGCATACAAAGAATTGATGAACATGCAACTATAAATTTATGCATATAGAGTAGGTATCGTATGAGAGAATGGTTTAGTCAGCTACCATCGAAGATAGTTGAGTTTTGGAAAAAGTATACAAAGAGACAGAAGGCGTTATTCTTCTCGGTATTGGCGGCAGTTCTGGTTGCTGTGATCGCATTGGTTGCAATTTTAAACCGGACTTCATATGTGGTATTGTCCACCTTTGAGGATACGGCGACAGCTGCTCAGGCAGCGAATCTGCTGGAAGATAATTCGATTACATACAAGGTCAGTGACGATGCGTTAAAGATTGAGGTTGATGAGAACCAGGTGTCACAGGCACGTCTGCTCCTTGGCGAAAATGGCATTGGAACGAATAATGGACAGTCAGATTATGACAGTCTGTTTAACAATAGCTTCAATACGACAGATTCGGAGAAAAAGCTCAAGGCAAAGCTTTACAAGCAGTCTGAGATGGAACGGGATATTGCATCCATGCAGGGTGTGACGAAGGCTTCAGTTACAATCAATCTGCCGGAAAGCACAAACACGGTTTATGCGAGTGACCAGACTGCTTCAGTCAGCATTATGCTTACCATAAATGGTGACTACAATCAGGAAAGCACAAATGCAATCGTAGAGTATGCGAAAACCTGTGTTGGTAATTCGGATACAAAGGCAATTACAATCGTTGACAACAAGGGCGAATTGTTGTTCTCCGGTCAGAACTCTACCACGAGTGCATCCCCGGTTATCATGGTACAGCAGCAGGTGGAGGAGTATTACAACAGCAAGCTTTGGAACCTGATGGTAAATTCGGGCGTGTATGACGAGGTATCTGTATCGGCAAATCTGGATGTGAATATTTCCCAGCAGGAGATTGAAGATATCAAATATTACTCGAATGACGAGGATGATACCGGTCCGAAATCCTCCCATTATTACTATCTGGCGGAAAATACGGATGGTACCGGTGGCGTGGTTGGTACGGATGCAAATGGTGAGGAAATCACAGATTATAACCTGCTCGATAATGCAAATGCAGGCTCGACTTTGAGCGTTCTGCGTGAAGATTACGAGACGAGCAGTACGACAACCCGTACTGTGACGCCGGTTGGTGATGTCAATATGCAGAATTCCAGCATGGCATTGTATCTGACCCGGTATGAGAACTACTATGAAGATCAGATGAAGGAACAGGGATTGCTGGATGGTACGACGTTTGCGGAGTATCAGGCAGCAAATTCGACACCGACAGAGAATATTAACCCACAGGAAATGGTCGACATGCTTGCCAGTGCAACCGGTATGAAGGCGGCAAATATCTATGTGGTAGAGCGGATCGTTCCAGTCTTTTACCCGGCTGAGACGAAGTCCGTACCGGTACAGAGCATTTTGTCAATCGTACTGGCTGTGATTATTGGTGGATTGTTGTTATTTGTTGTATTCCGCAGCATGAAACCGCATGAGGTTGTCGAGACAGAACCGGAGCTTTCGGTAGAGGCTCTGCTTGCGACAACGAAGGAGAACCAGACTTTGGATGATATTGAGTTTAGTGATAAATCCGCTTCCAAGCAGCAGATTGAGAAATTTGTGGATGAAAACCCGGAAGCAGTGGTGGCATTGTTACGAAATTGGCTAAACGACGATTGGGAGTGATACTATGGCGACAACATTACATTCATCGGATATTACAGGCGTGCAGAAGGCTGCAATTTTGCTGATCGCGCTTGGACCGGAACGTTCCTCTAAGATTTTTCAGCATCTGAAGGATGATGAGATAGAGGCGTTGACATTGGAGATCGCCAATACAAAAAGTGTATCGGCAGAATTAAAGGATGAGGTGCTGGATGAATTCTATGAGGTTTGTCTGGCACAGCAATACATTGCAGAGGGTGGTATTGCTTATGCGAAGGAACTTCTGGACAAGGCACTTGGCGAGGATCGTGCAAGAGATGTCATCGGCAGACTGACCGCATCTTTGCAGGTACGTCCATTTGAGTTCGTACGAAAGGCAGATGCAAGCCAACTTTTAAACTTTATTCAGGACGAGCATCCGCAGACAATCGCGTTGATTCTTGCATATCTTCCGGCATCGCAGGCGGCAGCCGTGGTCAGCGCGCTGGCACCGGAGAAGCAGGCAGACGTTGCAAAGCGTATCGCAATGATGGATCGAACCAGCCCGGATGTAATCAAAGAAGTGGAAAAGATATTGGAGAAGAAACTGGCGTCTCTGGTCAATCAGGATTACACGATTGTCGGTGGTGTGGATTCCATCGTCAATATCCTGAATACGGTCGACCGGAGTACTGAGAAACATATTATGGAAAACCTCGAAATCGAGGAACCGGAATTGGCAGACGAGATCCGCAGAAAGATGTTTGTATTCGAGGATATTCTGCTGCTTGATAACCGTGCAATCCAGACTGTACTCCGTGAGGTGGAGAACAACGAGCTGGCAGTGGCTTTGAAGAATGCAAACGAAGACGTACAGAAGGTGATCTTCGATAACTTGTCATCCCGTCTGGCATCTATGATCAAAGAGGACATGGAGTTTATGGGTCCTGTCCGTCTGAAGGATGTCGAGGATGCACAGCAGAAGATCGTAAATATTATCCGAAAACTGGAGGATGCCGGCGAGATCGTAATTTCCCGTGGTGGAGGTGACGAGATTGTTGTCTAATATTTTTAAATCCGGGATACCAGGCGTGCGTACGGTGTCACAGGAACCGTTTGTGATCGATGTAAACAGCCGTGTGATCGAACCGCCCAAACCGCGTGTGATCCGTCCGAAGAATGATGTACCAGAAGGTTCAGCGGAAGCAGGAGATACTTTCGAGGCAGGCATTACAGAGATGGCTGCGACGATCAATCTGGAAGAGCATAAAGAGCTTTTGGATGACGCGATGGAGAAGGCAAAACTTTTACAGGATGATGCGCGTGAACGGGCACAGAAGATTTTGGAGGATGCCAAGGCGGATGCAGAGGCAATTCGCAAAGCTGCACAGGAAGAGGGTTTTGCAAAAGGGCTCGAAGATGGCAACATGGAAGCGATGCGCCGGGCGGATGAGTATCTGGAGAAGATCAGTCGGGAACGCGATCAGGCACTTGCGCAGGCGCGGGAAGAAATGATGGAGAACATCACAGATACTGAGGAACAGATCGTGGATGTTGCGTGCAAGCTGATCCAGAAGCTGACAGGTATACTGGTTGATGATTATAAGCCAGTGATGATCTACATGATCAATCAGGTGTTAAATGAGGATGAGGATTCCAGAAAGTTCGTCATCCGGGTATCAGAAGAGAATTATACATATATTGCAGATAATGCGGATCGATTGTCCGGAGCTGCGAATCCGGGAATAACCATAGAGATATTCAGCGATACAAAACTACAAAAGGGGCAATGTCAGATCGAGAGTGACACGGGTATCGTGGATCTGTCCATGGACGTGCAGGTGCGGAATTTGATTACCGCTATCAAATTATTATCTACGCAATAAAGGCATAATCGCAGATAGGAATATCTGCGATTCTCTATATATAGCCATAAATGGAGCAATGAAATGTTGAAGAAATTTGACCGAGCAAGATACGATGCACTGTTATATCGTGATTTCAGTGTGCATTACGGAAAAGTAAATAAAGTTGTCGGACTGACGGTAGAATCGGTAGGACCACCGGCAAAGCTGAATGACCTGTGCGAGATCATCTCGAAGGATGGTCTGACAAAGGTCATGGCAGAGGTCGTCGGTTTCCGCGAGAATAAGGTACTACTGATGCCGTATGATTCGGTCGATGGAATCGGACTGGGGGCAACGGTTCGGAATACAGAAGGTGTCCTGCAGGTTCCGGTTGGTGAGGAATTGCTTGGCAAGGTGTTGGATGGCATCGGACGACCGATGGACGGCAGTACGCTCACGACGACGGAGACGTATCCGATTGATGCGCCGCCACCGGATCCACTCAAACGAAAGTTGATTGATGAAGTGCTTCCACTTGGGGTAAAAGCGGTGGATGGACTTTTAACGATCGGAAAAGGACAGCGTATCGGCATCTTTGCTGGTAGTGGTGTTGGAAAAAGTACTTTGCTGGGTATGTTTGCCAGAAATACGAAAGCAGATATTAATGTGATCGCACTGATCGGAGAGCGAGGTCGTGAGGTCGGTGAGTTTATCGAGCGAGATCTGGGGGCGGAAGGTCTGAAGCGTTCTGTGCTTGTAATCGCAACCTCGGATAAACCGGCACTGATCCGTAATAAGGCGGCAAAAACAGCAACCGCAATTGCAGAATATTTCCGGGATCAGGGCAAGGATGTCCTGTTGATGATGGATTCCCTGACCCGTTTTTCGATGGCACAACGGGAGATTGGACTGGCATCTGGAGAGCCTCCGGTTACAAGAGGATATCCGCCATCAGTATATGCGGAGCTTCCAAAGGTATTAGAGCGTGCAGGCAATACGCATCAGGGCTCGATTACCGGACTTTATACGGTGCTTGTCGATGGCGATGATTTCAACGAGCCGATCACCGATACGGCGCGAGGTATCTTAGATGGACACATTGTGCTGTCGCGAAATCTGGCACATAAAAACCATTATCCGGCGATTGATATTATGGCGAGTATCTCGCGATGCATGAGTGCGATTGCATCGAAAGAACATAAGCAGGCGGCTGGCAGATTGAAAAATGTACTCGCAACCTACAACGACGCAGAGGATCTGATCAACATAGGTGCCTACAAATCCGGCTCCAACCCGGAGATTGACTATGCAATCACGAAGATCAATCAGGTCAATGCGTATCTGATGCAGGATGTGGACAGTAAGTTTTTGCTGGAGGATGAGCTGCAGCAGTTGTATGCGATTTTTGAATAAGACAGGATGAAGAAAGTATGGCGAAGTTTATATATCGAATGCAGAATATCTTGAATATCAAATATAAGCTGGAGGAGTCTGCCAAGCAGGAGTACGCCGAAGCAAGGCAGGCACTTGCGGCAGAGGAACAGAAGCTTGATGCATTAAAAAAACGCAAACAGGGATATTATGAAGCGTATCAGGCATCCATACAGGGAAGGCTGGATTTCCTTGAGATTGAAGAAAATGCAAACAGTATGGATATCTTAGATATGATGATCGAGGAGCAGAATGCAGTGATCCGGCAGAAGAGCAAAGAACTGGAACTTGCCAGACAGAAGATGGCACGCGAGATGCAGGAACGGAAAATGCATGAGAAGCTGAAAGAAAAGAAGTTCGATGAATTTAAACAGGAGTTGAATGCGACCGAGAAACGGGAGACCGATGAGGTGGCGGGATATCAGTTTACAAGTGCAAAGAAAGAGGTGGAAGACAATGGCAAAAAATAAGAGAGAAAAAGGAGAAAACTCCGGTAGCAATAAAGGTGTAGGTATCCTGATCGGTGTTTTGATCGTAATTACATGGCTGAGTGTGATGTGTCTGCTCATAAAATGTGATGTAGGTGGATTTGGAAGCCGTGTGCTCCGCCCGGTATTTAAGGATGTTCCGGTAATCAATAAAATATTGCCGGATGCTTCGGATGAGGAAGTTGCGATTGAGAGTGATTATCCATATACGAATCTGGAGGATGCTTTAAAGCATATTGCAGACCAGGATGCAGCGATTGGCAGCAAGGACGCAGAAATCTCCGAATTAAACGACAAAGTGACGGAATTACAGGCGGAAGTCGATCGTCTGACGACCATTGCAAAGGATCAAAGTGACTTTGAAGATGAAAAAAAGAAATTTTATGACGAAATAGTCTATGGAGATTCGGCTCCAGATACCGATACATATAAAGAGTGGTACAATGAGCTTGATGCGGAATCCGCTGCTGAGATCTATCAGCAGGTATTAGAACAGGATCAGGCAGATGACAGTATCAAGAAAATGGCACAGTCGTACGAAGAAATGAATGCGTCGGAAGCTGCAAAGATTTTGGAGACGATGGGCAATGATCTCGATACAGTTGCACTGATCATGAACAATATGGATGCGCAGTCAAGGGGAAAGGTGCTCGCGGCGATGGATCCGGATTTTGCGGCTGCGGTAACGAAGAAACTTTTGCCATAGAGCCATTGTATAACTCCAAATAAGAAAAAAAGGAGGAACGCAAATGATTGTAGGAATTCAATCAGGTGGAATCGGAAAAGTCGATATGAGCCAGACGGGCGGAACCACAGACAAATCAAAGTCGAAGGACAAAGCCTCTGGAACATTTGCAGATCTGATGAATCTGGCAGCAACCAATTCGAATACCACCACGCAGACAGCGAATTCTGCAACGATGAAAAACGATGTAGATGCGGTAAAACAGACAGACACAACGGTTTCTGGCGAGAAAAAACAGTCAGATCTGAACAAGTATACAAGATCAGATGCGAAGACAGAAACAACGCGTACTACCGGTGCAGAAAAAGCAAAGCGAAACGAAGCACCACAGGAAGCAGAAGGCGACGATTTAAAAGCGGAATTACTTTCGAATAAGCTGAAAAAGCTTCTGAATGTGGACGATGAGACATTGCAGAATCTCTTGCAGACAGCGGGACTTACAATGCAGGATCTGCTTGATCCGGCTGTGATGAAGGATTTTATTTTGCAGATCAATGATGCAACATCTGTGGATCTGCTGATTGACGAATCCCTGAATAATCTTATGCAGCAGGCAATGCAGCTTCTGGATGAGGTTTTGAATGTGGTGGATGAGACAGTGATTTCAACAGAAGTGCCAGTTGAGGAACTGCTTCCAGAGGAGTCGGCATCTGCACAGACAGAGCCACAGGAGACGGTTGTGGATGCAGAAAAGCCACAGACAGTGGAAGCAAACGCAGAGACGGTTGCACAGACGACACCGGAGGAGGATGTTACCCGGACATCTGGTAAAAGTGTTGAAACCCAGACTGTTGACACAGAAGTACAGGTGACTGTGCAGACAGAGGATGCCGGAGATTCGGATGCTTCTGCAGATCTGATGAAACAGAATGCAGAGGGTGTGATTTCCAATCTGAATCAGGCGATGGCACAGGCGACAGGCGAAGAGATTGCAGCAACACCGTTTGATACGTCGGTAACACAGACGGATATTGTCCGTCAGGTAGTGGATGAGATCAGAGTGAACTTATCGAAAGATGTCACATCGATGACCTTACAGCTGAATCCGGAACAGCTGGGAAAAGTACAGATTCATGTATCCACGAAAAATGGTGTGATGCAGGCACAGATCATTGCAGAAACAGAGGCGGCAAAGGCAGCCGTGGAGTCAGGGCTGGCAGTTCTGAAGGAAGCTTTTGAAAATCAGGATCTCAAAGTAGATGCCATTGAGGTAATGGTTGGAACACCGGATTATTTCATGGAAGAAAGCGGTGCGGAAGCACAGATGGAACAAAAAGAGCAAAAGTCAGGAAATTCGACAGGCACGGTTAACTTCACAGGTAATTCTGACGATGATATAAGTGAGGATGCGTCTTTGGAGACAGAGATGATGAAAGCTCAGGGAAATCAAGTAAATTATATGGCATAACAAGACTTAAGAAAGGAGGCAGAATATGGCAGTTGATTCAGCAATTAGCAGTATCGCAAACAGCTCAAGCAGTTATTCCGCAACATCCAAGGGAAAAACATCCGGAAGCGATCTTGACAAGGAAGCGTTTTTGAATCTGCTTGTAACACAGATGCAGTATCAGGATCCCTTAAATCCGAGTGATAATACAGAATATATGTCTCAGTTAGCACAATATTCTGCATTGGAGGCACAGCTTAATATCAGTGATACACTGGATAAGGGAAACAACCTGAATCTGGTCGGCAAATATGTAATTATGAACACGACCGATTCTTCCGGTAAACAGGCAATGATCAGTGGACTGGTAGAGTATGCGACAGTTAAGGATGGCGATGTGTATCTGTCGGTCAATAACACATATTATCCGGCAGAGGATCTGGATTCTGTGATTGACTACGATTATTATCTGTATTTGAAAAAGCATGCAAACAGTGATGGAACAATCAACAAGGATGATAATACAAGCGACAGCACGAACGGTACGGATAATGCCGGTGGTAAGACAGATAATTTGGATAAAACAGATGATGCGGACAAGACGAAAGAAGCTTAAGGAATGACAGTTTATGCAGAACAAGGAGGGAATGCATATGCGATCTTTTGATGTTGATTTTCTTTCCGTGGGACAGGCTGCAAATCTGTATTTCCAGAATGTGAAGCCGGAAAAAACGACAGAATCAAACAAAAACAAAGAAACTGTCAGCTTTCAGGATGTATTAAATGAGAAAGTCAAACAGGAAGTGAAATTTTCCAAGCATGCAAATCAGCGGCTGGAAAACCGGAATATTGAATTGTCCGAGGATCAGCTTGAACGTCTGAATCAGGGCGTTGGACAGGCACGGACAAAGCAGATTCAGGAGTCGCTCGTGATGATGGACAATCTTGCATTTATCGTAAATGTTAAAAACAATACCGTAGTCACTGCGATGGAGCAGGGAGAAAGCGGACAGGTGTTTACCAATATTGACGGAGCCGTCATTGTATAAGAAGAAGCCGGACCGATAAGGAGGCTTTTGGTTTTCCGAATGACAGAGGAAAAACTAAAACAAGATTATGGAGGTCAAAAATTATGATGAGATCACTTTATTCCGGTGTTGCCGGACTTAAGACACATCAGACAAAAATGGACGTTATCGGTAACAATATCGCAAACGTCAATACAGCAGGATTTAAATCTTCATCGGTGTTATTCAGCGATGTTTTATATCAGACAAGTGCCAATGCGACCGGTGCGACAGCTACCACAGGTGGTACAAACGCATCTCAGATCGGTCTTGGTGCCAAGACATCATCCATTCAAACATCAATCACACAGAATGGTAATGCACAGACAACAAACAATACATATGATATGATGCTTTCCGGTTCTGCGTTCTTTGTAGTCAGCCGTGGTGGAACAAATTATTTTACTAAGGTAGGTTCTTTTGGCGTTGATGGAAGTGGTTGCCTTGTAAACGGAAGTGGATATCAGGTTATGGGATGGCAGGTTGATCCGGATAATCCGAATCAGATCAAGAAGGATACGGTATCGGCACTTTATCCGGAGTCTGAAGATAACAAGGTGTCATCTCCACAGATGACAACCGATGCACATCTGACCGGAAATATTGATATGACAGATCCTGAACTTACATCTGTGGATGGACGCGCAATTTCAGTATCCATCTATGATGCACTTGGTTATAATTATACAGTAAAATTCAAGTTAACGCAGGATCAGAACCAGGCGGATAAGTCTTTGTATAATCTTGAGATTGTGTCCATCAAGGATTCAAATAATATTGAGATAACAGGAACGGACGATCCGACAACGGCTACTGTTGAAGGCGGTTATAAAGCTACAATCGGAGGCGCCAATTCCGTTCAGGTTAAATTCGATGCGGATACAGGTAACTTTGAATATGTTGGAGCAGCGGGACAAAAGAATGCGATGCTTGAGATTAAACCGAATAATCCGAACGAGAAGGGCGATGTGTTCCAGTCTGTAATCAATGGTGAGGCTGTCGATGGAATTGATGTCAATTTCTCGTATCTGACAAGATTTGAATCAAACGGTAAGTCTACAGTAAAGGCAGTACGTGGAGCTGCGGATTCTACCGGAGGCGGTCGCTCCATGGGTAAGTTAAATGATGTCAGAATTGATGAGACAGGTAAGCTTTATGGCGTTTATACGAATGGTGAGACAAAACTGCTTGGACAGATATCTGTTGCAACCTTTGCAAACCCGATGGCGCTTGAAGCACTTGGAAACAGCGTGTACACAACTACACAGAACTCTGGTTACTTTGATGGTATCGGAACATCTGTTGATGAGGATGGTGGAAAAATCTCGCAGGGCGTTTTGGAAATGTCAAATGTTGATTTGTCGGCAGAGTTCACTGATATGATTACAACCCAGAGAGGATTTCAGGCAAATTCAAGAATTATCACAACCTCAGATTCCATGCTTGAAGAGCTTGTAAACCTGAAGCGGTAATTTATAAATAAAAGGGCAGGTATTTTCTACTTTTGACGATGTGAAAAAGTGGAAAATGCCTGCCTTATTTTGTAGACATAAAAATCGAACTGTGCTATAATTAGCCTAATTGTAATGTCGGAAAATGTGTAATCTTTCAGGGAGTACAGAGATATGATTGAAGTAACCAGATTAAAAGGGAAAAAGATGATGATCAATGCCGAACTGATTGAGACGGTGGAGGAGACTCCGGATACTGTAATTACACTGACTAACGGCAAGAAATTCGTCGTGAGTGAGTCTGCCGAGGAAGTAACCTCACTTGTGATCGGCTATAAGAGAAAAATATTCGCTTTATTCTTAGATAGTGGGAACAAGGCAGAAAATGTATAGGGGATAACAACATGGATTTTACATCAATCATAGGAATGGTGGCTGCATTTGGCTTGATGATTTACGGAATGGTAAATGGTCATGATTTCAGTGTAATTGTAGAGAACTTTGTCGATATACCATCTGTATATATTGTATTTGGTGGTGTTTTGGGTTGTGCGTTTGCCGGAAATTCTTTAAAGGGATTTTTATCTGGTTTAAAGTCCATTAGTCTGATTTTCAAGAATCCAAAGTCGGATGAGGCAGGTACAATCAAATCAATTATTGAGCTTTCCAACCTTGCGAGAAGAGAAGGCTTACTTGCATTGGAAGAATCGGCAAATAATTTGGAAGATGAATTTATGAAAAAAGGAATCATGCTGATTGTCGATGGTACGGATCCGGAGCTTGTACGAAGCATTTTGGAAGCAGAACTTGTGAATGTAGATTCCCGGCATCAGGGGAATATTACATTTTGGAAAAATATTGCATCTGCAGGTCCTGCCTGGGGTATGATTGGTACGTTGCTTGGATTGATTAATATGTTGAAGAATCTGTCAGATCCGGATTCCATCGGACCGAATATGTCGGTCGCACTTGTAACAACGTTGTATGGTTCTATCATAGCCAACTGGTTATGTGCGCCGATTGTTGCGAAGCTGTCGCTTCAGAATGAGACTGAAATTAAATTAAAAGAAGTTATGATTGAGGGTATTTTGTCGATTCAGGCAGGTGAGAATCCTCGCGTCATAGAAGAAAAACTGAAGTCATTCCTGGCACCAAAGGATCGTCAGGAATTTGAAGAAGAGGGCGGTGGTCACTAATGGCAAAAAGAAAGCAACAGCCACCGGATGAAGGATCACCGGCATGGATGTCCACATTCAGTGATCTGATGAACCTGTTACTCTGCTTCTTCATATTACTTTTTGCAAGTTCTACAATGGATGAAGGCAAAATCCAAAAGATTGCCGCATCATTTGATAATCTGTCATTCAGTGTGATCAGCGAAGGAAGTGTTTCGCTTTTGACGGGAGAAATGTTATCTGGAGGTATGACACAGCTTGCAGATACTGACAGTGTGTTGTCGGAAGCAGGCAAGAACATCGACGGAAACACAGGGGACAAGTCAAGCAGTGCATCCCCGACGGATGCGGAGCATCTGTCAGATAACGACCTGCAGGCTGAAGTAGAACGCCGGGGCGAACAACAGTCAGAAGAAATGTATGAGGAAGTCATGCAGATGGCAGAGACCTATGCAATTGATGACCAGATTATCCTTGATTTTAACGATCAGTATGTGGAGCTGGATCTGAATGGTTCGATTCTGTTTGATTCCGGTAATGCGGAGATCAAAGATAATTCCAAGCTGTTTTTGCAGAAGATTGCACAAATCCTTGTCAAGTACAAATACAATGTAATCGAGATTGAGGGACACACGGATAATATCCCAATCTCAAATTCAAAGTATGAAGATAATCGCTCACTTTCCTCAGAACGTGCGCGCAGTGTTTATGAATATGTTGTGTCGCAGGAGCATTTCATAGACAGCAACATCAAGATTGCCGGCTATGGAGACAGCCGTCCGGTTGCGTCAAACGAGACAGAAGAGGGAAGAGCGAAGAATCGTAGAGTTGCGATTAAAATCTACAACAAGCAGAATTCAAATAATTAAGGAGTCAGAAACATGAAGAAAAATCTTATAACCGTTGTTATATTAGCAATTAGTATTATAAACCTTGTGTTTAATATTTTGCTTGTGTTTGTGTTTATGCCTTCCACATCGAAGACAAACAAACTGATTACCGATATTGCAGAGGTTCTTGATATTGAGATCGCTTCGCAGACAAAGGACGACAGTACATTTGATGTTAGCAATCTGGCACATTACCAGTTGGAACAGGGAAATCCAATCAACCTGAAAAATGATGGTTCGGGTGACCTGCATGTTGTACAGTATGGTTTGACAATCAATATGGACAAGACAGCCAGTGATTACTCCAAGGTATCTGCCAACATCGAAGCATCTACCGCGATGATCTACGATATGGCGAGAAACATCATTGGAAGCTATACATATACCGAAGTGATTGACGGAGAGACAACCACGAACAAGATCAAAGAGGAATTGTTGAAACAGCTCAAGGAAACATTTAATACTGAATGTATTTATTCTGTAAGCTTTTACAATTGGGTTGCACAGTAGATTATTGCCAGCAGGAGGTGAGAAAACGTGGCTGACGTACTCTCACAAAACGAAATAGATGCGCTCTTGAAGCAATTATCCACTGGAGAGCTTGATGCGGACGACTTTACAGAGACTAAAAGTGTAAAAGTCAAGGAGTACGATTTTTCAAGACCAGCCAAGTTTTCAAAAGAGCATCTGCGTACATTAGAGATTATATTTGAACATTACGGAAGATTATTGAGTAGTAACCTGCCAGCGTATCTGCGGAAGAATGTGCAGGTTGAGGTAATGAACTCAGAGGCAGTTACATATTCAGAATTTTCCAACGCCTTATCCAATCCGGTATTGCTTGGTGTTGTCAATATGGCACCGTTATCGGGCAATATCATTATCGAGATTGCGACCAATCTTGGATACGCGATTATCGACCGTCTGCTTGGCGGAGTTGGAGAACCGTTAGAGAAGAAAAGAGAATTTTCTGAGATTGAGCTTTCCATCTTGGAAAAAATATTTACCATATTGATCGATCTGTTGCGGGAACCGTGGACAAATGTTGTAGAGATTCATCCATATCTGGAACGGATTGAGACGAATCCGCAGTTTGCACAGATCATTTCGCCGACAGAGATGATTGCGATTGTAACGGTCAACATCAATATCGGCGGAGTTGAGGGTTTGATGAATATCTGTCTGCCATATCTGACACTCGAAGATGTGATGGACAAGCTGAATACCAAATACTGGTTTTCAACGATGCAGGATCGAGACGAGACGAGTTATGCTGATGTTATCGAGACTGCAATCAACCGGGCATTGATTCCGGTATCCGCAGAGCTGGGAAAAAGCTCACTCACCGTTATGGATTTCATTAATCTGCAGGTGGGAGATGTGATCAAGCTGAATCGAAAGATTGAAGACGAGCTTGATATTTATGTGGGCAATATAGTAAAATTTAAAGCGTTGCCCGGATCGTTTAACGATGATTACGCAGTGAAAGTAACTGAAATTATAAGAGAGGAGGAATAACAGAACATGGACGGAATGTTATCTCAGGAAGAGATTAACGCATTGCTTGGGAATATGAATACAGGTTCTTCCTCTACCCAGACAAGTAACGATGCCATACTTTCCGATGAGGAAAAAGATGCGATCGGAGAAATCTCCAATATTTGTATGGGTACGGCGGCAACAACGCTGTACTCACTGGTAAACCAGAAGGTTGTGATCACAACACCGGTTGTTGAGATTACGAACTGGGATAAGCTTACAGCAGAGTACGCAAAACCGTGTGTATTTATCAATATCCTGTATAAAGACGGTATTGATGGAAATAATGTACTGATTTTAAAAGAAGATGATGTAAAGGTCATTACAGATCTGATGATGGGGGGCGATGGATTAAATCCTGCACCAGAGCTGACAGAGCTGCATTTCTCAGCCATCTGTGAGGCGATGAACCAGATGATGGGAAGTTCCGCAACTTCATTATCTTCGATGCTGAATTGTAAGATTGATATCAGCCCACCGGAAGCAGAGCTGGTGGATATGGCTGGCAATATCGATGTTGCAAAGGCCAGTGACTTTTTAGATAAGGATTTTGTGCGTGTCACGTTCCGGATGACGATCGGAGATCTCGTAGACAGCACGATTATGCAGTTATACCCGATTCAGTTCGCAAGAGATCTTTATAAGAAATTTAGCGGGGAATCGGAAGAAAAGGAGGAAACACCACCGCCGGCTCCACAACCGGAACCACAGCCACAACCGGTTCCACAGCCACAGCCGCAGCCGCAACCTGCGACGGGAATGCCGATGGGGCAGCCGATGATGGGACAATCTATGATGCCACAGATGATGCAGCCGGATGTCAATGTACAGAATGTACAGTTCCAGGCATTTAACCCGGTTATGAATCCTGCGTTGCAGCAGGAAAATATTGACTTGATTATGGATGTTCCTTTGGAAGTGTCGGTCGTTTTGGGACGGACGAGAAAATCCATCAAGGAGATTCTGGAGTTTGCACCGGGAACGATCATTGAGTTGGATAAGCTTGCCGGTGAACCGATCGATGTGATGGTAAACCAGAAGCTGGTTGCAAAGGGAGAAGTTGTTGTAATCGAAGAAAGTTTTGGTATCAGAATTACTGAAATAATAAAAGAAAAAATCTAAGTTTTAAGGAGTAATGATATGGCAAAGAGTATACTTATTTGTGATGATGCTGCATTTATGAGAATGATGATCAAGGACATTCTGGTAAAGAATGGATACAACATTGCTGGTGAAGCAGAAAACGGCGTAAAGGCTGTTGAGAAATATCAAGAGACAAAACCGGATTTGGTATTGATGGATATCACAATGCCAGAGATGGATGGTATTCAGGCATTGAAGAAGATTAAGGCAATCGATGCAAACGCAAGTGTTGTAATGTGTTCTGCAATGGGACAGCAGGCGATGGTTATTGAATCCATTCAGTCTGGTGCCAGAGATTTCATTGTAAAGCCATTCCAGCCGGATCGTGTC
>ERZ773104.2225-NODE-2225-length-22494-cov-3.303579_pt1 | contig 22494 bp, 16 predicted proteins | sample MGYA00511920_ERZ773104 | MGnify/ENA primary metagenome ERZ773104 (study PRJEB29015, sample SAMEA2737857) | human gut metagenome | biome: human gut; feature: human-associated habitat; material: faeces | place: China | collected 2012 ...
AGCTGATCTGGAATGGATTTTTGCACGTAACTATGAAGGTACTGAATAGTTACGTCCGGTCACAGTATTTTCCTGTCAGCTCTCTGCCTGATACGGAATACAGAACGAAACATCCGCCCCGTCATCCGTATTCCGGATCTCCAGCCCATAACGCTTTCCGTATGTACTCTTCAAACGTTCATTCACATTTTTTAATCCAACGCTGCCGGTCTTGTTTCCGGTCAGGATCCTCTCTGCCTCTTCCGGTTCAAAACCTTTTCCATGGTCCCTGACCCCGATCCTCACCAGCTCCTCCCCGGTCCCGCTCTGCATCCGTTTTGCCGAGATCTCCACTCTGCGCACCCCGTCCGCACTGTTTCCATACCGGACAGCGTTCTCCACGATGGGCTGCAGGATAAAGGACGGGACCTGACAGGAGAGACCGTCTTCCACGTTGATCTCCACCCGAAGCTTTTCCTCAAATCTCGCCTCCTCGATCTCCAGATACGTCCGGACATGATTGATCTCCGTATCGATATCCAGCATGTACTGGTCGTTCTCCAGAGTCTGACGGTAGTAGGACGCTAACGTTAAGATCAGGTCACTGGCCTTTCCCGCATCCTCATCGCAGATGCAGGAGATCGTATTCAGCGCGTTGTAGAGAAAATGCGGGTTTACCTGAGACTGCAGCGCCTTAAACTCCGCTTTTTTCCGCAATTTTTTCTGATATTCCACATTGTAGACTCCTAACTGTGTGGAAAACATCTTCGCAAGTTCCTCCAGAAAATCCCCGATGCTTCGTTCCACACGGCGTCTCTTTTTCACGACAATGGACAGACTTCCGATCTTCTCATCTCCGGTCATGACCGGAACTGTCACCGTCACGAGGGAGTGAAACAGCGGCCGTATCTCCTCATCGAGATCTTCCTCCCAGATACATTCTGCTTTCATTCCTTTTGCCGGTCCTGTCAGATGTTCCAGAAACTTTTCCCGGCGGAAACGGCTGTCATCGATCAGGGAGCTCACCGCCAGAACTTCCTTTTCATCCGTGATGATCACCGCCTGACATGGGATCTCACCAAAAATGATATCGGTCACAGCTTCCATATTTTCCCGCTTTCCGAAACCTTTTCTCAGATAGACGAGACTCTTGTCCGCGATTCCCATGGAAAGGCGCATCCGCTCCGCAAACAGGCTGTCCTCGCGCATATACACCATATCAAAGGTCTTGAAAAAGAGCACCATTCCCACAGAATTCATGACGATCATCGGGACGGCAATCTTTCCCACAAGCTCCATGGCCGCGCCGAGAGGCTTCGAGATCATCAGAATGATCACCATCTGCAGGATCTCCGCCTCGGCAGTCAGGAAAAACAGATCGACGCTGTCCATCTCCCCCGCCTTGTACTTTTTATAGACCAGACTTCCCAGCACGCCTTCCACCAGCGTTGAAACCGCGCAGGAGGCTGCTGTAAAGCCGCCGATATCAAACAGGAACCGGTGGGCTCCGGCGATGAGTGCCGTCATCATTCCGACAAACGGTCCTCCCATGATCCCCGCAGTCAGAACGCCGATGACGCGGGTATTGACGATGGCCCCGCCGGTCTTTGTCCCTGTGTAGGTCGACACGATGCTGATGGCACCGAAGATCACTGCCAACGCCATCTTCTGGGCGATCGTGCTATTCTCTCCCCGGAACAGCTTCCGCACCGATGCCATATTGGTGAGCAGCGTTGCCAGAAGCACCAGCAGTCCGATATTTAAAAGCATGTTGAAAAACATGGTTCCTGTCATAAAGCTCCCCCTGTCCCCGCAGACTGGATGTTCTTGTCTGCCTCTTTCACATGTTTTTATCATATCATATTTTTCTGTTTATTTGTTCAGAAAATGTGAAGCGCGGTCGCTTGCGACAATCTACATCTTCGCGTGAGTGCACATCTTTGGAATTCCCCGGGATTTCCTGTTACATAAAAAAACTCCGGAAGACCTGGGCTTCTTCCCTCAGGTCTTCCGGAGCTTTGCACACCGACCGTAAACCAGGCCGGTATTTTCCTTATGAATTGTAGATATCCTCGTTTAACATTCCCTCGGATTTCGCAACGTAGATCGCGGTTGCGGAGTCACCGACAACGTTAAGCGCCGTTACTAACATCTCGATCGGGCGGTTGATCGCAAGGATCAGGCTGTATGCTAAGAGTGCACCGTCGTTGATGTAGCCAAGACCGGAAAGGATCGTGAACAGGATGATCGCGCCTGCGCCCGGAGCTGCCGGTGTACCGGCGGATGCGATCAGGGCTAAGAGAGCGATCACAATGAGCTGGGACAGGGTTACATCGTAGCCTGCGCAGCCTGCGATGAACAGAGTCGCAACGACCTGCATGATCGCGGTACCATTCATGTTGATGGTCATACCGAGCGGAAGTACGAAGGAAGCGATCTTCTCATCAACACCAAGCTCCTCTGTGGTCGTCTTCACGTTAAGCGGAAGAGCAGCCGCACTGGAGGAAGTGGAGAATCCGAATACTGCTACACGGAAGATCTTCTTTGCAAACTTCACCGGATTCTGCTTTGTTGTAACTGCTACAAAGATCGGGTATCCTACGAAGAGGAATACAAGAAGCAGGATAACGGTTACGATCACGTAAGCCAGCGCCGGTTTTAAGTGGTTGATTCCGTATGTCGCGAATGTTCTTGCAAGGAGAACGAAGATCGCGAACGGACCGAACTTTGTAACAACGTAGTTTAAGAATACAACAACGATATCGTTTACTTCTGTGATGAGCTTCTTTAATGTTGCGCTCTTCTCGTCGCCGACTGCCTTCATGCAGAGACCGAGGGAAACCGCTAAGAACACGATCGCGAGAACGGAAGTGTTTGTACTGAATACCGCTGTGATATTGGACGGAACAATGTTAAGGATCACATTTAACGGGTTGGAACCGGTAGATCCGGCAGAACCTTCAAGACCCTCCACCTGAATATTGAACACACCGGCATTGTAGATCATGATTCCGACTACGCATGCCATAAGTAATGCGAAGAAAGAACAGATCAGGAAACCTGCAATTGTTTTTACGGAAATTCTGCCGAGAGTTCTTGTATCGGAAATCTGTCCGATCGCAAGTGTGATGGATGTGAATACCATCGGTACGATGACAAGCTGTAAAGAACGGATAAATAACTGACCGATAATATAGAAGATACCGAGTGCCTTTTCAGCGCCTGCCGCTGTGATGTCCTGGAACAGGATGCTGTTGATCGTTGCCCATACGGCTTCCTTGCCTGTGCTGTTGAGGTTTTCTCTTAAGAACATTAACAGAAGACCTGCTACCAGACCGCAGACGAGGGAAATACTCATTCTGACAGCGAGTGAACTTTTCTTTTTCTCCATGTAATCCTCCTTTTTTTAACCGCGCAACACACCCGGAAACATAAGCTTTGGGGCGGCTCTCCAAAACATTCCTGATATGCAGACACAGGCTTAGACTCATTGCCCGCATAAAAATCTCCGGGACACTGACAGGTTTTTCTCGATCCCTGTCAAACTATCCCGGAGATTATATCGTAGTCTGAGCAATTCCGCAAGTAGGAATTTCAAATTTCTTTATGTTTTTTTTACAGAAATTTTATTTACTGGAATCGGCTGCCGGAACAGGCTCCAAAGTCTGTGTCTGATCCAGTGCCGCATTTAACTCCCGGAACGCCGCCGCGAGATCCTGCTCGTTGCCGTCTGTGTCATAGATCCTGCCGTACTGCTCGTGGGAATACATTTTAATATTGTCCAGTGTCACGCTTCGGTCTGTCGTGATCGAGAGATTGTAGTTTTCCTGCCACGGGATGGAACACTCATAATTTCCCGCTTCCGTCACCTGGACCGACTTTTTAGCGTCACCGATCTGGAAGGTGACCTTCGCCGTACCGTTCTTCGGCGCCGCCCAGAACTTTACATGGATCTTGTCCGTCTGTCCAAGACGTCCATAGACATTCTGGCTGAGCACACTGTCTTTTGACAGGGTGACTGCCTTCGACCCGTCATGTTCCGTTTTCTCAACATTTCCGGTAGTATCCCACCCCGTGAGTCCCAGAGCGAACTGGCCATTGTATACACAATCATTTACATAATTCCGGTATACCCAGAGACCGTAGCCGCAGGTAGTATCCTTTAAGATCGGAGCGGTATTCTTCACAAAGTCCGCCACCTGGGACTCCTCGATCTGGGTATTGTAGGAGAATGCCTCTGTGGAATCCGCATAGAGGAACTGCTCCATAAAATACTTCTTTCCGCTCTTTTCCACCAGACCGTTCATGCTGTTCTGCATGGATGCCAGCGCTGTTTCCGCGGAAATATGGTCTCCTACGTTCTGCTGTCCGAGGGACACGCTGTACATAAGAGCGGAGTACTCTGCATCGGCACACGGATACGTGGCGGAGTGGGAATAGTAGGTATGGCTTCCGTCCAGCTGGTAGATCGGGTCGCCGTCGGACCGGATTTCCATGGATAGTCCCGGGAACACTTCCTGACTCTCGGAGAGGAGCTTATTTAAAAAGCTGTCATAGAACTCAAAAAACAGCTTCGCCTCCGGGCGCTTTCTCTCCGGGATCCAGATCTCGGAATAATCCTGGAATGTCTTTCCGTAGACCGCGCCGACCTCCGCAAGGGAGTAGTGGGCCTTCAGGTAATCCTGATATCCGCATCTGGATGCCAGACGGATACTGAGGGCTCTAGTGAGATCCCGGTCCATGTTTGACGTATAGTCCCAGAAGTCCTCCCAGGTAATAAATCCACCCTGAAAGTTCCCGTAGTCGGATACCCGGTCATAGATCGTCTTACAGTAATCTATCCACATCTTCCTGTCATTGCTTCCGTCCTGCACCACACCGGCATATCGCTCCGGAAGGGACGCTTCACCGCTGTAATCCCAGCAGTAACCGATCCGCAGCGTCACCATAAGTCCGTGATCATCCGCGCACTTCATGACCTGATCGAGCTTGGCGAAAGCAGCCTCATTGTACATATTTCCCATATCCCCAGGCTGAAACTCTCTCCACGGGATCACGAGAATGATGCTGTTGAAGCCGTCCGCCTTGATGCGGGCAAAATTTGCCCCCATGTTATCATCTTCAGTTCCCCAGTAGTTGATCGGCCAGGCATCGCCGAAGTAGGTCACGGATTTTAAGTATTCCGGAAATGCCGCCTGCGCTTCCATCCGAAGTTCAGGGATCCCCGCCATCAGGGCTGCGGCGGCCAAAAGCGCTGCCGCTGGTCTTGCCAGTTTTCTTATGTTCATACAATCACCTTTTATAACTGTTCTTCACAGCTTCCTTTTTTGTTTCTGGTATGCATCGGCACACACCGATTCCCGTTTACTATACCACAATATAAAAATTTCTGCAAAATTTATCCTAAAAAAATTCCGCAAAATTTATCCTTGACTAATTTAAGACTTACGGTGATACTTTTATTAGAAAGATCGTAACGGTTCAGCAGGCTGCGCGCTGACCGCACTGGTCGCGCCGGCCGTACTCGCCGCAGTAAAACGCAGACTTTACGGTAATGGAGCGTTGCGAATCATTTATTAAAGGAGGACTTTATAAGCATGGAAAAATCAACGGTTTATTTTACCGATTTCCGGTGTTCGGTTGGAACCAGCCAGTTGGACAAGCTGAAAAAGCTCTGCGTTGCTGCAGGGATCAAAAACATTGACATGGACGGAAAATTCGTCGCGATCAAAATGCATTTCGGTGAGCTCGGAAATCTCGCCTTCCTTCGTCCGAACTACGCGAAAGCCGTTGCGGATCTCTGTAAGGAACAGGGCGGCATGCCGTTTCTGACCGACTGCAACACCTTGTATCCGGGCAGCAGAAAAAATGCTCTGGATCACTTAGACTGTGCAAACCTCAATGGCTTCAACCCGATTTCCACCGGCTGTCAGATCATCATCGGTGACGGTCTTCGAGGAACTGACGAGGTGGAGGTTCCGGTCGTAAACGGAGAATACTGCAAGACGGCCTTCATCGGCCACGCGGTTATGGACGCCGACGTCTTTATCAGCCTGACCCATTTCAAAGGTCATGAATCCACCGGTTTCGGTGGTGCCATCAAAAACATCGGTATGGGCTGCGGAAGCCGTGCCGGAAAAATGCAGCAGCATGCAAGCGGAAAGCCGTCCGTCCGTGAAAAGCTCTGCCGCGGCTGCAGACGCTGTGCGAAGGAGTGCGGAAGCGATGCTATTACATATGTAAATAAGAAAGCCGTCATCGATTATGACAAGTGCAAAGGTTGCGGCCGCTGTATCGGTGCCTGCAGCTTTGATGCTATCTACAACCCGAACTACAATGCCAACGAGCTTTTAGACCGCAAGATGGCAGAGTACGCGCAGGCTGTCTGTTATGACCGCCCGTGCTTCCATATTTCCCTTGTGCAGGATATCAGCCCGAACTGTGACTGCCACGGTGAAAATGATGCCCCGATCCTTCCGGATATCGGAATGTTCGCAAGCTTCGATCCGGTCGCTCTGGACCAGGCCTGCGCGGATGCCTGTCTGAAGGCAGCTCCAATCGCCAATAGCCAGCTTGGAGAACATCTCTCCCAGCCGGGATGGCACTGCCACCATGATCACTTCAAGGATTCCAACCCAAATATCGAATGGCAGGCGACTCTCGATCAGGCGGAAAAGATCGGTCTCGGCACGAGACAGTATGAGCTGAAACGGATCTGATCAGGATCTTCCTTGAAATAAAAAACGGGGAGAAGTTCCATTTTACGGAACTTCTCCCCACTTTTTATGTACGATTACAATGCGTCATTCCTTTCATGTTCGCCGGAAAGATCTATTCCCGCTCAATCGCATCCATCAATTTTTTACATCTTCATTCCAATCGCTCTCGGCTTGCATCCGTCCGGAATCGGGCAGTGATAGGTGTCGCCATCCAGCTCCTCCTCCATCTCCGCTTTCGCCTTCGCGATGATCTCCGGATCCTCATACATATCGATCGCTGCGCCTGCCATTGCCTTTGCCGCGTAGATCAGTCCCTTGTGTGCCAGTCCGCTCTTGCCCTGGGAAACGACCTGCCAGGAGTGGCCCGGTGTTCCAGCCGCCCATGTAGCAACGTAGGCCTGGGCAGTCGGGCAGTTCCAGCTCACGTCACCGACGTCCGTGGAACCGAAGGACATGATTCCGTCCGGGTTGAACGGAGCGACAAAGCGGTACATGCTCTCGCCCTTATGGGACAGGACTTCCGCCTTAGCTGCTTTGTCCTTGCAACTCTTCGCGATCTTCTCTAAGGACTCAAAACGGCTGTCGCCAACGCCCTCACTGATGGCTTTGGCAAACTTCATCTCCTCTTCCGTGTACTCCGGAGCGCCAAGCTCCACAAGGTTGTCCCAGAGTTCCTTCGCGATCACCTTGTTGCTCATAAGGTTCGAGCAGCCCTTTACGAAATCGATCTCCACGCGGGTCTCTGTCATATGGGCAGCGCCCTCAGCGATCTTGTTGACACGCTGATAGATCTCCTCCACCTGACTGTTCTTCGGGGCACGGATCAGATACAGAACTTCCGCGTACGGCTGTACAACGTTCGGGGAGTATCCGCCGGTGTTTGTGATCGCATAGTGGATTCTCGCTTCCGGAACCACATGCTCTCTTAAGAACTGGACACCCATGTTCATAAGCTCCAGCGCATCAAGGGCGCTTCGTCCAAGATGCGGTGCGCCGCCTGCGTGGGCGCTCTTTCCATAGAATTTATACGCTACCTGATAGTTTGCGAGGGAGCTTCCCGTGTCGGCCTGCGTTAAATCTCCCGGATGCCATGTGATCGCGGCATCAAGGTTTGCGAACACTCCGCCTTTCGCCATAAATGCCTTTCCGGATCCGCCTTCCTCACCCGGGCAGCCAAAATAGATCACGGTTCCCGGTTTTCCGCTTTCTTCCAGATATTTTTTGATTCCGATCGCCGCGGAGAGGGACGCTGTGCCGAGCATGTTATGTCCGCAGCCGTGTCCGCTGGCGCCATCATGCACAACGATCTTCTCGGTAGCTCCCGCTTCCTGATCCAGTCCGGACAGGGCATCGAACTCGCCTAAGATACCGATCACAGGTTTTCCGGAACCAAACGTGCCCTTAAATGCCGTCTTTACATCCGCAAGACCTGTCTCAACTGTAAAACCTTCTGCTTTCAGAACATCGCAGAGGATCTTCATCGACTTGTCTTCCGTGAAGGCAGTCTCCGCGCAGCCCCAGATCTCGTCGCTGGCGGTAAAGATCTCGCTGGATTTCTTATCAATTTCTTCCCAAGCTGTCTGTTTTCCCATCTCCATATCACCTTTCCTGTACATGATTTCCGGCTGTTGTCCGCACTGCTTTTTTCATTTTTTCTAAAAGCGGCCCTCGAACTTGCATATTCGAGTTATTCTGATTTTTTGCACAATACGCAACCAGTTATCTATAATTATACTATTTTATTCCATGATGCGCAACCTTTTTATTCTTTTGTGTGTAAAGTAAATTTTCCGTTTTAATTATATCAAATTTTCTCCTCTATTTATGTTGCTCTTCACAGCCGCTTCCGGCTTCGGAGTTTTTTGGACATGGCTTTTTGCTGGCTTTCTGCTGAATCAAATTAAGCTTGCGCTTTTATACCTGCGATGGTATAATTTACAGGTAATGCCCTGTGATACAGGGCGAACGTGAACACACTGGAGGTATCCACATGAACTGGAGTATCGTAGCAAATGTCATTCTTGTCATTCTCCTGATCCTTGTCGTTGTCCTCGCTGTGCTTTACTTCCTCGGACGTAAGATGGAAAAGCGCCAGGTAGAACAGCAGAGCGCGATCGATGCCGCTAAGCAGACTGTGAGTCTGATGGCGATCGACAAGAAAAAGTTGAAAATAAAGGAAGCCGGACTCCCGCCGATCGTTTATGAGCAGACTCCATGGTATGCAAAGCGGATGAAGGTTCCGGTAGTAAAAGCAAAGATCGGTACAAAGATCATGACTATGATCGCCGATGAAAAGGTTTTCCTTCAGCTCCCGTTAAAGACTGAGATCAAAGTTGAGATCAGCGGTCTTTACATCACAGCGATCAAGTCCGTTCCGCGTGGAGGACTGATCCCGCTTCCGAAGAAGAAAACGATCGGTCAGCGTATCAAAGGAATTTTCAAAAAAGACTGAATCGACAAGAAAAAGACAAAATAAAAAAGCCCTGTCTTCTGATGAATTTAATTTTATCCAGAAGACAGGGCTTTTTTATTTGATTTTAGATCAGTCCCACAGATTTCATAAAGAAGATCCATAAGAACAGTGTAAACATGGATACCGCCGTACTGATCACGACAAACTGTCCGGCAAGCTCTCCGTCACCGCCCATATTCTGCGCCATCGGGTAGGATGCGGCTGCAACCGGTGTCGCATAGACAGCGATCAGAAGGAACAGCTCAAGTCCACGAAGTCCAAAGGCGTAAGCGATCGCGATGATGATCGCCGGAAGAAAAAACAGCTTACAGATAAGCGTTGGAACCAGATATTTGAGGTTTTTCCGGATCGCCTTAAACTGTAAGGTTCCTCCGAGCACATAAATCGCTAACGGAGAAGTCATATTGGAGAACGCTGCGATCGGGGTCACAAGACTTCCCGGAAGCTTGATCCCGAGGAAAAAGAAGATCAGACCCACGATGGCACCCTGCAGGAGCGGATTTGCTACTACTGCCTTCAGTGTCTTCTTAATATCCGATTTTCCCTCTCCGTTGAACATCTCAAGAATAAATACCGACGTGGTATTGTAGATCGACACAACGACCGTAACCATCATAGCCGCGATCGATGCCGCTGAATCTCCGAATACCGCGATCGTGAGCGGCAGTCCGAACAGAACAAAGTTGCTTCGGAAAATCGCCTGGATGATAACGCCTCTTCTGGGGTTTTCCTTTACGATCTTCGGAATGATCACGATCAGGATCGCCTCGACGATCAGGATGCTGGCCCCCGTGAAGATCAAAAGCAATGGTCTCGGAAGCGACTCGGCATCGGCTTTATAAATATTGTAGAAGGTCATAAACGGATAAAATACCCGGAAGACCATCTGGTTCAGCTTCTGTAAAAATTCCTCTTTCACAACTCCTCTGATCTTCATCGTATATCCGAGCGCCAGATAACAGAAGAACGGGATGACCGCATTAACCGCGACTAAAAAACTCTCCATACATCGTTTGTCCTCTCACAGCTTCCCCTTTGACCGCGATCTTTCCAAATACAGTCCGCGGGACCCGCTGCGTCCTTTCTTTTTTATCCTGTAACCTTCCAATACCTCACATCCGTTTTCCGTTACATCGGGATTCCCAATACCTCTTCTTTTCTTGATGACGCCAGGATCTCTGTATTACAGTCGAATGCATACTCCCCGTTCATCTCCATGGAATATTTGATTCTTAGAAGAATGGACTCTTCGTCCTCCTCAACTTCAAGCAGGGAAGTCGTGATCCCCATCAGGAACAGTCCCATCGGCGTCCGGTAGTTTGCTGTCGTCCGTCTTCCGGGTTCAAAGATCATGTGGCTCTCCACAAGTCCGCGTTTCATGACCTCGATCCGGTTCTCCATCACTTTCACCGTATTGTGGGTCGGTGTGCCCGTCTCGTCAAGCGACTCATCATAGATCAGATACTGCTTGCCGTTTTTCACATAATACGTCCCCGGGGTGATCATCTCGACCGTGTCCTCTTCCTCACCGATCGTCTGTACCCCCCGGACACGGACTAAAATATCCTTTGTCATGTAAATCTCCCCTGATATATCATTTTGAACGGTCCGCACGGCTTCAGGCACGGACCGCTGTGAACATTTTTATCTCTCATATCTCCGAAACGCGTGATCGATCAGATCGTCGATCAGCTGTCTCTTGTCTACACCTCTTGCCTCCCACAACATCGGATACATGCTGATGGCGGTGAAGCCCGGAAGTGTGTTGATCTCATTGAATACGACCGTTCCGTCTGCCTTCACAAAGAAATCCACGCGGGATAAGCCGTAGCCGTCCACCGCGTTGAAGATCTTAACGGCATCCTCACGGACACGCTCTGTGGCTCCGTCAGGAAGCTCCGGGTCAACGACGGTCTTGGACTCCGCATTGTAGTATTTCGCGTCGAAATCATAGAACTCAGCCGCAGCAAGGATCTCACCCACGCCGGAGGCTTTCGTGGAATCACCGTCACCGAATACGCCGCACTCAATCTCACGGCCCACGATCATCTCCTCTACGAGGATACGGCGGTCATTGTCAGCTGCTTCCCTTAAACCGGTAATCAGCTCTTCTCGGTTGTCTGCTCTTGTAACACCTCTGGAGGAACCGGCGTTAGACGGCTTTACAAATACCGGATATGGGATCTCTTTTTCGATTTTCGCGATAACCGCATCCATATCCTTTAATTCCGCTTTCATAACGGAAACGTAAGCTGCCTGACAGATGCCGAGTCCGCTTACCATGCGCTTTGTGGAAAGCTTATCCATCGATACCGCGGAAGCGAGAACGCCGCAGCCGACGTACGGGATCTTCGCAAGCTCAAGGATTCCCTGTACGGTTCCGTCCTCACCGTAGAGACCGTGAAGGACCGGGAATACCACATCCACCGGAATCTTCTCAAAAGATCCGTTCTCTGTGACGATCAGGCATTTCTCCTTTGCGTCCGGAGACAGCACCGCCCCAGTTTTTGACTCTCTCCAGGTATCATCTTTGACCTGGCTTAAGGAGTCCACCTTTACCCAGTGTCCGTCCTCCGTGATCCCGACGAGGATCACATTATATTTCTCCTCATTGATATTTGCTGCCACATTCTGTACAGACATACAGGATACTACATGCTCAGATGACTGTCCGCCAAACAGGACAACGATATTTTTCTTTTCCATGATGTTTTTTTTGATTCCTCTCTGATTTTCTATTCAAGTCGAACGTCCGTGAGATTTGGCGCGTGATCCCGGTCAGCAAAGCCGGCAGATTCCTTACAGGACCACTGTGCACCCGAATCATTTCCCCCGATGCACTGGCACTGGACGGGCTGTTTTGACATGTTATCGTTTAGATTATAGCACAACTGGTAATAATTACAAACAGGAAATAACATTTGCCTCTGACATAAAAAGTAAAAAGCAAAGAAGGTGTATCTATGAAACGAACCTGTAAGCTCAGTCTCTCTTTCCTGTGTTTTTTGATCTGTTTTCTTCTTTCCATGTCCGGCATCCGGGCGCGGGACGAGGCTCTGGCGGCGGATATTGCCCCAAAGATCCTGCGGTTCCATGTTCTCGCGAACAGTGATTCCGCCAAAGACCAGGCGTTAAAGCTTCGGGTGAAGGATCTTCTTCTGGAAAAGATCCGGGACGGGGCCGCCGCGGGTCAGATCGCCGGAAAAGAGGAGCTGAAAGCATATATCCTGTCTGAATCTTCCACACTGGAAGCCGCAGCAGAAGACTTTATCCACAGCTTCGGGTATGATTACGCTGTACATGTGGGGATCGAGACCTGCAGGTTTCCGGTGCGCACCTACGGGGACATGACATTTCCCGCCGGGATGTATGAAGCCGTCCGGGTGACCATCGGGAACGGTGCCGGGCACAACTTCTGGTGCGTTCTGTACCCATCCTTATGCTACACGGACAGCGTTCATGCGTCGATGCCGGAGGAATCGAAGGAAATGTTGAAAAATCTGATCCCGGAGGACGATTTTCAGTCGCTGCTAAAGGCAAGACCGGCCTGTTTCCTGAAAAGCACCAGCCCAGCGGCCACTGGCGAACACACTTCCCATACAGCTATCGTCTCTGCAGCCACCCCTGATAATACTGCCAAAACTTCGGGTAAAAAAAGTGAGCAGGAAACATCTTCCCTGCCCACTGTGAAAGTCCGTTTTCGGATCGCTGAACTATTTTCAGCGCATCCGCAGCTTACTGACTAAGACTTAAGTTTCCCTTAACCGCCCAGTCATAGGTCTCCATCGCCTGGAACAATGAGAGGTCTCCGGTCTTCACCGCGATCTCCTTTGTCTTTAAGGAGTTCTGCTGCTGCATATACTCAAGGCGTCCGATGGTTCCTAACTGCCATTTTCTCTCGGCAGTCTCCATCTTCGTCTTTTCCAGCTCGTAAGCTGCCTTTGCTGTCTGGAGCTCGTTTCTCTTCTGGAGAACGTCGTTGTAAAGGTTTACGAGGGAGGACGCGACTTCTTCCTTCTCCTGCTTGATCGTGCGCTGTAAGTTCTGGTACTCGACGGAGCCTGCGTCCTTGTTGTCGAGATCCAGCACGTTGTATCGGATCGTAAAGTTGTTGTCCTGCGCCGCCTGTTTGTCCTTCTCCGGGTTCATTCCGTCGATCCTTGTGAGATCAGCTGCCGGGACATCCTTGATCTCCGGCTTTGCGTCATACTTCCATCCGAGCATCGTGCAGAGAGTCTGACGGAGCTTCTGCTCACTGGATGTCAGTGTCAGTTTCGTTGCCTGGGTGGACTCCAGCTGCTGTCTCGCGGAAAGGACCTGGCTCTGGGTCGCAAGACCGTTGGCTGCCTGGTTCTGGGTGGACTGGTAGACTGCCTCTAAGAGTGTGAGTCCGCTCTCTAAGCTCTCCTCGTTGAGCTTTAACTGCTTGTAGCCGATCATGGCGCTCTGGGCGCCGGCGGTCAGCGCCGCGCGGGTGCTGTCCACAAGCTTGATATGCATCTGCTCCGGGGATACCTGTTCCAGGCTGTCGCCCTGCAGCGCAATTGCGTCTGCCTGGTAGTCCATGAGTTCTGAACTGTAATAGAGCTGTGCGTAGTTTGTCGGAGTCATTGCCGGAACTTTACCGATCATCTCTTTGGCTGCGTCAAGAGAGCCTTTCAGTGTACTTGCCGTATCCGCAAGCTCTCCCGAACTATCCAGTAATTTTGATTTCAGCTTCACGACATCCTTTGCTGCGTCCTTCTTATCGGAATATGTCTCTTTCACTGTCTTAAACGTCGGGCTGTAGACCTCAACAAGCTTCCCGATCTCGTCATATTCCAGCATGTTATCCGCGAGCTTCTTCATCGTCGCGTCATCGTACTCATTTCCCGGCTGGGATACAAATCCATTCTCATCCGCGACTCCGGTCGCCTCGACCGCCTTTGTCTTTGCAAACGAAGTCACAGGCGCTGCCGCAAGCGCAAGCGCAAGTGCCGCCGGGATCACACGTCCTGTCAAATTTCTTTTCATTCTGATTCTCCTTTAGCTCTGCGATGAGGAACCGATATCGAGAAGTCCCTCAAGCGCCCACTGATAGTTTTCGATTGCTCCTGTAAGGTCGAGCTTTGCCGCTGTGTGGGATGCCTCACTGGAAAGCCATGCGGACTCCGCCTGGAGGTATTCCTGGCGGCTCATCATTCCGAGGGCATTTTTCCTGTCAGCAGCTGCCTTGTCGGCCTTTGCGGCTCCGTAAAGCGTCTCAGATGCCTCGTAGGCTTTCCGTTTCTGCTTTACGTCCTGGTACATAAGATCCAGGGAAGAACGGATAGAATCTTCCTGGTCCTTGATATTTCTGGCTTTCTTTACTGCTCCGCCGGAGGAACTGGCCTTTGCCATTCTTGTATCATACAGCGTATAGTTCATCTCGATGGCCTTCGCCTCGTCCTTCTTCGGATCGAAGGAATCGATCACCGCAAGATCCGGTTCCGGAACCTTTGTAATCTCCGGGTCCGCGTTGTACTCCCAGCCTAACATCGTGATCAGCGTCTGCTTCTGGCTGTTTAGACTGGATGCCGCCTGAAGCGCACTTCCGTTTGCGGAATTTAAGGCATCTTCTACGGTCAGAACATCTTCCGTTGACATCATTCCGAGATCTTTTTTCTTCAGTGCCGCCTCATAATTCTGCTTTGCGATCTCCTGATTTAAGACAGCAATATCATACTGATCCTTTAATGTCTCATAAGTGCGCATCGCTTCCCTTGCGGTTTTTGTCTTCTCATTTCTCGCGATACGAAGTCCGCGGAGTGCTGAGCCGCCGTTCTTTTTTCCATTTGCGGTATCTTCCAGCTGCTGCGCATAAGCGCGCAGGGCATGCATGTTTGTCCTATATTCTTTATATTCGCTGCGGGTTGAGCTGTCATTTTTCAGATCACCCGCGTCATTCTCCAGCTCATCCGCCTCCGCGCGGAGATCCGCCGCCAGCGCTAACATCTGGTCCTTTGTAAGGCCCGTGGATCCGCCCGGATTGTAATAATACTTCTGCAGCTGGTTCTGATAATCCGTATTATACCTCTCGATCAGTCCCGGGAGCTCCCAGTATTCCAGGGTATTGTCCTTAAACTTTTCAAGCGCTGCTTCGTCATATTCTGTGACCGCGACGTCCTTCGTCGCAGCTAACGCAGGAATTCCGGTACCCGCTGCCGCCAGGGAAAGACTTCCCATAAAAACGGCTGAGAGCACGGTCAGACCTGCCTTTTTCCATTGATTCTGTCTCATAGGTTTCCCTCCATCTATGAGCATAACGATTTCATCGCAGAAACGCAATAACGTTTCTCTTACATTTTCTTTCCAAATACGGCAATCCGGTGGCAATTTTATTCACCCCGGCTTCCGCTTCCAAAAGCAGGAAGCCCCGCAGAGCGTTCCGCATTCCGGCTGACCGCCTCCCGACCGGGCAGCGGCCGTCTCTTGCAGACTCTGCAGGGATCCGCTTTCAATGTTCAAAGCTTTAATCTACGTCAGCAATCTCTTTCTTATCCTGATTCTTTCCGCTCATGATCACATAGAAGACCGGAAGAACAAGAAGTGCCATCGCTGTAGAGACGATCAGTCCACCGACATCCACAAGGGCGAGTCCCTGCATCGTCTTACCGGCATTTCCGTAAGCCGCCGCCATCGGGATCATTGCCACGATCGTCGTGAGAGTTGTCATGAACATCGGGCGCATACGGGTCGCGCCGGCTTCAATGACCGCCTCCTTAAAGTCCATCGTTGCCCGGTACTGGTTCGCCGTATCGACGTACAAAATACCGTTGTTTACTACCGTACCGACTAACATTAAGAAGCCTAACAGGGAAGTCATGCTGATCGGGCAGTCCACTAACCATAAGAACAGGAAGGAACCGATCAGGGCGAACGGGATCGTCGTCATCACCATGATGGAGAACTTCGGTGACTCGAACTGTGCAGCCATTACAACAAATACGAGGAATACGGCTGTGGCGATCGCCTGTCCCAGGGACGCAAACTCTTCGTTCATCATCTTTGTGGATGTGTTTTCCTGCATGGAGATCGTGCCGGATAAGTACTTATCGATGACCTCTTTCTGGATCTTATCCTTCGTGGTGCTGTCCGCTCCCTCTGTCAGCGTACCGGTGATGGTCACCTGATACTGCTTATCGCTCTTTGTGATACTCTGCGGGCTGTCCTTAAAGCCGATATCCGCGATATCCATAAGAGCTACGGATCCGCCGGTCGCTGTCGGAAGAACGATTCCCTGGAGCTTATCGATCGTATCGTACTCATCATCCGCGTACTCAACCTTTACATCGATATCATTTCCGTCAACATTCAGGGTCGTTGCCGTCGTTCCGCTGACCATCATGTATACCTGGGAAGCAACGGCGGTCGGGGAAAGTCCCTCCGCTGCCGCCTTGACCGGATCCACATTGATCTTTACAAGGGGAGCGCTGTTTTCAAGGGAAGAGTGGATGTTTGTCGCATCCGGGCGTTTCTGAAGCTCGGAAACGATCTCATCCGATGCTTTCTTTAAGTCATCGTACTGTGTGCTGACAAGAATGTACTCGAGATCCTCCGCATTTCCCATGGACATCCCACTGCCCAGAGAGCTCTGGCTTTCCAGACTGACCGAACAATCCGACCATTTCTGCATATCGCGTTTCCATTCCTTGAGCACCTGATCCGTCTTTCTGCTTCTGTCATCCTTTAAATATGCCGTCAGGGTCGCTCCGCTTCCGCCCATATTCATGGAAAGTCCGGAGCTTCCGTAGGAAAGCATGTAGGAATCAAGATCCGGATCCTGTGTCACATAGTCCTCTGCTCTCTGGAGGATCTTATCGACCTCCTCGATCTTAAGACCCGGCTGGGTCTCGATCGTCACTGCGATCGTTCCCTGATCATCTGCCGGCATAAGCTCTGTCTTTAACTTTGTCGCAAGGAACAGAGAGAAGATCACAAGCACAACGGCGGTTCCCATGACCATCGCTTTTTTCTTTAAAAGCTTCTCCATCAGGGAACGGTATCCATTCTGCAGAGCTCTCATGATGCCGGATGCCGGGGTATTTTCCTTCTCCTTCGGACGGTAGTACACGTAGCAGAGCGGTACAAGCGTCATCGCGGAGATCAGGGATGCGATCATACAGAATACGATCGTGAAGCCTAACGGCTTGAACATCTGTCCGCTCATTCCGGAGATCAGGGCTAACGGGATAAATACGACACAGGTCGTAGCGGTACCACCGATGATGGATTCCAGCACAGCTGCAGTACCATCGATCGCGGCTTTTCTCGTTTCAACAAAGCCGCCGCCCTTATCCGTAAAGCGGAAGCAGCTTTCCAGAACTACGATCGAGTTATCGACCATCATTCCGACGCCGAGGACCAGACTCGACAGGGTGATGACGTTTAGCGTAAAGCCTATGGCTTTCATGAGGATGAGGGCAGCTAAAATTGATACCGGGATGGAGGTTCCGACGATCAGGGATGCCTTGATATCCCCGAAGAACAGCCAGATGATGAGCATCGCAACAATGACTGCCATGATCATGGTCTGGAATACGCTGTTTAAGGAATTGCTGATCTGATCACTGTAATCATTGACAACGACGTACTCCAGAGACGGATCCTGTGCTTTTAACGTTTGCATTGTCTCCTGGACTGCCTTGGAAACGGTAATGTGGTCGCTGTCCTGATTTTTCTTGACACCGATCGTCATCGTGTCTTTGCCGTCGTAACGTCCGATACTGTCCTTTGCCTCAACGGTATTGTAGATATTGGCAACATCTTCCATATAGATGATATTTCCGTTGCCCAGTGTGATCGGGATCTTCTTTAAAAGCTCCATCGTGTCAAAGGATGTTCCGGATGTCACGGAAAGATCCTTGTTTCCAACGGAGGTACTTCCGATCGGCATGGAAAAGTCCGCAGACTTTAAAGCCGCAACAATCGTATTCATGTTCACATGATACTGGCTTAATTTTTCCGGGATCAGCTCCGCCTTGATATAAGCCTCCTGACCACCGGATACATCGACACTGGCTACGGAAGTCAGCTTTTCGATTTCCGGAACGATATCGTCATTTACGTAGTTATAGAGGTTATCCACGCTGTCATTGTTGACTGCGAGGGTGATGGACGGTGTACTGTTGATATCCATCTCGATGATCGTCGGGGTATCGACATCATCCGGGAGATCCGACTTGATCCCGTCCAGCTTTTTCTTTAAGTCATCGTAGGCTTTATCGATATTCTGGTCATAGTCATACTGGACCAGAACCATTCCGAAGTTTTCCGAAGACATGCTGGTGACAGAATCGACACCGGAAAGCGTTCCGATCTCATCCTCTATCTTACTGATCACAAGCTGATCCACGTCATCCGGGCTCGCTCCCGGGTAGACTGCGCTGATGATAAGCATCGGCATCTCCATTTCCGGGATCAGCTCAAGCTGGGATGAAAAGATCGAGCTGAGACCGAATACGATCAGGCAGAGCACAACAAGAACAGTTGTGACCGGCCGTTTTAAGACCTTTTTGGTAAGTCCCATGTTCCTTGTGCCTCCTTATTTTGCTGCCGTTTCTGCGGCTTCTGTAGTCTCTTCTGCTGTTGTCTCACTGCTGCCGGCTGTCGTTTCCGCACTGTCATCACTGCCCTGAATATTCACAGCGGCGCCGTCATAAAGCTCCTTGGACCAGCTTGTGATGACCTCGTCATCATAGGAAAGTCCGGAAACGATCTGGATCTTGTCGGAATCGATGAGCCCGTCTTCCACCGGAGTCTTTTTCGCTGTTGCTGTCGCAGCATCATATGTATAGACGTAGGCGTCTCCGTTGCTGTAGTTGACACAGTCTGCCGGAACGACCATGACGTTGTCCGCCTTCTCCGCTGTCACATAAACCTTTACCATCGTTCCGCTGGCAAGTCCGTCCGCGTCACCCAAGGTCGCTTTCACCTTGAAAAGTCCTGTGGACGCGTCCACCATGCTGCCGATCTCGGAGATCGCGCCGCTGTAATCCGTTCCGTTCTTCTCCACCGTCACAGGATCACCGATATTTAATCCCTTCATGACACGCTCCGACACGTTGAAGGTCAGTGTTTTTCCGCCTGCACCGGATACAACGCCTGCGACAGAACCGCCCGCAGACATATCATGCACCTGCACGCCGAACTGCTCTAAGACACCGGCGATCGGCGCGGTAACGACCGTGTTCTCGCTCTGGGTATCATAGTTTAATTTTGCGGAATCATACTGGAGCTTCGCCATGGACAGACCGCTTACCGCCTGCTCGTAGGCCTGGGCGGAAATATCCCCGCTCTCGTAGAGCGCCTTCATCCTGTTTACAGATGTCTGGGCATCATTTAAGGATACCTGGGTCGTATTTAACGTGATTCTTGCCGCGTCTAACTGCTTGTTGTCGATGCGGAACAGCTTCTGCCCCTTCTGTACGGTATCGCCCTGATTTACATAGACCTCCAGTACTTCTCCGCTTCCCTTCGGGATGATGTACACCTGATCGGCCGGTTCCACGGTACCTGTCAGTCCTGTGGAAAGTTCAATATTTCCTGTCTCCGGTGTCTGGACGACGACGGTTGGGTTCGGAACAGCCTCAATCGGCTCTTCTTTTTTCGTAAATCTTGTGAACATCAGGGCTCCAAATGCGCCGACGCATACAAGCCCGATTACGATCTTACCTGCTTTCTTCATGGTTCCTCCTCATTTTCTGCAACCTGTTGCTTTTTGATCTCTCCTGCGGATTCTTTTCTTTCTTCCGGTCCGCATGTTCTGTTTCGCGGGCAGCTTTTCTTTTCTATTCCTTACCGCTGCTCCTATTCCCTGCTGTCTGATCTATATGCACATATGCCATAGTGGAGCATACGGATATGGCGTTTGTAATACGCGGAAGCTTCCTCTTTCTTCTCCCCGTCACGGAAAAAGCGCTTGAGCGACATCAGAAATACAACCATATGCATTTCGATCAGCTCATTTAAAGTCTCCCTGCTGATCGGCTCTTTGTCCTGATCGATATTTTCATATAAAAGCTTCATAAACCTCTGATTTTCCCGGCATACCTGCGGGTCAGACTCCGGATCGCCCCTGAAAATATCCATGAACTTCGCGCTCTTGATCAGATTCTGGAAAATTTCGATCAATCCGGCCCGCTCCATAAGATCCATTCCGCGGTCGAACACACTCTCAAGCATATCCCACAGATCGCCTCCGTTTTCCCGGAGCCGCTCGATATAGTTGTTAAAATGCTGTTCCGCCTGGGCGTAGATCAGCCACTTCAACAGATCCTGCTTATCTTCAAAATATGTATAAAAGCTTCCTCTTGATATATCCGCGTCGTGGACGATCCGGTTGATCGATGCTTCCTCAAGAGGCACTCTCATAAACTCCTTTGCCGCTGCGATCCGAATTGCTTCAATTTTCTCTTTCGGAAGCCGCAGAAACCGCTCGGTCGGCATAATTCCATCTCCCTTCTGTCGAAATCACAAAACGTATTTCTGACATTTCCCTTCTTTTGTAAAAGTGACAACCTGTCAACATTATAGTGACACCCTGTCATTCTGTCAATATCTGTTTTTCCAGTTTATAATGATTTTATATTTTCGTAAGGTTTGCAAAATTTCTGCATAGAACCTCCTGCCTCCGGTCCGATCCCGTCTGTGATTTCCGCTGTTTTGCTCAGCCTACCATGCCCATGTTTCAGAATTGTTTTCCGATTGTTGCAGTTTCATGAATCCTGCAGATTTTGCCGGAAATATCGGATTGTACAGGAATAAATACCAATTCATAGCATGTTTGTAGGAATTGCTTCTTGCATATTTTTCTCAATACAGGTATAATATCATTGCATCACCTAGTAAGCGACTAGGTTTAGTCCCGGCAGACGGAACGTATCCCGGAGATCAGCTCCGGTGCCGGTTCATATCTGTCCGGAAATTGCTGAAACCTACATTTTTACCTTATATAAAATACATGGAGGAATCCGATATGTCAGAACCATTATTAAATGTAAAAAATCTCTCCGTGGATGTGGAAGACAAATCCATTCTTCACGGGATCAACTTAACGATCAACAAAGGCGAGACCCACGTACTCATGGGACCGAACGGTGCCGGAAAATCCACCCTCGGATGTACCTTAATGGGAAACCCGAATTACCACGTCACGGACGGTGAGATCTTCTTTGGCGGTGAGAATATCACAAAAGAGGCAGCTGACAAGCGCGCCCGCCTCGGTATGTTCCTCTCCTTCCAGAACCCGCTTGAGGTTCCGGGGATCTCCCTCTCCAACTTCATCCGCAGCGCCCTCTCCGCGAGGACCGGAAAGAATGTCCGCATCTGGGATTTCAATAAAGAACTCCAGAAAGCCATGGAGGTTCTCGACATGGATCCATCCTACGGCTTCCGTGATCTGAACGTCGGCTTCTCCGGCGGTGAGAAAAAGAAAGCGGAGATCCTGCAGATGCTCATGCTCGAGCCGAAGCTTGCCATCCTCGACGAGACGGACTCCGGTCTGGACGTCGACGCGGTGCGCACGGTCTCCAAGGGCGTGCAGCTCTATCGTGAGCGCGTGCACGGCTCGTTGCTCATCATCACGCACAGCACCCGCATTCTCGAGGCGCTGACGGTGGACGCCGCGCACATCATGGAGCAGGGCGTCATTGTGAAAAACGGCGATGCATCGCTTGTAGATACCATCAATGAAAACGGCTTTGGCGGCATCCAGGCAGACTGAAAGCGAGGCGATCCGAATGAAGGAAAAAAGTCAGGTCGCGGACATTGACCGCAGCGTCTATGACATCCGCGACAAAGAGGACGATGCCTATCGTATGCAGGAGGGCCTGACGCCGGAGATCATCGACCGGCTCTCGAAGGAAAAGGGCGATCCGGTCTGGATGCAGCAGTTCCGGCTGCAGTCGCTGCAGATCTATAACGAGATGCCGATCCCGGATTGGGGCCCGTCCATCGAGGGGCTGGACATGGATCACATTGCAACATACGTCCGTCCCAAGACCGACATGAAAAGCGACTGGAAGGACGTCCCGCAGGATATTAAAGACACCTTTGAGCGTCTCGGCATCCCGCAGGCGGAGCGCAAATCGCTTGCCGGCGTCGGCGCGCAGTACGACTCCGAGCTCGTGTACCACAACGTCCGGGACGAAGTGGCTGCACAGGGCGTCGTCTACACCGACATGGAGAGCGCGCTCAAGGGCGAATACGCCAACATGGTGCACAAGTATTTCATGAAGCTCGTCACGCCGCGCGACCATAAGTTTGCGGCCCTGCACGGCGCGGTCTGGTCCGGCGGTTCGTTCG
>ERZ773104.2228-NODE-2228-length-22450-cov-10.742576_pt1 | contig 22450 bp, 17 predicted proteins | sample MGYA00511920_ERZ773104 | MGnify/ENA primary metagenome ERZ773104 (study PRJEB29015, sample SAMEA2737857) | human gut metagenome | biome: human gut; feature: human-associated habitat; material: faeces | place: China | collected 2012 ...
TAAATTCTGGTTCATAATATTGTGTCATTGTAACATACCTCTTTTCCTTCTAAATTAAGATTATATCTTATTAGGCAGAGGTGTTACAACTATATTTTATCACAACAGACTTCATATGCTCATCAACTTCCAATCAACGCCACCTAAATATAATCTAATGTATATTTTTCTGGATGAATCCTACTCATATAAACACTTCCTAATCCAAGCTCATTTGAAATATCATTAAGTTTTATAATATTATTTTCAGAACAATTTATACCAGCAATAATCCGACTTGTTCTAAGCCCTAAATCACCTACCGATACATTCATGCCTATACTATTATCCAAAGGATAAACTATACGATACTCCTTTTCATGTTCCCACGATTTTGCTTTAATGAATAAATTTTGTAAAAATATAGTCGAATAAAACTCTGCTTGTTCTCTATGCCCTGACGTAATAGCTTTCTTAATAGCTTCTCTGCTTTGAAATATTAATGATGCCACTTTAATTCTTTCTGGTTCATATAATACTTCATGTATACAGTCTTTTTTGATTACATCATATTCGACACAAAATCCCTTATGATTATTTGTATAATAAGCCCACATTGGTAAATAATCAATTCTATTAGAAGATAAACAAGTTATTCCATAATCACTAAAATCAAATATATTTTGATAATAATTAATAACGTCTGTGCTATATCCTGCATCACGCATCTTTTGTCTATCAAGCAACATACCCTTATATTCATATGGATCATTCAATAAATCTTTTTGTGCAAACCATATCTCATTTCTTTTTAATGAAAGAAATTTCTTATCATCAGAATCAGAACCATCAAGCCAAATAAATTTTATTAATTTATCTGGTATAGTAGAAAGCCTAACTGCTTTAGCCTCACTCATTTTTCCATCAAAAAGAAGTTGTAAATACTCATCTATTTTCAATAGTCATCCTCCAAACCATCAAATTAAAAATCATCTATTATATGTTACCAGTATAAATATCCTTAAAACCAGCTACTTACACTCCATTACAGCTATTTGCCTTAATTACTGGTTTCTTATTTTTCTTATCATATGTTTTTGTAACTGTCTTTTTCTTAAATAGTCCCACTGTTCTCTCAAGCAGTATCTTTCGTAAGTATAAAATCCTTGATGTTAAGTCGAGTTCATTTCTTATTCTTTTATCAAGTTAGAACTTCTTTCTGAAATAAATAAACACAATTCCACCTAAGGCTCTTGACAGTTTCTTAGAAGACTTCTTACCCTTTAAGAACTTTAACAATAGCCTTCGCAATTGTAACTGCGTCTTCTTTTGTATTGTCTCTACCAAACGAAATACGAATAGTACCTTCTGAATACTCAGATGGCACTCCGATTGCCTTAATAACATGCGAGACTTCTGTATTTACAGAATCACAAGCCGAACCCGTTGATATACAAATTCCCATCAAATCCAAACGATGCAGTAACATTTCTCCACTCGTTCTGCGGATAGACAAATTTATATTCCCCGGAACATGATTATTAGAACCATTTCTAATAAAATCTATCTTAGACTTTAGAAGAACATCGTTAAATGCTTCATCTAAAGCAAGTAGTTTTTCATTCACTTTTTCCATTTCATCGCAACTTTTTTTCAATGCAATGGACATTCCTACAATCGAAGCAATACTTTCAGTTCCTGCACGCTTATGGAATTCCTGAGCACCACCATCTGCAAATGAAAATATTCTTGTACCTCTCTTAATGTACAAAAAACCAATTCCCTTTGGTCCGTTAAATTTGTGTGCCGAGGCAGAAAGCATATCCACACATAAGTCACTGACATCAATTGGAATATGCCCAACTGCCTGAACTGCATCTGTATGAAATAAAATACCGTTATCATGAGCTACGATTACTAACTCTTTTATTGGTTCAATCGTTCCAATTTCATTATTAACCATCATTACAGAAATCAGCTCAGTATTACCTTTAATAAATTTCACTAAATCTTCGCATGATACAACACCTTGTTTGTCAACTGGAAGATAATCCACTTGAAATCCAAAGTGTTCTAATCTTCTACAGGCATTCAGGATTGCATGATGCTCAATCTGCGTTGCAATTGTATGATGTTTTTTCCCCTTCTCAGCAATCCCCTTGATTGCCCAGTTGTCACTTTCCGTGCCTCCTGATGTAAAATAAATTTCATCTGGTTGAGCGCCGATGCATTCTGCAATTAAAGTTCTAGCTTCCATCAAGGCTTTTTTCGGTTTACGTGCAAATGAATATGGTTGTGACGCATTGCCATATTCTTCTTGAAGCCATGGAAGCATTGCATTAAATGCATCTTTATCCAATTTTGTTGTTGCTGCATTATCAGCATATATAAAATGCTTCATAGCTATTCCTCACTTAAAAAGTGTACACCCTTCATCCTTAAATTCTTCTATTTTGTCCAGCAAATCATCAACAGTACATCCTAAAAAATCAGCCAAACAGTACATACAATAAAAATTGGCAATGTCTTTTCCAAGAAGCTTTTTGTTTATGCCTACAGTATCTTTATCCAATTGCTTTTTTCCACAAGCAATACACTCTTTACTCATTATTCTCTCACCATTAAACATGGAACATCTTTATTTTTATATTCACTGTCAATCATGCCTTGCTGAAGTTTGATAATTCTTCGCATTTTCATAGCCGGCGTTAAACAGTAGTCTCTAAATTCCATCTTGTCAACATCAAACTCATTTCTAACATTTGGAAACAGCAGCTTTAAATATGCAGTTGCCAACCTCTTAATTGCCTCTGTATCACGAGTATCCGCATGCTCGGGAACTTCTACAATCTTTTCCACAATGGCACGATAACTCATATCATTTCTGAGTTCATGAAGAATAGAGCAGAAATATTCAGAGTTAAGTGCCCATCCGGTCAGTTTAAGACCATCATTCATTCTAGGTATATCCCAACCTTTAACGAATCCGTGAATACGGTCAAGAAGCGCTGTTTCCTGAAACAACGTAGGTAATTCTCCTAACATATAACCATACTCATCCATGTTTTCTTCTTTTATATTACCAAGGAATACTACACCAGCATCAGATTCTCCATTATAGCCATTGGAATTAAATGTACCGTACTCAAGATATCCTTGAAGTATGGAACGCATTTCATTTTCGTCGCCGAAATTTACAAGCTTTACTTCATCAATCGCTACATAGTCCGGACCACAAATATAACCCGGTTTTCTTCTGTTAGCATCATAAAACATTTTTGAACGGGTAACTTTTCCACCGTCTGTCAGCAAGCCGTTTTTACTGATATGACCAAAAACATAACTTTTTCCAGTTCCCTTAGGAGCTAGTTCAATAAGGTTTATTCTTTTCTCTACAAACGGCAATAGTCTAGTAAGCATTGTCAGCTTTTGAAGTTTCGTTTCATATCCGTCAGCATTATAGTCGATAGCTCCTAATAAGATATCTATCCATTCATCCGTTTCAAAGTTTGACCTCATTTCTTTAAAATACTCAACATCTACCGTATAAGGGCGAAAATTCTTGAAACCAGTCAACTTTATTTTTCCCGGAATCTTTGGCTTTACTGTATCGTCAGGTTGACGATATCCTAATTTTATAATTCCCCAAGTTTCTCCTGTATTTATCAAATCTTCTTTATAGACATCCCAAATAGCCGGTTCAATCAAAGTTTCTTTTTCAGTTACTCCAAAATCAGGAATAGCAAATGATATTTCTCCAGTCTTTATATTGATATCTACAGAAATTTTTGTCAGGATTTGAACACTTTCATTCTCATAGATGATTTTATTTTTTATACTCATCCAATCCTCTTTTTTGGGTATGAACTTCTTAATAAATGCAGATACTTCATCCACATCAAAATTCCCAAAATCATCGCTGAACATTTTCAAAAGATAATCTCTTAAAAATGCAGGAAGTCCAAGAGAAGAAAAGAAATTATTATTTTTTAAATCTTTATAAACAACCATTTCATCAAAATAGTCTCTAAGTTTATCAGTCATTTATTTTCACCTCTAAAAATCGAACATATCATTCTGTGACATTCCCTTTTTCTCAATTTCAAACTGCTGTCCAGATGCGAGAGCACTGCCACCATCAAGGATATCAATAGCAAACTTGCCTTTTTTGCTGTAATTTTTCAGTTCTACACTGTATATATAAGGTTCAGCAGTTTCTTCAGCATTGTAATAATTACCATCCAATTTAATGGAAATATTATTACTTCTAATTCCAACATAAATTTTAATGATTGCGTATTCCTTTGCACCTAATGTTAAAACTCTTGATTCATCGACAATAAAGGCTTCTATATTAGATGCTTTTTGTGTAATTTCAATAATTGGAACCGCAACTTCCTCCATAGAAGCTCCACCATGTACTTCTACATTTGCACGTCGGCTTCCTCTAAATCTGTCATAATTCGCCAGAATCCAATACCCAGACTCTTCAATTGCAAAATCTGGTTTATCGTCAATTTCACTTATCTTGCAACATCTTCCTGAATGCTCGCCTTTTGTTTCCATATTCCATATATTTTCAGTTTCATGAAGAACAGCAAGTCGGCTGGCACCATGGTCAGAAATAATAATTGCTTTATTATATGACCCAGCAAATATGCTTGCTTTAATTTTCGTCAATAAATCATCTATTACTTCGAGTTCTTTTATGAGATAAATTGGTGTTTTTTCTTTCTCATAGTCGAAGCTATTTTTGCCATGATGCTTAATATCATCTAAATCCTTTATATCTGATATTTGACATCCTTTACCTTTTAACGTATCTACAAATTCCTTGTTAAATACAGTTAATGAGGGCAACTCGCATCTTGCACAAGATATATTTGCTGAAAGTCCGTATTCACTACACTTCTGTTGAATAAAGCTTAAGTATTCAACTCCCATTGCATCAACGAAAAAAGCTTGTGCGTTTTGTGTATCAAGCTTATCTACATAGGCTGTACGTGGTTTTAAGATTGTAACAAAATCCATTTTTATTGCCTGCTCTTCAACAACTTTATCAAAAGATGGAAGAATACGATTTATTATCTTTTGATATTTGTAATTCTCAAAATAGCTATTCAAAAATTCATTTCTATATCTATAACTTGACAAATAATACGCTAAATCGGGATAGACATTCATCAAAATAGAAACCAACTCATCCTTTGAATACTTCACACCATAATTGCTAAGCCATTTGATGATTTTTTCTTTTTCCGGTTGTGTTAAATCTGTCAGATAGTAAATTTCATCTTCTCCTTTGGTTGATAAAATTTTACAAAAATCTATCGTCTCAGGCAATGGCTTTTTCAGCTCACTAATTAAACTTTTTCTTTGCCTATACAATTTCTGATAGTTTTCACTCTTCCAATCAATATCAAGTACAGACCGAAAAATATTTTTTATCAATTCACTAGATTTTGACGTCTTATTTAACGCAAGTTTAAGGTAATCATTATTCTTAACACCGCAAATCAAAAGTGCAATATAGTAAAGCCATCTCTTTTCAACGTCAAATTTCGGATATTCGCTTATTACATGTAAAAGATTATTTTCTGACCCAAAATTGTCTACAATAACCGTAATCCACGTTCCTGATTTTCCCATTTGATGGAGCACATAATCCCATTGTTCCGGCAATCCATATGCTTGAGGAACAATTCCTGTTCTTGAATCTTTATTTCGAAGAATATCATAACTATTATTTACTTGTGAAATATGAAAGACTGATTCAGTAAAAGAGCTTTTATCTATTGCTGTTGCAATATATGCATCTCTATTGAAGCAACTATCTATGGCTGTCCCAATGTTCTGTATCCCACTATATGAATCCGTAAAAATATCAGAGAGCGTCGGAGAAATGAATTTTATATTGCAAATATTATCAGGCTTTCCATCAACAATAACCAATCTTCCGCTCTCAGATATTCTAGGATCTTTAAATCTGAGATATTTCTCACATTGATAGGTAATAATTACAACATGACCAGAAATACTTGTTGTAATCAGTGTTTTTAAAGCCTGCTTTGCCACATTTTCTCCAAATAGCATAAGGAATCCAGACAATCCGGTTATAAATGTATTACCACTGTTACTTGATACAGATGCGTACAACTCATCCAGTTTTATTGCCTCATCTTGGTTGCAAAACTCCCCTATAGCCGGGAACTTGTTACTACCCACCTTAAAATATTCTGCTATATTTGCTAAATCTTCCTTTGTTTGAACATCAACAATCAAAGGATATCTTTTATTAGAGTTCAGATATTTTTGAACTCGCTTTTTTGTGTCATCCAGATTCATATGTTTTTCCTCCGAATCACTTTTGCTTCTTTATGATTTCCAACCCAACAACAAAATTATCTTCAATCATTTTCTTCAGATATTCTTTTACCTGTTCAGCTGGCATTTCGTCTATTACTTTTTTTGCTTTTCCATACCCTGACTCATTATATTTTGCATTAGCCATCGTCTTAATTTTTTCTGTAACCGCTTTATTTCCAAGCCAATGATACGGCGAATCTGAGATATGGTTCTGAAGGTAAGTTCTAACTTCATCAACATCATCAAACAGTTCGGAGAACTCTTCAAGAAAAACATCTCTAAATGCTTTATCTCTATCTTCTTTATTATTCAATTTCTGCACATAGGTCATTTTATCAAGATAGTCTAGTGCTGTTGTAATGGTACTCTCATCTTTAGTTTTAGAATTTATAGCTCCAAATACCTTTCTTGCTGTTGCGACTTCATCATCGGGAACCATGGCAAGGATAGGCATATGATACTTATTCGACCACATATATGGTGAATCAGTACCGGTCAAATCGTTCCATTTCTTTTTGAGTTGAGTATACAACTGAGCATTCTTATATAAATCAACTGCGTTTTGAACCTTGTCGGTATACTTATCTCGCTCAAGTAAATAAGAACCTCCAAATCCATATGTATCATCATCAAGAATGGATTTAACATCTTCTTCTGAAAGGTCGTCTAAATAGAAACTACACGCTTTAATAAATAAACTGCTCTGTGAGCCCATAAAATATTTAAAGTTTTCTATATTCTCACGAAGTAAATCAAGGAATGGCTTCTTTTGTGAATCAAGAAGATTTCTTTGCTTATACAGGTTGTAAAGCATCTCATAAAAAGCTTTGCTTTCACCAAGCTCATTTTTAATCATTGAATAAGCTAATCGAATCTGACCAATCTTATCAACCCATGCACGAATCGCTTCCATATAGGTTGCATTTTTAGATAAAACACCATTGCTTATTTCAATAATTTCATATTCACAAATAAGCTCATCTATTTTTGCATTGACTGTATCTGTATTCCATACCCAATTGGCAGCATCTGAGCTGAATTTGTATTGCAACTGATTGATATACTGACCACCGTCATTAATTTTTTCAGCAACAGCAGGAAGTTTTCCTCCATCGTATAATTTTAAATACTCAAGCATACCAGATTTGCAATTGTCCTTTGTGAGTATACTCTTCAAGTCATCTACAACGCCATCATTATCTAAGCATAATTTCCCAATGGTAAGAGCAATGTCATTATCAGACTTCTCGCCTTCCATGTTCTTGTTATTCGCAATGCCACAATAGTTGTCAATAAGTTTTGAAACGACATCTTTATCTGTCTTAAAAGTCTTATTGTCAAGCACATACTTGATTACCCAAATAGGGAAGGAAAAACCTTTCATCTGTTCTCGGATTCGTGACCTTGTTTCCGTAACAGAAACACAATACATTTCTGGAATATCGAAAGCAACTGATGTAGCCTTGTTAAAGGCACGTTCTTCTTCCGTCAATGTTACGATAAACTTATCTTTATAACGTTTTTCCGGCGTGTTGTCCTGCTTAATAATTTCAGAAATCATACTGGCAAGCTTTTCCGCATCTAACGGTACTGTTGTTAAATTGTCACAAGTGGGAAATCGGCTTAATAAAAGCTCCCATCCCATAGCATCTAACGGTACTGTTGTTAAATTGTCACTGTAAGAATAAACGCCTTTCGTGTATTCCTTTAAAATAAATCCAAGAATAAAAGCCGTCAGGTTATAAGGCATAAATCCGTATGGTTCTGCTTTCAGCATCTCATATATTGAAGCAATAGAAATGCGATCACTTTTATTAAAAGTTTCGTTAATAAACTCATCTACCGTTTTCTTCAAATAAGCAATATAAGAATGAGAGTTATTCCAATATTCTGGAACTTTCCATGCACCTTTCAGAGCATTTTCAAGTTTAGTTGCTTCATTACCGGAACGGAATGTCCCTTTTGTTTCTTCGTTAATACCACATATTGCACCATTTCCCAATGAATTGGCATCATACATTGTATTCAGAACACTTGTATAAGTACCCTCAAGACATTGCGGGTAATGGAATTTATCTATATCAAGCAGATAGATAAACAAATCCTGAATATTCGCCACTCGTTTTCCATTTTTACATAGCGAGAGTACACATAGAAATCGCCGCCTTTAATTCTCTTCGCCCAATTTGAAAGCACCTCGATAGCATATCCCTCGTATGTCTTTCTCTGGTCTAAATCGCTGTTTCCGATTGCAAGAGACATGGCACAATTTTCAACAAACTCATTATACTCGCCTTCACCGAGAACACATGTTGAACTATCGATTACAATTGCATTTGATTCAGGATTATTCACAAAGAAATTCTCTATCTTTTTCTTTAATGCACCACTTTCAGCCGAATCTCTGCCAATAGTTGCAACGGCATAAAGTTTGTTATTAGTTGCACTTGGATTGTTTGCCTTTTTTATTTCACTATCAAAATCTGAGAGTGTAGCATATGCCAATGAATAACGAAGCTTTAATGCACCCGTAAATTCAATAGTAGTACGCAAATTACTACCTGCCATAAATGACATATCTTTTGTAGATTTACCTTTAGCCTGAGCAATGAACGGACCCGGGTCTACACTTGGTCCCATGTTTTTGCAGCAATACGAGAATACATCGCCAGTCAAAGGCGTTCTGGTTACTACATGGTCGTTCAAAAGTTTCTTTGCAATATTCTGTGCCGTAAATTCAAGGTCAGTGCCCTCGAAAGCAAGTGTCAAATTTTTGTTGTTTGGAAGAAAAATATCACGGTTTCCACTCATTCTTTCAGATATAGCCTGAAGCAACAAGATAACCTTGAGTACACGCTTTTCATCTTCCATAAGCTCCTTATCCATTTTCTGAGTATAACAGCTTAAAACCTCTCTTATGCCATCAGCCAATTTCTGGCTGCCTGTTTCATAAAAGAAATTCCATAACATATCAATCGTGACAAATGGATTTTGAGAACTAAAATCATATCTGTCAATAAACCACTGAAATGCTTTAACATCTTCGCCTTCATCATTCTTAATAAAATTGAACATGCTACGGGCTGTAGATGTGTAGTAAATCGAAATATGCTGCAATATAAGGGCTGCATAAGGATGAATCGGTAAAACATTACTTAAATCTTTGTCTGTTAAACCAATTTTTTTGCTTACAGCAGAACGGCTCTGCATAGTACGGTCTTCTAAACTTTTCCTATGCTTCTCCCATTTCGCAGCTTTATCAACATCATCTGTTACCTTCAATGCCTCATGCATCAATTCAAAAGCTATATTTTCAGGCAAAGAAATGTGAATTGGCGAAACAAATCTGTCGAGTATTTTTCGCTTATCTGGGTCTCCATCAGAAAAATAGCCTTCAGCTTTATGCGTAACAATCAAAAGACAGAACGGTGCTGTAGCAGCAAGCTCTGCAACTTGCTGAAAACCTGTAAGATGATGCATGTTATTCTCAAAATACTCTGAAAATTCATCCCAAATGAATACAAGTTCCTTAAGGTTATTCTTTTCGATAATTTCACGTATCCAATCGCAAAGTTCCCCTGTAGTCATGGAAAAGCTTCCCTTTACAACCGGAACTTTAAACACTTTTTTAACCAAAGTATTCAAAGCTTCTTCCTCGAAATTTCTTAATTTTTCAAGAATACTATCCGCAGTATCTCCGTTCAACACTGTCTGATATTTACCCTTAGCATAAATGTCAAAACTCTGCTTATTTTCTTCATCTTCAAAATATCTGATAAGCGAATTCTTCAAAGAAGTACTGGCTACATTTTCAATTCCCGCATCAGCCAATGCTTTCTCTACACCTTCCTGAATAGCAACAACCAAATCCGTATCACTTTGAATATCAGATGAGCCATAACGATGACAAACAAGAATTTTACCTTCGTTTTTCTGTGCAATCAGTTTTTGACAAAGAAAATTATCAAGATTATAACGCTCAAAGTATGCGTTTGTTTCCTCGTCTGAAGCCTCAATAAGTTTCTTTAATGTCAGAACAGCATGAGATTTACCCGTGCCATATGCACCGTCAACCCATACCGATAATTTCTGCTTGCGTGATAGAACATCTACCATTGACTTCAATAGCTTAATGAATGTAGGATGTGGGTAGAATTTTTTCCACAAATCCGGCTGTTCCTCTATTATTTTCTTATCTACCTGTGGAAAATACTCCGGGTCGATATCAAAATACTCTCTGTAGCTCATTCTCTTTTCCTCCTCAGAACAGCTCGTTTAAAATTTCATTAGCCGTCTTATCACTTTTGAGTGTAATATTATCCAGACCAAGCGTAAATCTTGCTTCAATCAAATCAGGATAATTAAATGTAAGACCATTCAGGATTTTCTCCATTGTTTCTCGGTTCAATCCAAAAATCTGTGTTGGACTAATTCCAGCACTTTCAACAGATGTATCAAGTAATCTGGTTAATGTGAACTGTTTATAGTTTTCACAAATTTCAGAGAACTTATAAAGCGAATAAAGAATAACTCTGTCATCCGGAGACTTCCATTCTGTTCTATACAGGGCAACCGCCTTGTTTTTTTCTTTAATCATCTGTCCAAGTCCAACTTGTGAAAACGGTAAACTCATTATTCTAGTTAAAGAACTCCATACATCATTAACCCACTTTTCATCAGCCCCACACTCAACAAGTAAACTACAAACATACTCTTTGCTCAAAGTTTCGCCAAAATTGATATTTTTTATATACCATCCAAATTGAGGATTGTATGCAAGATTCGCAAGCATAAGTGCCCAACTCAATTCCTCATCAAGACCTATATCATTAACTATTTCAGCAAATCTTGTAAATCCTCCATTATCAAGCAAATCTGCATCTCTTAAAAATCTTTTGAAAAAGTTAAACATCTGCGAACCTAATGTATTCTTTTCTTTAAATTCATTTTTTAAGGCAAAATATTGCTCCATCCACTCCATTTTAGGAGCATGGTGTGAAAAACAATTTAAGCTCTGTGTTTTACCCATTCTAGTACCTCCCTTAGGCATTTCTAACGATTTATAAACCAAACATCCTTTATCCACTTTATGGCACTGTGAACAATGCATACATCCATCATCAACAATTACGTTACCATTTTTCATATGAAGCATACCATTATGACAATCTGCCTCACATTCTTTGCACCCTATACAACATGCAGTCTTTCTAAATACATTCTTCAAAAGCTTTGTAAACAATGGTGCTTTCTTTGCCAGTGAAACATCATACTTTAACTCAATGTATTTATCGTTTTCTTTTACTTCAAATTTGTACTCATCGCCTCGAAAATCAATTATATATGGCGACCTATCGTTTTTTATTACACCAATAGTTTTTATCCACTGTCTCCAATCTGTCTTTGGATTATCAATTATCATATAAAAAGACCTTGCATCACTTTTTTCTTTATAATTTAATTCAAAAGGCAAATCTCTTCCATTTTTTCTTGCCTTCCATCCTCCATTCCTAATGAATTCATCCAATTTCTTTTCTGATTGAAAATTATGTGCATACACTTCACGAATATTGTTCATTAACGAATCAAATTCACTAGGATAACAAACTCGCGCCATATATTCATTGCGTTCTGCCGCTCGAGGACAAACTAAACATCCAGCTCGTCTATTTCCTTTTTTATACGCTTTATTTAAGTATAGATTTCGCATATAAATATAAGCGTATAGTTCAGATGAGTTCCACTCCAAAATTGGATTGCAACTATACTGTCCTTTATGTTTTTCTCCCAAACTTACATAATCGTATTCGTTTCTAGACAAGCTCTCGCTTGCTCTCACTCCAATAAAAGCCATCCCCGTAAAATTTACTTTCTTTAAAACATTTCTAAGCAAAATAATTTGAGGAGAGGTCTTATGAACACTACAACACCATCTATGCACGGTAGCCGGAGGTCCGAATTGCGACCATGTGTACTCTGGTTCATATTGGGATTTTGAAACTAAAAATTCGATATTGTTCTCACTACAAAAACTCTCTATTTCATCTACAGTCTCATATGTATCTGGAAATTCCATTCCCGTGTCACCAAACAAAACTTTAAATTCATTATGAGGAAGTGCTCTTTGAACTAAATCTAATGTAACGACACTATCCTTACCACCGGAAAAAGCCACATAAAAAACATCTACTTTGTCTTTGTACTCAATAAAAGTATTATATATTTTCTTTATAGTTTCCTGTACAAGCTGCTCCATTAACTGTCGATTCTTATCGACCATAGCAGGTATATCAACAAATCGAAGAGGATAACCTTCCGGCTCCGGGTCTTCAATAAGAACTAATTCCGGAGGTGTATAAAGAGAGCCTCCCTTGGTTTTTGCAACAAGCCTTCCTCGATAATAATAATTATTGGCTTCTGCCCACATATACGGGAAGCTGTCATTTTTATCATAATCCCAATATTTATCAAACCCTAAAATATCAAGTTCTTTATAATAAACGGGTCTGGGTTCCTTTGAAAATGCCAGTGGCATTGGGGTTAGTATATAACCACCGGTAGAACTATCCCATTCGTATGTATACATCCTGTTTATTCCTTCCTGTTCCGAATTTGTGTTGCCTTCCGCATAGCTGTATCTAAGTCCTTATAACTACGCCTTGTAATCATATTAACGTCTGCAAGATAATTCAGTGCTTCGCTTTTCTTTAATTCAATTCGACTTTCAGAAAGCACTGCTGCACAAGCATCCTCAAATTCTTTAATTTTTCCATCCTTTTTGACAATAGCTCCTGCCACATTGTGCAGGGATTGTCCATTATTCAAAAGTGTAAACTTTTTGCTATATGAAATCAAAAAGCTCTCTAACATATACTCATTCCATTCATATCCAACAGATGGAAACGCAAGGAAAGAGTCTATCTCGCGAATTCTGATGTAATCCTTTGACATAAAGCTCTCAATAACTTTATCGACTGAATCCACATCAAAATTTATCCGTTTTTTTGAGACAAATAAATCGTGACTGACTCGCACTGAAACTTCTGATAACGCATCAAAATAAATTGCAGTATCTAATTCTTTTGAAAGTATATATATTTCGTCTGCTGTAAACTCTGCATGATGTTTAGCATACAACTGATATACATCTCTCATAGAAAAACTGTCTTTTGGCAGGCTGATAACAGCACCTTCAAAGCGAAACCTTCCGCTAAATCGTTGTTCGATTGCATTTCTAATTCCAAGACTTGAAAGGTACAGATTATTTTCAACAAATAATGGTACTTTATCTTGAATCACATTCCAGACGTTCGTCCAGATTGCATATTCGTCCTCACTGATAAAACCATCGACAATCTCTGCAATATTCTCCAGTTCATCATCAGTGATTTCAAAAATATCTGTATGAAAATACTCGCCCTTAGAATTTCGTAAAAACCGAGAATCCGTTTTAATGATTCTGTCAACTCGTTCTTTTGGGATATGTGATAATGTACTAAAAGCATCATCAAGTCTCATTGGTTTACCGGCGGAAAGGAAATATTCTTCAACTTCTTCTGTGTGGTCGATTTTTACATTTCTATCAACCGACATATAATCTGAAAAATAATAATATTTATCCTTCTCAGCCGAATACTCAATATAAGCTTTCAACATTTTTTCGTCTGCCAGTGTAAAGCAACTTGCAAAAGCATTTGATAAATCCTGATAAATTGCCTTATAATAAAGCACCGACTTTCCAGTGGAGAAGCAGTTAGCAATGTATGCGAACAACGTTTCCTTTGTGTTGTTATCAATTATTCCCTCAGCAGGAAAAAGTCTGTCTTTATATAACACTCCACAATAACGCAATCTTTCTTCCAAAGCTTCATCATCAAAAGTGAGAGTTTCATCAAAAAGTGCATCATACATTTCTCTGAAATTCTCAAAATCAATAGAATCAAATTGCATTCCGTTGCGGTATCGTCTTAAAAGAGTGATTTCAAATTTTGACTTATCAAAATCTTTCGGCTGTACTTTTTCAATCTCATTAACAACCGGAAGTGATGTTTTTTTCACTGATAAAGATTTTCTTTCTTTTGCAGGAAGTTGACCTCCCATTTTTAAGTATTTCTTAAATGCTGCTCTAAATCGGTTATGCTGCTTAGCATTAAACTCCAGAAACTCATTATCTCCCATGAGCACTCGAATCAGCGTTGATGCATCTTCAAAACCACAACCATAAATCATGTGCGAAGCATAATTATGATTTTTTGCATATTCCTCAGCTGTTCTTATTGCTGAAACATAACTTCGGCACGAAGCCTCTGCCATTTTCTCATAATTATACAAAAAGTCAAAGAATTGACCGTCTGTAATTATTTCCTTTTCTTCTATCTTATATGGTTGTACCTGTTCCCTTAAAACTAAATTAGCATTTTTCCCAAACGAATAAATATCATCCGCCAATTTTGTTGCCCAAGATACATCATTTAGAATACTTATTACCAATTCCTCATCAGTACCATTGCCTAGCATGGACATTATTTTTTCTAAAGTCATTCCATTGGGGTCATCATATACCTTGGAAATATAATAAAGTTTCTGATAGATTTTGGAATATTTACTGTCCAAACCTTGGTTATCTTCAGCTTCAACATTGTCGCTTGAATCCTCTGTTGAGATTTCTACATCAGGAATTTTTGTGCCAGACCTCTTTTCTCTTTGCTGCAAAAATTGCTTATATAAAGGTACTGCTTTATCAAGAACAATTACTGTCTTTTTATGCATCAACCTATATATTCTCATTCCAAGGAGCTTTGATGCAACAGTTATAAATTCATTTTTATTATTCATATCCCAAAAGCTTACCTTGCTCAAGCTGCGAGAGCAACAATACTCCGAACCTTCATCAAGTGCATTAACTATTGTATTAGGACTATATTTGCTTATTGGATTAGATGAAAGCCATTGAATAAATTTTTCTCTTGTATTCATATTGTTCATAGCTCCCTTGTCTCCTATTTGTTCTTTTGCAAGTATGAGTATTTTCTCAAATTCGTCTGAATTCAATTTGCTCATTTTTGCCATTTCAATATATAACTTACTAGCTCCCGGTAACCCTTTTTTCCCATCTGTCAAGAGATACTCCATTTTTGTCATCTGAAGTACAATTCCGTTTTCATTGCGAAACACTTCATCTATACTAATCCCATTTGCTTTTGCACGTTGTCTAAGCAAATGGGATAATTTATGTACGCACTCTGCTTTATCAATTTTATTGTCACGAATTCTATTACAAGCATCTATCAACAATGCTACTTCATACTCGTCCCATCCTATCCGCACTGTCATATCAATCCTCTATAATTTGACAAATATCCCCGATATCACAATGGAACACCTTACAAATCCTCATCAGCACTTCCATAGATACCGTTTCATCTTTATTAAACTTTGTTGCAACAGATGATGAAATATCTGCTGCACGCATTAAATCCTGTCTATTTATCTGGTTATCAATCATAAGTTTACGAAACTTATTATAGCTTATTTTCATCTATAACGCGCCTTTGCTATACGCTTCATTCTTAATTATAGTTACATAGATATTATTTTATCACATCATGTTCATTTTTTCAAGACATATGCTTTATAATACCGGGAGTTTATGCTTTATAATACCGGGAGTTTGACAATTGCATAAACAAAAAAGTACTGAAAAGTCTTAATACTTGTAGATTTTTTGTCAATTTTTATGTTTTTCTATATACTTATTTATAATTAATTGCACTATATAATAGTATAAAATATAATTCAGGAGTGATTTCTTAATATATATAAACATTAACAGCAGTTCAAACAATAAAGATGTCTATATTTATCAGTCTTATCAGAAAAGCAATGGCAAAAATTCTTCCCATATTTATAAAAAGCTCGGCAAACTGAATGATTTACTGGAACAGTTCTCCGGCGATGAAGAAAATGATGACATGGACCAAGGCAGAATCCACAAAAGAAACGGTTCTTTATAAAAAGCAGTAGGAACGTGTGTCCGTCAATTTTCCCGTTTACCCGCATCCCTTTGTATGAAAAACGTTCTTTTCATGCCGGTTATTTATTCTTACAGCAGTTATGTTTCGCTCTCAGACTGGATAACATCTGCCGGAACAACCTCAGTGCCAGTTGCAGAATGTTTACCATGCACTTTCCGCCCTAGTTGAGGAATCCGGTTATATCCATGAAGAACTTTACCGGAATCCCAACTTTATCCATTACCGAAACATCAAGATTTTACACTATGACTGTACGAATTACTATTTCGAGACCGAAGAGGAAAACGGGGTTAAAAAATACTGAAAGAGCAAAGAACACTGTCCGAATCCCATTGTTACCATAAACCATTTCATGGTTGTCGATGACATCCCGCTGACATTTGCTCTCTTTCCCTAAAAGCAGAACAAACAGCTTCCCCTGAAACCACTCGAAGCCAAAGTCATCTGGGATTTTAACTGCAGTGAATTTATCTTCTGTTCCGACACCGGTCTGGAAAGTGCAAAAAACCGCTTTTTAAACATTTTCATGAAACGTGCCTATGTGATTTCCCATTCCCTGAAAAAATAAAAAAGAAAGGTCGTAGGATTGAATGAAACACCGATTGTCGCTTGCCCGCCAAAATATAAGGCTTACCAGAAGAAAATCCGTAACCGGCAGATGGAACGTGCCATGACACAAGAGTGGGAAATCGCAGAAAAAAATCGTGTACGGACTGGATGAGGAACAGAATCAGGAAGAAGCCCTGTATGATGGTTTTTATGTAGTGGTAACAAATCTTGAAGAGCATCCGAAGCACATTTCCTGACCTGTTATATCAGCCTGCTGGTATAACATTTATTAGAGCAGAAACTGGAAGAAAATTTACCTGTACCCAGATTCTAGAAACTTTACAAGAAATGCAGATAACACTTTTAACTATTGATTGCTGTTATATTCCATCCTACCAGCGAACGGTTCTTACAGATAAACTGCATGAAGCTTTCGGATTCCGGACGAATTATGAATTTATGGCAAAATCAGCAATGAGAAATATTATTTCAAAAGCAAAAAAACAACAAGTACAAAAAAATGGTACATATCGATACAAAAGAAGGAACCGCTGTAAAGCGCATAAACAAAGAATTTGAGACGGCTTTCTCTTTTTCAAGTGTCAAAAATGGATATATAATATATCTATAACAACATTTTGTCAATATCACATCATCAAAAAATAACTTCCCCCATAGGACAGATGATGTTCTTCCCCCTGAATCCTTGAAATTATTTACTTGTTAAATTTTTCAAAATCAACTGCTTTTTCACGATAGTTTGTGAACACCCATATACACAAAAAAGCCCTTCGAGAAAAGAATTTTTCCTTTCCCAAAGAGCAAATTGTCAAACCAGATACCACTTCCCCTCCTCTTTGAAGATTTCTCTGAGTTCCTTTTCTATGGTTTTCATATCAACAGGCTTTACGATATGCCCATTCATACCACATTCCAAAGCCTTTCTTCTGTCCTCTTCAAAGGCGTTTGCTGTCATCGCAATAATTGGAATGTTCGCTTTCCGGTTATTCGGCAATGTACGAATCTCTTTTGTTGCCGTATATCCGTCCATTCTCGGCATCTGGATATCCATCAGCACCAGATTGTATTTATCCTCCGATTCGTCATTTATAATATTAACTGCCTCAATACCATCCTCTGCACACTCTACACTGATTCCCGTTTCCTTCAAAACTTCCTCTACAATCTCCCAGTTTAATTCATTATCCTCGACAGAGACCATCTATTCCCCCTGGCCATCACTCCCTGGAATTTCTAATTACTTCTTAAATTTATATTTTCCTTTTCCATGACCGGATACTGTTTCAATAATATCCGCCTGTACCAAATCGGAAAGAAGTTTTGAAGCACCTGAACCTTTCAGCTCAAGAAGTTCCATAACTGCACTTCTTCCAAATACTTCATCAAAACCAAACTTCTCAAAAAGTCTATGGATATGAACCGTCGTTTTTATCGAGAAATCGCTGCCTTTTTCGGAAAGTACATTTTCAATATCCACTTTTGGGTCTTGAATGTCCACTTTTTCATTCTCAATGTCCACTTTTTCTTCATTCAAAATTCCACTTATATGAAGATTTTGATTGTGAAGCTCATTTTTCTCGTTCAAAAGCAGATTTCTAAGAAACACCTCGAGATATTCTGTTGTTTCGCGAATTCCCTTTTGCAGGTTCGTATAGTTCGCACGAACAAGTGTATTTCTGAAATACCACGCATTTTCCGCAAAAACATCATTGATTGTAGAAAACCCAAGTGTTTTCAAATATTTGATAAAGAACACTGCCGTTGTCCTCGTATTGCCTTCCCCGAAGATATGGATTTGCCATAACCTTGAAATAAATACCGCAAGATGATGAATAATCCCGTTCATCGAAAGCCCTTTATAATTAAACTCTTTCTCCTGTGAAAAATCATATTCAAGTGTTGCTCTCAGTTCAGAAGCACTACCGTACATAATGCTTGCTCCATCAAGCACCCATTCTTTCTTTGTTATGTTATACTCTCTAATCTTTCCGGCATGTTTGTAAATCCCCTGAAAGAGTTTGCGATGAATAGAGATATACTCATTCGGCGAAAATGAGAATGCTGTTTCAGAAAGAATTTCTGCAATATGGAACGAAACCTTATCTGCTTCTTCGGTACGCTCATCATCAAACAAATGGTAAGGTTTTTCCTTATAATAACTGTCAATAAGACTCTGTGCTTCTTTCATCGTGATTTTGCCTTCAATATTCTGAATGGCTGTATCAATCAAATATTTAGACGGTTTGAGTCCGTCCACCGCCTGAAGTCCGATTGCTGTACTCCAGGCATAACCTTTATAAGCTTTATCCGGTTCAGACTCCTTCAAATATTCCTTAAACAGGTCTTTTTCCATATCCACTACCTCACTTCATAGTTTTATGCTCCTCTTAGCAATTCATAAATTTAAATTTTTCATTTCTGTTTATTTAAAAAATGGACAACTCCGTTTGGAATTGCCCATTCATTTATCATATCATCTTAATACAGTTTTGCTCCTGCCGGAATATGGTCATCCACCATCAGAAGATGCAGTTCTTCATCCTCTGAATCCTTGAGATTATTTACTGCTGACAGTAACATACCGCAGGATTCGATTCCCATCATCGGTCTCGGCGGAAGATTTGTAATAGCAATCAGAGTCTTGCCAACCAGTTCTTCCGGCTCATAGAATGCATGAATACCGGAAAGGATTGTTCTGTCTGTGCCTGTTCCATCATCAAGTGTAAACTGTAACAGCTTCTTAGACTTAGGTACTGCAACACACTCTTTTACCTTAACAGCTCTGAAATCAGACTTGCTGAATGTATCGAAATCAACTTCTTCCTCAAATAACGGCTCAATCTTTACATTTGAGAAATCAATCTTTTCCACCGGTGTTTCAGCTTCTGCCGGTGTTGCCGGCTTAGCTGCTTTCTTGTCGGAATCGAGAGATTTCATAGTCGGGACGAAATCGTCCAAATTAACATTAAAACCATCTTGCCAATTTCGCTACTTGTAAATGGGCATATACAAGGCATTTTTACACCATTTCTATCAGTTTCATTAAGCTAAAAATAAGATTTGGTGTAAAAAATGGTGTAATTGGTGTATGGCTATATTAAATTACTCCGGCTCTTATTATGTATCATTGGAATAATTTTTTTGTTTTTCCGAACTTCGATAATCGCTTCATTTCATTTTTACTATTCTACCATTTTCATCACATAAAGTAAAGAGAGCAGACACCGGCATTATAGCCGACATATGCTCTCTTTTTCATTTTCCATTATTTACTGATTGAACTGCTGTTCAAGTCCCTCAAACTCTGACTTTCTTAATTCCTTTGTTACATCTGTATAGATGTTCAATGTTGTGGATACATCTTTGTGTCCGAGTGCGTCCTGTATGACTTTCACATTCACACCTGTGTCATTTCGATGACCAGACCGGAATTTGCAGGTTGATTCATAGTAAGCAGATATAAAAGATTGCAGAGCTTTACCTGTGAAGAATTGAAGTCCTGATGAATCGTTTCAAATAAAAAACGATTTACATACTTTGAATACCAGTTCACAACACTGTTTGCAAGTTCAGGATTGGAATCAAACATCGCCTTGAACTGTGGGATTGTAAACTCTATTACTTTGATATCAGATATAGCAATCGTAGTTAGTGACAATTCAATATGAAAATCCGTTGTATGATACCCCGGAAGTATTGTTCCCGGACCATGAAAGCTGATAATCTTCCGATATCCACTCTCATGATCTGAAAAATGCATAGAGGCACCTGATACATAATACTGAATACGATCATAGGGTTGTCCTGGTTTCCAAAGATACTCTCCCTTGGAAAAGTGGCGTTTTGTATGCGGCTGTGTCTGAAAATATTCATAGAATCTGTGGAAGTCATCAGCAAAATAATATCTTGGTTTCAGCATGGGAATTATTTATCTCCTGTGTTTTGATGAAACTATTATAACATGGTAAAAGCATTTTTTCCATGTTAACTAACAAATGGAGGAATGTATATGCATATTGTAATGATTACCGGAAGTCCTCACAAAAAGGAACTTCTGCTTTATTAGCCGATGAATTTATTCGTGGGGCAAAAGAAAAAGGAAACTCTGTTTATCGCTTTGATACTGCTTTTGAATGTGTTCATCCATGTATTGGATGTGAGACATGTAAATGTGGTGATAATCCCTGCGTATTTCAAGATGCAATGATGGAGTTATATTCTGAACTGAAAAAATCAGATATGGTTGCGGTCGGACGTGGCTCACTTGCAGATCCATTCTGGGCTAAAAAGGTTCTATCTAACGTGGAGCCAAACTACTGCAGGCAATGTAAAAGATGTATGTGGTGGATTGATGGAAACTTATGCCCTGCAAGAAAAAAGGAGGTAATTTAAAATGGAATATAAAGTTAAAGTAACGGTACTCGATAAAAAACTCTACCCAGAGTTACAGCAAGAATATTGTGCTGTTCCTAATAGTGGAAAATGTCCCTGCTTCTATGTTGGAGATGAATTTATTTTCAGCAGAAATGATGAAAAAGATGATTTCTGGCATTGTGGTGAAGGAACTCTGGTAAAATCAGGGAAACCAGATAATGATTGCCTGCAATCACCTGGTACAGCACATTCTGGAACAAATGGTGTTCCATTCTGCTCGGAAGCATGGGATGCCATTGCACGATATATCTATACAGGCTTACAAGGCGGAGCTATTATGCGTGGATGGATGAAAGAAGAAAATACAATGATTACCTGTTGCTCAGATGGCACCATACCTGTTATATTCAAGATAGAACGAATTGATTGCGAGGAGAAATAACAAATGAATGAAGTAATTAAAGCTATGGAAGATCGTCGCAGCATTCGTAAGTTTAAACCTGATATGCCTTCAAAGGATGACTTAAACCAAATCATAGAAGCCGGTTTATATGCTGCTAATGGTATGGGAAAACAGGCAACGATTACGATTGCCGTAACAAATAAAGAATTGCGTGACAGACTTGCGAAAATAAACACCCAGATAGGCGGTTGGGAAGAATCTTTTGATCCATTTTATGGCGCATCGGTCATTCTTATCGTTTTAGCAGATAAAACATGGGCAAATCGTGTATATGATGGAAGCCTTGTTATGGGAAATATGATGCTGGCTGCCCATTCACTTAATCTTGGCAGCATTTGGATTCATAGGGCAAAGGAAGAATTTGAACTGCCGGAGTATAAGCAGTTATTGAAAGAAATAGGTGTTGAAGGTGAATGGGAAGGTATAGGTCATTGTGCAGTCGGATATATTGATGGTGAAATACCTGTAGCCACAAAAAGGAAAGAACACAGGGTTTTCTGGATAGAATAATAGTTCAAAATCTAATATCTTAATTAAGCGGTAATAGAGCGAAATGACATTCGGCATACTAAAAGAGGGGATTATCATCGTGCTCGGTGGATGCAGATGACACTCTTTATTTATAATGTTAAATAATCCCCAAAAATTCTAAAATTTTTCGGGG
>ERZ773104.2232-NODE-2232-length-22393-cov-12.321873_pt1 | contig 22393 bp, 20 predicted proteins | sample MGYA00511920_ERZ773104 | MGnify/ENA primary metagenome ERZ773104 (study PRJEB29015, sample SAMEA2737857) | human gut metagenome | biome: human gut; feature: human-associated habitat; material: faeces | place: China | collected 2012 ...
CTGCCGCACCTCGCTCGCCGTATCGGCACTTAGAATTATGCGGTATTGCCTTAAAGCCCTTACGCCGAAGCCTTTCGTTCAAGAAAGGCTGAAAAATCCCCCGTAATTAAAACAGCCGCTCTTTCGGGTAAAAACCGCTGGCGTGCATGGCGGCCAGGGCGGCAACCAGCTCCGGTTTGTCCTCACGGTAGGTAATGCCGTGCCACTTGTCCGGGGTGGTCAGCACCTTTACTTCCGCTTTGCCGGTTTCCAGCGCTTCCGTTACCACGGTGGGCAGGTAATACTCGCACTTGAGCGGGTTGCCCGGCAGGCTGCTGCGCAGAAAATCTACAAACCCGGCTTTGGCCTCGGTGATGAAATCCGGGGTAAAGCCCCACATGTTCATCGAAACGACCGTATCCGCGGGCAGGTCCACCCAGGTCTCGCCGCCGTCTTCCGTGTAATGGATACCGCTATCATAAGTTTCAATGCGGGTGCGCTCCGTTACCGTGTCAAGATTTCCGTCAGCATCTGTTACGCAGACACCACGGCTGACGGAACCGTTGGTGCTGACCGTGTTGCCCAAAAGATACCCCACCATCACCCAAGGATATTTCGGGCCGATGTGCCCGGCGCTCAGGTAATTGTAGATCAGCTCAAAGCAGGTGCGGCCGTAATAATCATCGGCATTGATGACAGCGAACGGCGCATCAATCGCATCGGCAGCAGACAAAATGGCATGGGCGGTGCCCCACGGCTTGATGCGGCCCTCCGGCACGGTAAAACCTTCCGGCAGAATATCCAGCTCCTGATACGCATAGCGCACATTTAGCCCGGCCTTTTCGGCGCGGGCACCCACAGTGGATTTGAACGCGTCTTCGATTGCGTGCTTGATGATGAACACGACCGTTTCAAACCCGGCGCGGTGGGCATCGAACAGGCTGTAATCCAGAATCGCTTCCCCGGCGGGGCCAACGGCCTCGATCTGCTTCAGGCCACCGAACCGGCTGCCCATGCCGGCTGCCATAATGACAAGGATCGGCTTTTTTGCGGTATCTTTCATGAAAATATAAACTCCTTTTCCTAATGGGCGAACACAGTGTGCAAGATGATGAAAAATGATTGGATTACTGTGCTGCCCAATCTAGCAGGTAAACCAGTATGAGGGGGATCAAAAAATAAACTCTGCTGTTTTTATGATACACTTTTAAGAATCTGGTTGCAAGGAGGTAAATAAATTCGGCAAAATAATATATGCTTTTACAGGCTGGGTATGCTATAATAAGCGTGATTCATAAAAGTAATACCCATTTGATATAAGTGATACCAATTTGAGATAGAGGGATACAACCGGGAGGTGCAGGATATGGCAGAAGAACATGATACCGTGCGCGGGCTGGTGCTTGCGGGCGGCGGCGCAAAGGGAAGTTATCAGGTTGGTGTGTATCAGGCACTGATGGAACTTGGCTGGCTGCCGGATGTGATCACTGGTGCCAGTGTGGGCAGCCTGAACGCAGCACTGTTTGTGATGGGCAAGGTGAACGAAGCGGCAGACCTGTGGCGCAGCCTAGATAACCACGGCGTGCTGGAACTGCCAGAGGGCAAAACGCCGGAGGAACTGCGTGATTTCTTGTTGGAAACTCTGCGCGGCGGCGGGCTGAACACCGAACCGCTGGGTCAGACCATTGACCAGTACATGGACGAGAACGCCATCCGGGCATCCCACATCAAGTACGGTTTGGTGATTACCGAAATGAACACCCTGCGCAGCGTGCAGTGTACGCTGGATAATATCCCGCAGGGGCAGCTGAAAGATTATATGCTGGCCTCTTCCGCCTGCTTCCCGGCGCTGCGTCCTTATGAGATTGACGGGGTAAAGTACATTGACGGCGGCTGGCGGGACAATATGCCGCTGGAGCTGGCCGCCAAAATGGGGGCAACCGAGCTGATCGGCGTGGATGTGGATGGCGTTGGGCTGACCCGCCCCAACCTGACCGGTCTGCCTACCCGCATCATCCGCAGCCATTGGGACTTGGGGCCGCTGTTTGATTTTGACGGTGTGCGTGCCGCCAAAAACATTGCCCTGGGCTATATGGATACCATGCGGGAATTTGGCCGCCTGGGCGGTACGGCGTATGGCATTTTGCCCGATGAAAACAGCTTTATGCAGGACTTTGCCGCTGAATACCAGGCCCAGCTGAGCGCGGCAATCTCCCGCGCGCCGACCCTGGCGCTGACCGAAGCACTGGCCCGTCAGCATAAGCATTACCCGGCGGCGTTCTCCGAAAATTTGACCGCCCCCACCCGCGGCGCGATTGCCCCGCTGGAACTAGCGGCGGAGATGGTGGATGTGCCGAGTGAAGTACCCTATACCCCCAAACTGCTGGCCCTGACTTTTATGGGTCAGTGCGATAAAGACCCCGCGGACCGCTATAAGACCCTGCTTGGCCGGGAAGAGGGCAATATCCTTGGCGAAGCCGCCATGGCAACAGCCGTGCCGGAAGACTTTGTTACCGCGCTGGTCAGCCATACTTTAAGCAAAATGCCGTCGGCAAAATTCCTGTAAGACTGCACAGACAAGAAGGTTCAACAAGGAGGACAACATGCAAACTTTTCAGGGATTGGCAGTGTCCGATGGCTTAACAGTCGGCCCTGTTGTTCGCATTGACCGCGGTGCGGCGGGCCTGCACCGCATTGTGTGCGACCCGTTCCGGGAGCGTGCCCTGTACGAAGCTGCCATTGTGCTGGCAAAAGATGAACTGAACCGCCTGCAGCAGCACGCCTGCGGGCAGGATGCCGATATTTTAATGTTCCAGATTGCCCTGTTGGAGGATGAATCCTTCACCAACGAAATTGGCGATTACATAGCCGCCGGTGCCGGCAGCGCTGCCGCCGTGGAGCGTGCGGAGCAGATTTTTGCAGGCCGCTTAAAAAACGTGGATGATGATTACATCCGGGAGCGCAGCGTGGATGTGTGCGATGCCTGCCGCCGCGTGGTGGATATTTTGGATGGCCGCCCCAGCCGCCGTCTGCACCTGACGGAGCCCAGCATCCTGGCGGCAGAGCTGTTTTACCCCAGCGATCTGTTTGGTCAGGCACCGGGCATGATCCTGGGGCTTGCCTCGGAAACGGACAGTGAAACCAGCCACGCCGCCATTATGGCGCGCAGCATGGGCATCCCGGCGGTATTCCAGCTGGGCAAGGGGGTAGCCGCTGCTGCGGCGGGCTGCCGCGCAGTGGTGGATGCTGAACACGCCCAGCTGATCATTGACCCCACCGCCGCCCAGCTGCGGCAGGTGAAAGCACGGCGGCAGGAGCTGCAAAACAGCAACGCCCTGCCCGACCCGTTGGCTGCGGCCCCCTGCCGCACGCGGGACGGCACGCCGTTTGTTCTGCTGGCCAGCGCAGCCTGCGCCGCACCGGAGGCCATCCAGAAATCCATTCAGGCGGGGGCTTCCGGCATTGGACTGCTGCGCACGGAATCTGTTGTAATCAAGGAGCTGACGGAAGCCCAGCAGGTGGAAGCCTATAAAACATGCATCAAGAACAGCGGCGGCAAACCCATTACCGTGCGCACCTACGATTGGGCTGCGGACGACTGCGGCCAATGGATGGATGGCGTGCAGACACGGATGGAGGAAGAGACCACGGCGCTTACCCAGCTTTCCGCCCTGATGCAGGCTGCAGTGGAGGCACCGGAAGGTGCCTTGCAGGTGCTGTTCCCCATGATCCCCGATGTGGATGCCTGGCGCACCCGCATGGACCAGATGAAGCGCTGCAACGAGAGCCTGAAAGAAAAAGGTTTGCCGTTCTGCGGGAATCTGCCCGTTGGCTGCTTGATCGAAATCCCCGCCGCTGCGTTGATGGCAGGGGAGATCATTGACGCCGGGGCTGACTTTTTGGCCGTGGACCTGGACGATTTGGTGCAGTATACCTGTGGTGTTTCCCGGCGGGAAAAGCCCACCCCCGCCGATAACCCTGCCGTGCTGCGTTTGGTGCAGGATGTGATGCACGCAGCCCAGACGCGCGGCGTGCCGCTGTACCTGTGCGGCATTATGCAGAAAGACCTGGAAACCATGCCCGCTTTCATGCGCATTGGTGTGCGCAATTTCTGCGTGGAATCCGTTCACATCAACACCCTCAAAAGCATTCTGATGCAAACCGAATTATAAAAGTCTCCCCGCACCCTTTGCCGCCTACGGCATATGATAAGGGTGCGGGGAGAAGTTTTTTGAATTAGCAATGAGAAATTAGTAATTAGAAATTAGTAATTAGAAATTAAGCGAACGAAAGTATAAAATAGGGAAATCACTTTGCGGCGTATGGTACCCAAAAACTCCTAATTCCTAACTTCTAACTATTATTCCAGGTTCCCCGTCAATGTCATGACGGCGGAGAGGACGGCGAGGGGAGCGGTTTCACAGCGGAGGATGCGGGGGCCGAGGCCAACGGTAACGGCGCCGCATTCGGCAGCGCGGGCAGCTTCCTCGGCGGCAAAACCGCCCTCACTGCCGGTCACCACAGCGATCCGTTTTGCACGGTTTCCCGGTTCTTTGTTGAAAACTTCCCGTAGCGAAACACCGCCGCACTCGTAAAAGAAGAGCACGAGGTCATAGTCCTTGAAGCGGTCGCACACGGCATTAAAATCCGGTAGGGGAAGCTCCACCGTGGGCAGAATGCCGCGGCCGCACTGCTTGGCGGCTTCCACAGCCACGCGGCAGTAGCGCTCGTTTTTTGCTTCCTCTTTTTTGGGGGCAGCTACACAGTAGCGGCTGAAAAAAGGCACAACATTGGTCACGCCCAGCTCCACGCTGTGGCGGATGGTATCTTCCAGCTTGCCCAGCTTGGGGTACCCGGCAAACAGTGTTACTTCAACACTGGGCTCTGCGGCGCTGGGGTAGCCCTCGGTCACGGTAAACTCCACCCGGCCTGGCTGGATGAAGGTAATGGTGCCCACATACTCCACAGCGTGGGCGTCACACAAAATCACGTTCTCACCAATTTTGGCGCGCATAACGTCAGCCAGGTGGTGGGCGTCGGTGCCGTTTAGGGCGGCGCGGCCATTGCCAACTTCGGCGGTAAAATAGCGGTGCGGCATAGCGTTTATACCTCCGCGGCGTTTTTGCAGATCACGCAAACCCAGCCGCGCTTTTCTTTGATCTCAACCGGCTCCAGCCCGGCGGCACGCAGCCCGGCCAGCACTTCGTCCTTGCGGGTATCGATAATGCCGGAAGCAATGAACCGTGCACCCGGCGCCATCAATACCGGCACATGCGGCGCAAGGGACAAGATAGCCGCCGCCACAATGTTTGCGGTGATGATGTTGTATTTGCCGCTGACTTTGTCAGAAAGATCGCCCACCAGCACGGTAAAGTGCTCGGCCACGCCGTTTCGCTCGGCATTCTCGCCGGCGGTGCGCACGCACATGGGGTCAATATCCACGCCCTCGGCTTCGGCAGCGCCCAGCTTCAACGCAGCAATGGCCAGAATGCCGGAGCCGGTGCCGATATCCAGCACACGCTCGCCGCCCTTTACCATGCTGTCCAGCGTTTCCAGGCACAGGCTGGTGGTTTCGTGGGTGCCGGTGCCAAAGGCCATGCCGGGGTCCATCGTGATCACAATTCGGTCAGTATCATAGGTTTCCCAGCCGGGTACAATGGCTAGGCGCTGGCCAATGTCCATGGCGTGGTAATATTTCTTCCAGGCGTTCTGCCAGTCTTCCTGTTCAATGCCGCTGGTTTCCAGCTTGTACTCCACGCCGCTGGCTTCCAGCCGCTCTTTGAACAGGGGCAGGATCTCGGCCGGGTTTTCGTCCGGGGCCAGGTACATGTGCACCTTTACAATATCGCGCGGTTGATCCAGCAGGTCCTGCTCGATCAGGTCCACATGGGCGATCTCCCATGCCTGCTGTTCCAGGTCGCGGTAGTCCTCAATATAAATGCCGCCGTTGGATACCATGGTAGCAATCGCTTCGGCGGTTTCGGCATACTGCTGCGGTACGGTAATTTGGATATCGGTCCATTCCATAGGAAAAATCCTCCTGCTTGCGTTGTTGGGTCTTTTTCTATTATACTAAATTTTGTCACAAATGGAAAGGGGCGTTTGCCATGAAGATCGTGCTGCTGAACGTGGAGCAGGCACAAAGCATTTACCGCAGCCAGATGGTGCGGGATTTCCCGGAATCGGAGCTGAAACCCTTTGCTTCGGTGCAGGGCATGATGACGCGCGGCCTGTATGAGCCGCTGGCGTTTTATGACGAGGCCGGTTCCCTGATGGCATATGCCTGGCAGGCGGTTCTGCCCCAGTGCCGCAATGTGCTGCTGGATTATTTTGCTGTTTTACCGCAGTACCGCGGTAGCGGTGTTGGCACGGCGGTGCTGAAAGAGCTTGCCGCCTATTACGCCCCGCGCAAGCAGAGCCTGATCATTGAATGCGAACACCCCGCCGAAGCGCCAGAACCGGCAGTGGCAAGGCGGCGCATTGGCTTCTACCTGCGGGCCGGTGCCCACGCCGCTGCTATGGAAAGCCGCCTGTTTGGCGTGCGGTACCAGATCTACAGCCTGCCCGCGGGCGGGCTTGCCAAAGATGAAGAAATCCACCGCGATTTGCAGGAATTGTACCGCACCATGGTGCCGGAACCCTATTACCGCGGCAACGTGAACTTTTTTGGCGCATAACCGGCACGGCAGGCGGGAAAGCTAACGGCAGACTAAAATAAAAGGAAGTGTGCCGTATGCAGCTGCCCCCAAAAAATTATGACGCCATGGTCAAGCGGGCCAACCCGCCCAGCCCGGTCGTCAAGGACTGCCTGTGGGCCTTTTTTGTGGGCGGGGCCATCTGCCTGTTGGGCGAAGCCCTGCGCCAGTTCTACCTGAGCTGGTACGATAAAGACCTTGCCGGAACATTGACCAGCATCACACTGGTGATGCTTTCCGCCATCACTACGGTGCCGGGCTGGTACCAAAAGCTGGCCGCCAAGGCCGGGGCCGGGACGCTGGTACCTATTACCGGGTTTGCCAACTCAGTGGTCAGCCCGGCGGTGGAGTTCAAGGCCGAAGGTTGGATAACGGGCGTTGGCGCTAAAATTTTTACCATCGCGGGCCCGGTGCTGGCGTTCGGCACATTGGCTTCCTGGGTGTGGGGGCTGGTGTATTGGGCGATGAATAAGTTTTGACCCCAAAATCATCGCGCAGGGCGCTGCTTTGGCTGCCCTGCGCATATTTTTTGCCCCGCTGCGGCACACTAAGCCCAAACAAACCGGAAAGGGGATTGCCTGTTATGCCGATACGAAGGGGCGATACCGTAATATTCCCGCACCCGCCGGTGCTGGCGGCCTGGGCCGCCGTGGGCGGCAAAAAAGAGAGCGAAGGCCCGCTGGCACAGGGCTTTGATGAGCTGGTGCAGGATGCGGGCTTTGATGCCGAGGGCTGCACCGGCTGGGAGCAGGCCGAAAGCATGCTGCAGCAGCGCTGCGCCCGCCATTGCCTGCGCAAAGCGGGCATTGCCAAACAGCAGGTGGAGCTTGCCTTCGCGGGGGACCTGCAGGCCCAGTGCACCGCCAGTAATTACACCATGCGCCAGCTGGGGGTGCCCTTTGCCGGGCTGTATGGTGCCTGCTCCACCATGACGGAAGCGCTGTGCCTGGCGGCCCTCTGCGCGGCAGCCGGCTATGCGCATGAAATACTCGCCATGAGCAGCAGCCACTTTTGCGCGGCGGAGCGGCAGTTCCGCACCCCGCTGGAATATGGCGGCAAACGCACCCCGACCGCCCAGTGGACTGCTACCGCTGCCGGGGCCTGCCTAGTGCGGGGCAGTGGGGCCGCGGGCGTGCCGGTACTTTCAGCTACTATTGGGCGGGTGTGTGATGCAGGGGTCAAGGATATCAACAACATGGGGGCCGCGATGGCCCCCGCAGCGGCCCAAACGCTGCTGCACTACTTTGCGGACACCGGCACCACCCAGCAGGACTTTGACGCCATTTTTACCGGTGATCTGGGTGAAGTTGGCAGCACCCTGCTGCATGAGCTGATGCACAAAGCTGATTGTCCGGTGGAGAACCACCAGGACTGCGGATGCCTGCTGTATGATGTTGCCGCCCAGAACGTGCAGGCGGGCGGCAGCGGGGCCGGGTGCAGTGCTGCAGTGCTGGCAGCGCATGTTCTGCCAGGGCTGGTGGAACGGCGCTGGCGGCGGGTGCTCTTTCTTTCCACCGGGGCGCTGATGAGCCAGACAACCTTTTTGCAGGGGGAAAGCATCCCCGGCATTGCGCATTGCGTGGAGCTTGGCTGCCCGGAAGAGGAGGGGAACACATGAATTATCTGTGGGCATTTGTGGTGGGCGGCGCCATCTGCGTGGTGGGGCAGCTGCTGATTGATTACACCAAGCTGAGCCCCGCCCGCATCCTGACCGGTTATGTGGTGGCCGGTGTTATCCTGAGCGCCGTTGGCCTGTATGACCCGCTGGTAAAGCTGGCCGGGGCCGGGGCCAGTGTGCCGCTGCTGGGGTTCGGGCATCTGTTGGCCCAGGGTGTGGTGAAGGCCGTGGATGAAATTGGGCTGCCCGGTGTGTTCACCGGCGGTATTGGCGCAGCGGCGGGTGGAATTACCGCCAGTTTGGTGTTTGCCCTGCTGGCCGCGCTGGTGGGCAAAAGCAAGGACCAGAATTAAACCGGCGAATATGTGCCAAGAACCAATATACAAATGAAAATGCCCGCCGATAAAAACCGGCGGGCATTGTTCATGCAATCTTATTCTGCAGCAGCGGCCTTGTTGTTGCGCTTAGCCATGCGGCTGATCTTGCGGGCGGCAGTGTTCTTGTGAATGACACCCTTGTTCTTGGCAGCGTCCAGAGCAGAAACAGCGGCCTTGATGGCGGTGTCCTTGTTCTCGGCATTGCTGTCGATGGCAGCGTCTGCCTTCTTGACAACTGTTTTCAGGTTGGACTTGATGACCTTATTGTGCAGAGCCTCTTTCTTGGCCTGAACAACACGATCCTTCTGAGATTTAATATTAGGCATTCGTTCCACCTCCTTGGTTTACCCATAACAGTACAAATTATACTAGCATATATTTTGGCCGGTTGCAAGTGTTTTTATAAATTTTTTTCGTGTTTGGCGCTAATATTGCAATGTTTGCGGGGCGGGCGGGCATGGCTGGGGGCATATTGCCCGGCGGTGGGGGCATATCTATTCCGCAAGGGGGTGTTTGCCATGCGCAATGCGGGCCGTGTGCTGGGTGCGCTGCTGTGCACCGCGGCGTTAGCGGGCAGCGCCTTGGCGTTGCGTGCGGTGCCCGGCGGCAGGGTTCTGGCCCTGCTGTTTTGTTCGCCCGGCGCGGCGTTCACGCTCTGGCAGCAGGCAGGGGTGGAACCTCCGCAGGCCCAGCCAGCTGCCGCCCTGGCAGAATCATCGGAATCACCGCCGCAGCCCACCCCGGAACCATCCGTCCAGCCAACCCCCAGCCCCACACCGCAGCCCACGGCGGAACCGGAAGCCACCCCGGCCCCAACCATTACCATACCGCCGGGGGTGCAGACAACAGCGCCCATCCTTGACCGGACTTTCGGCCAGGGCAGCGGGCAGGGATATATTGCCCTTGCGGCGGGCAGTATCAAAAATGCAACGGATGAACCAGATTCAACCATTGCCTCCGCGGCGCAGGGAGCGCTGTCCTTTACCGTTACCCCCGGCAGCCCGGACCCGCAGGTGCTGATCCTGCACACCCACGCAACGGAAACCTACCAGACCTGGGACACCCCGGTGTATGACCCCGACTTTACCGCCCGCACCAAAGATACCACCCTGAACATGTGCGCGGTGGGGGAGGCAATGACCAAAGTGCTAAACGATGCCGGGATCACCACCCTGCACGATACCACCCTGCATGATTCCCCCAGCTACACCGAAAGTTACGCCCGCAGCGCCCAGACAGCGCGGCGCTACCTGGAAGAATACCCCAGCATCAAAGTGGTGCTGGATGTACACCGCGACGCGATGGAAAGCGGCGATGCCCGTGTGCGCCCCCTGACAACGCTGGACGGCCAGCCGACTGCACAGGTCATGATCATTGCCGGGTGCAATAACGGCGGCACCGTCCAGCTGCCCAACTGGCGGCTGAACCTCTGCTTTGCCGCCAAGTGGGAGGAACGCATGGAAATGCTGTACCCCGGCCTGACCCGGCCGGTCCTGTGCGGGTACCGGTTCTATAATCAGGATGTCAGCCCCGGTGCGCTGCTGATCGAAATAGGCGGCCACGCCAACACGGTGCAGCAGGCAGTACGGGCCGGGCAGTACGCGGCAAAGGCACTGGCAGCCCTGTTTGACGGCAGCGTGTAACCGCGGCAAAACGCCCTTGCAACGCAAAACAAAATAGAATATACTGGACAAAGATAAGGCGGCACCGCATTATTCCCGACGGACGGCATCCGGAACGATGCGGGACTGCCATAAAAACCGGGGTGGAACACCACCCGCCCCGCAGGAGGATACCATGCAGAACACCATCCTGATCCACGCACCGGGCCGAAGGCAGGGCCGCGGGGCGCTGGTGCTGGCTTATACGGCGCTGTTTGCCCTGTTGATGGGCATCTGGGCTGCTATTTTTGCGCTGAACGGGCAGAGCTTTATCCAATATGGCGATACCCTCAAGCAGCATTACCCGTTTCTGGTCTATTATGGCCGCTGGCTGCGGCAGGCCGCGCGCTGTGTGCTGACCGGCGCGGCGGTGCCCACCTGGGATTTTTCCATCGGTTACGGTGCGGATATCATTACCACGCTGAGCTATTACGGACTGGGAGACCCGCTGGACCTGCTGGCAGCCTTTGTACCCGGCCGGTGGACCGAGCAGCTGCTGGAGGGCCTGATCGTGCTGCGGCTCTACCTGGCGGGGCTGGCCTTTATGGCGTTCAGCCGCCGCCATGGCAACAGCCGCTTTGGCACCCTGCTGGGTGCACTGGCCTATGTGTTCAGTGCGTGGCCCATCCAGGCAGGGCTGATCGAACCGGTGTTCCTGGTGCCGATGTATTGCTTCCCCCTGATGCTGCTGGGAGCGGATGATCTGTTTGAGGGCCGCAGCCCGGTTTTGTACATTGCCGCCATTGCGCTGACGGCACTCTCCAACTTTTTGTTCTTTTATATGGCTGCGGTGCTACTGGTGCTGTACGCCATTGCGGTGTATAGCAAGCGGTACGGGGCCAAAAACCTGCGCACCCTGCCGCCGCTGCTGGCAAAGTTCATCGGGTTTGCGCTGGTGGGCATTGCAATTTCAGCCGTCACCCTGCTGCCCACCGCGCAGGAGCTGTTCGGCAGCGCTCGCTTTGGCTTAACGCGGGAAACCGCGCCTTACCCGTTCTACCGCTTTTTTGAGCTGCTGGCCAACATGACCACAGGCATGGGGTATGATGCTTACTCTACCTATGCGGGGGTGACCTCGGCGGCGTTTTTGGGTGTGCTGGTGCTGTTTGCCAAGCCGCGGCAGAACACCGTGCTCAAGTGCGCGTGGTTGGGTCTGCTGGCCCTGCTGCTGGTGCCGCAGGCGGGCAGTGCGTTGAACGGGATTTCTTACGTTTCCAACCGCTGGGTGTGGGCGTTCACCATGCTGGAAGCCTTTATCCTGGCGCGGGTCTGCCCCGGCATAACGGCGTTTGAGCCGAAAGAAAAGCGCAACCTGTTTGCGTTGCTGGCGGTTTACTGCGTGGTGGCGTTCTGCGTCAAGCAGGGCCGCACGGAAACCGCCCTGCTGGGCGCGCTGCTGCTGGTGCTGCTGGCCGTGTTTGTGCTGGCGGCAGATGGTGTCAGCCGCCGCGGTGTGCAGGCTGTTTTACTGGCGGGCTGCTGCCTTGGCGTGGTGATGAACCTTGGCGGCTACTATGGCATTGAGGAAGCCGATGCCGTGAACGAGTACCGCCCCGCCGGTTACGCCTGGAGCACCACCGTGCAGGACAACCCCGCCGTGACCCTGCATCTGATGGAGGACCAAAGCTACTGGCGGTATGACTCGCTGGTGAACGAGCCGATCAACAGCCCCATGCTGCTGGATGTGTATGGCACCGGGTACTTTTTCAGCCTGAACAACAGCTACCTTTCCAGCCTGTTCCGGGAACTGGGGCAGAACACCCCGGTGGAATATGATTACCGCGGGCTGCAGAACCGCACCCCGCTGGAAACGTTGTTCGGCGTGAAATACGCCCTCTGCGCACCGGATTCCACCGGGGCGCTGCCCGCCTTATTTGACAGCCAGGCCGTGCAGGCAGCGGAAATCGGCGGCAGCACGGTTGCGGTTTACCCCAATACGGCGGCGCTGCCCATCGGCTATACGGCGCAAAACCAGATCAGCCGCGAAACCTATGACGCCCTGACCCCGCTGCAAAAGCAGGATGCCCTGCTGGACGGCGTAGTGCTGGAAGAAACCGGCCTGCTGCCCGAAGCGGAATTGACCGGCGATACGGTAAGCCCCGCAGCCGAAATGGAGCTGGACGGCGTGCAGCAGCTGGATGAAACCACCTACTATGCCCCGCAGGACGGCGGGCGCATTACCCTGACCATTGCCCAGCCGGTGGCAGATTGTGAGACCGCCTTTGTGGTGCAGGGCATGCAGTACACGGCCACCAGCCCGCTGGATGCGATGAACGAAGAAGAACTGAGCGCCATGAGCGCCCATGACCGCCGCAGCCTGCAAAAGCAGTATGCGCATTTCTGGCGCAAGGACAGTGTCTATCTGCGCCTGCTCAGCAACATTGGTGAGGGCCGCATTGAGTATAACCGCCCCAACAGCCAGTATTACTGCGGCCGGCATGACTTTGTGTATAACTTTGGCACCAGTGATGAACCCTTGCAGCAGATCACGATTGTACTGCCCTTTGCGGGCTATTACCAGTTTGACCGCCTGGCGGTGGAATGCCAGAAGCTGGATACCGTTGCGGTCCGTGCGGAGAACCTTGGGGCCGAAAACCTGCAGAATGTGACCCTTGGCACCAACAGCCTGGGTGGAAAAATCACCACCACCCGCAGCAGCGTGCTGGTGGTGCAGCTGCCGTATTCTACTGGTTGGAGCGTGACGGTGGACGGTACCCCGGCCCAAGTGCTGCGGGCAGATACGGCTTTCCTCGGCGTGGCGCTGGAACCCGGCAGCCATACGGTGGCGTTTACCTACAAAACGCCCGGTCTTACCGCGGGGGCAGCGCTCAGTGCGGCAGGAGTGGTGCTGCTGGCGGCCATCTGGGCCGTGCCGGCCCTGCGCAAAAAGAGCAAAAAGCGCCGCAAATAACAAGCGCTTTACTTTTTAAGCATCACACGTTATAATACATTTTATCTAGGTGTAGCTGAAAAGTCGAAAATTTGCCCTATTTCTACAATCGCAGCCGGATTCCGCGTTAAAAAGCCTTGGAATCCACAAAGGATTCCTGCGGCCTTTTGCCTTGAATCTGGCATGTGCTTGCGAAATAGTCGTCATTTTCTTTGTTTTCAGATACACCCCCTACATTTGCATTTTAGGAGTGGGAACACATGGAACGAGTTGAAATTGCATCGCTCTATAAGGCTACCCCGGCGGATGGTACCAAAGTTACTGTCTGCGGCTGGGCAAAAACCGTGCGCGATTCTAAAAAGATCGGTTTTATCTCTCTGGCAGACGGCAGCTGCTATAAGCCCGTGCAGATCGTTTTCCAGGCGGACAAGCTGGAAAACTATGCCGAGGTTGCAAAATCCGGCCTGTACACCAGCTTTGAAGTGACCGGCACCCTGGTGCTGACCCCCAACGCGAAGCAGCCGTTTGAGATCAACGCCGATACCGTTACGGTGCTGGGCACCTGCGGCAGCGATTACCCGCTGCAGAAAAACAAGATGGGCATGGATTACCTGCGCACCCTGACCCACCTGCGCCCCCGCACCAACACCTTTAACGCTGCATTCCGTGTGCGCGGCCAGGCCGCTTATGCCCTGCATGAGTTCTTCCACAAGAACGGCTTTACCTATGTACACACCCCCATCTTTACCGGTTCTGACTGCGAAGGCGCAGGCGAGATGTTCCAGGTTACTACCCTGGACCTGAACGATGTGCCCAAGACCGAGGACGGCAAGGTGGATTACAGCAAGGACTTCTTCAAGCGCCCGGTCAACCTGACGGTTTCCGGCCAGCTGGAAGCCGAGGCCATGGCAATGGCCCTGGGCAAGGTTTACACCTTTGGCCCCACCTTCCGCGCAGAGAAGAGCTATGATACCCGCCATGCCGCAGAGTTCTGGATGATTGAGCCGGAAATGGCATTTGCTGACCTGAATACCTACATGGACACCGCCGAGGCCATGACCAAGTATGTCATCCGCTACCTGCTGGATAACTGCCCGGACGAGCTGGCATTCTTCAACCAGTTCTTTGATAAGGGCCTGATCGAGCGTCTGGAGCTGGTTGCCAACAGCGATTTTGCCCGCGTGAGCTACACCGATGCCATCGAACTGCTGAAAAAGAACGATGACAACTTCCAGTATAAAGTAAGCTGGGGCATTGACCTGCAGACCGAGCACGAGCGCTACCTGACCGAGCAGGTGTTCAAAAAGCCTGTGTTTGTTACCGATTACCCCAAAGAGATCAAGGCATTCTATATGCGCATGAACGAGGACGGCAAGACGGTTGCCGCCGCCGATATGCTGGTGCCCGGCATTGGCGAGCTGATCGGCGGTTCCCAGCGTGAGGAGCGCCTGGATGTGCTGCTGGCCCGCCTGGATGAACTGGGCCTGAAGCGCGAAGATTATGACTGGTACCTGGACCTGCGCCGTTTTGGCAGCGTAAAGCATGCCGGTTACGGCCTGGGCTTTGAGCGCCTGCTGATGTATGTCACCGGCATCCCCAACATCCGTGACGTCATTGCCTTCCCGCGCACCTGCGGCGGTTTTTAATGGGGGCGGTCAGCGAACCGCTGATCCAATGGTTTGAACTGAATCGAAGGCTCCTGCCTTTCCGGCAGGAGCCTTCGGCATATCATATCTGGGTCAGCGAGATCATGCTCCAGCAGACCCGCGTCTCGGCGGCGCTGCCCTATTACGAGCGTTTTGTGGCCGAACTGCCGGACCCCGCCGCCCTTGCCGCCTGCGACCCGGACAAGCTGCGCAAGCTGTGGCAGGGGCTGGGGTATTACAGCCGGGTGGCCAACATGCAAAAGGCGGCGCAGATCGTCTGCCGGCAGTACGGCGGCCAGCTTCCCGCAGATTATGCCGCCCTGCGCGCTCTGCCCGGCATTGGGGATTACACGGCTGGGGCTATTGCCTCCATTGCATTTGGCATCCCAGCCCCGGCGGTGGACGGCAACGTGCTGCGGGTATTTGCCCGGCTGGATAATAGCTCTGCCGATATTACCAAACCTGCCGCCAAGCGCGAGTTCACAGCCCGTGTGCTGGAAGAAATGCCCAAGGAACGCCCCGGTCCTTATAACGAGGCGTTGATGGAACTGGGGGCGCTGGTCTGCCTGCCCAACGGTGCGCCAAAGTGCGAGGTCTGCCCGCTGGCTGCTCAGTGCAAGGGCCGCGCTGCAGGCCGGGCCGAACAGCTGCCGGTCAAAACGGCTAAGCCGGAAAAAACGCTGGTGCCGGTCACGGCCACGTTGATCACCGGGCCGCAGGGCGTGCTTTTGCAGCGCCGCCCGTCCAAAGGGCTGCTGGCCGGGCTGTGGCAGCCCCTTGCCTTTGAGGGTACCGCCATGACCCAACCGGAACTGGACGCCGCGTTGCGCGCCATTGGCCTTTGTGTGCAGTGGCAGGCCCCGCTACAAAGCACCCGCCATGTGTTCACCCATCGCATCTGGCAGATCAGCGGGTTTTGCGGCACAGCCGCAGGCCCGGCACCGGAGGACTGCGTCTGGGCCAGCCGCGCGGAGCTGAACGGGGAATACGCGGTGCCAAGCGCATTTGCGGGTATTATGCGCCAGTGGCGGCCGGAATAAAAAGCAAGCAGAGTGGCATGGCTTTTGGCAGGTGAAGAAATTTTCCGGAGACCATGCTGCGGAGAATGGCGCGGTATCACCTTGATACCTGAACCTTTTTGTGTGAAAAATTTACAAGGGAAAGATTGTATTCACCCGGTTAATCGGGTATAATATTTTACAGACCCATCCCTTTTAGAATACGCGGAGGAAAAGTATTATGATGAAGAAATCCACTTTTGGTGCCATCCTGGCGTTTTTGTTTGCTGCTGCCGGTGCCCTGACTGCCGCTGCGCTCTACCTGCGCCGCCGCGAAAAGGAACTGGACGAATACGAGCGCCTGCTGTACAGCGATGACGGCGACGATTATGACGATGACGACGAATATCTGCCCATCGACAATGAACCGACAGAAGCCGCCGAAGAAAAGGCTGCTGACGATGCTGAATAAGCCGGAACAGCCAGCAGAAAAGTGAAAATGGCCGGGCTTCGGCCCGGCTGTTCGTGTTTCTTGCAATCAATAGTGATACTTATTAAATGATAAAAAAGGTTCAGATAAACCATAAGGCGCTGCTGAAAATAAGAAAAATGACGGCAGTGACTATAAAATCAGACTGAATTTCGATTTTTCTGCTGTGCCAAGGAAAGGGAACGCCATGAAAAAGCTCTTGCTGTGGCTGGTTATGGTGGTGGTTATGCTGGCGGTGCTGCTGGGCGGTGCCGGGTACGCCATGTACGCTATGACGGGCGATGACAAACTTCCCACGCAGCACCCCACTTTGGGCGATACGGAACTGGAACCGATCGGCTATGACTGGAGTGTGCCGGTGCTGGGCAATGTGCTGAACCGCACGTTTGAACAGCCCAGCACCCTGACGGTGCAAAAGCTGGGCGAAATGACGGAAGCTGCCCCGGAGCTGGTTTTGCCGGACTGGGCGCAGCGCACGAACCTTACGCTGAAAGATTCGACCGGCAGTGTTGTGGTGCAGGGGGATGCCGCTGCCTTTGCGATGTATGCCTACCCCAAAAATGGCAGCTATGAGCTGACCCTGACCGCTTACCGCAACACAGCGGACCCCGGCGATGCCACCGGCTGGTACCGGTACTGTGCATCTTATACCATGAACATCCAGCCCAAGGCGGTGCTCAGCAGTGAGCGCGTCAGCCAGGGCGGCGTGGCGGCACTGGTCATTACCGGCATTCTGGATGGCAGCGAGCCGACCGTGGAAACCGACCTGGGGGATGTATGGTTCCGCCCGGTGACCGGTGGGTATATGGGCTATATCCCGGTAACCTATAATGCCGAGGGCGGCCCCCATACCCTGACCGTGACTTGCGGCAGCCTGACCCAGGAGCTGACCCTGAGCGTGATGCAGAGCGAGGCCAAAACCGTGGATGTGGCCGCAGAGGCAGACATACCGGGCGCAGCAACGGAATATAAAAATGCGATCTGGCCCCTTTACACACAGGGCAGCAGCGAAAAGCTGTGGCAGGGCAATTTTGCCTCGCCGGTGCCCAGTGCGATTCTGGCGGATTACGGCGCGCGGCTGCGCACCGATGGGACCATTACCGGCCGGGCAACTGGCATCAATTATAACGCCGCAGCAGGTACCGCCGTTACGGCACCGCAGGCGGGTACTGTGGTGTACGCCGGAACGCTGGCGCTGACCGGCGGCACTGTGGTGATTGACCATGGCTGCGGGGTTAAGAGCTATCTGTTTGGGCTGGATGCCGTAAAGGTGCAGCGTGGGCAGAGCCTTGCCCGCGGCGAAGAACTGGGCACCACCAGTGAGGAGCATACCCTGATCTGGGAGCTGCGCATTGGCAGCAAGTCCGTTGACCCTGCTGCCGCCCTGACGGGCAGCAGCGGCCTTTTGTACCGCGAAACAATGTAACAAAATAGAGTTAGGGCAACGATAAATCGCAAATGTTGGTGGAGAAAGCGATGGACGAAGAGAAGGTAACACAGACTGCGATGGAGCCGGCGCAGCAGCCAAAGCCCAAAACCAGGGGCGGGCAGCGCACGCAGGGCAAAACCGCTTCAGGCACGGGGCAGGGCAGGATGGCCAAACCCCATGCCAGCAATAGCAATACTGCGCACCGCAAAACGGGCACGCAAAAACAAAAAAGCGAACCCCAAAATACAAAATCCCCGCAAGAACCAAAAACGCGGGCGGAACAAGCCGAGCAGACCGAAGCTGCCGCCCCGGAACAGGTGGCAGCCAAGCCCAAAGCACCGCGCAGCGGGCAGGCAGGCGGCAAACGCCGCCGCAAAAGGGCTGCCCCCGAGCCGGAAGCAAAACCGCAGCAATATGCTGAGCCCCGGCCGGAACCCCCGGAAGCACCGGAAAAACCGCAAACGCCGGAACCTGCCGCTGTGGCCGAACCGGCTGAAGCAGCCGCCGCGCCGGAAATGCCGGAAAAGGCGGTGCAGGAACCCAAAGTCGCGCAGCTGCCCCAGGCCACGGAGCCGTCGGAGCCAGAGGATGACAAACCGGAACTGACCCCGGAACAGCGCGCTGCAGCAGAGCGGCGCAAGGCGGAGATCACCCGAACGGTCCAGGTTTCGATTGAACAGATCGAGGATGCCGAAGCAGAACAGGCGGAGAAAGAGCCAGATACGCCGGAATCGACTGGCAGCAAAGTGGGCCGCGCCGTGCGGCTGCTGATCGGCTGGCTGCTGCTGGTGGTGCTGCTGGCGGGTATGATCGCCGCAGGCGGCATATACTGGCTGTACAAAAAAGCCACGCCGGATATGATTCCTGCCGTTACGGTAACAGTGGCGGGCCAGCAGCTGGACCCCGTGGCGTACCATTGGCAGGTGCCGGTGGCAGGCAACTACCTTAAGCGTACCTATGCCGAGACACTTTCCAGCACTCCCACAGCGCTGGAATCTGATTTTGGCGGCGGCACCATGACGCTGCGGGTGACCCCGGCGGACTGCAGCACCGAAGTGACCGTTAAGGACGAGAACAAGCAGGAAGTGTTCAGCGGCAGCGCCCAGGAATTTGCCGCCTACCGCTTTACCACGCCCGGCAGCTACACCGCCAAGCTGGTGGTCAGCAGCGGCGAGGGTTACCAGAGCGAACCGACAGTTTCGGGCCACCAGACCTATGAGTTCACATTTGATGTAACGATTAAGGCTACCGTGCGGCTGAATACCCAGGCTGTTACGCCGGGTGGCGTTGTGGCCGTAAAGGTAACGGGCCAGCAGACGGATACCAAGCCAAGCCTGACGGCAGAACTGCCGGATACCGGCTTCCGTGCCAGCGCGACCGGCGATGGCTGGGTGGCTTACCTGGCGGTCCCGCTGGAAACCGAGCCTGGCAGCTATACCATCAAGGTCACCGTGGACGGCGAGGTGCAGGAGCTTACCCTGAACGTGAGCAAGAGCGCCGCATCTTTTCGGGATTATACTTCCAAGTCCGGGCTGGTCACACCGTATGTCGGCGCGGATGATACCCCGCAGGAGGTGTTGGACCTGCTGGATACGGCATCGGATACCATCTACTGGGCGGACACTGGGTTTGCTTCGCCGTTCAGCGATAAGGTGGAGGTCACCCTGCCGTATGGCCTGACCGAATATGTCAACCGTACCCAGACCGAGCGCAAGAACAACACCGGTACCGGCCGCACCAGCATCAATGTGGTGCTTTCCGGCAGGTGCGACCTGATTGCCCCGGCGGGCGGCAAGGTACTGCTGGCGGAAAAATTGCCCAATGTGGGCAATACGCTGGTGATCGAGCATGGCGCGGGCGTAAAGACTATTTACTATGGCCTGCGCAGGCTGACGGTAGAAAAAGGGGCAATTGTGGCCCAGGGCGATGCCCTTGGCACCACCGACAAAGCTACCGTGGTGGAAGTGCGCGTGGGCAAAACCCCCGTGGAGCCGCTGCGTATCCTGCGCGGTCAGTGCGATGCCCTGCGCAGCTATTAAAACGGAGCATAACCGATAAGGCAATACCGCATAATTCTAAGTGCCGCAGCCGCCGGAGCGGTGCTTAAGCCGCAAGGCGGGAATTGTGCGGTGTTGCCATAACGCCAAAAAAGGGAACGCACCTGATTCACAGGGCGCGTTCCCTTTTTATTTCTTAACTTATCCCTTTATGCGTTTCACAGCGGTGCCAAGTCAAACCGGTACAGAGTGGTTGCGCTGTAGGGGCGGTCGGGCAGGACGGTGGTATCCGGGAAATCGGGATGGTTGGGGGCATCAGGGAAATCCTGGGTTTCCAGGCAGACGGCGGAATACTGGCCGTAAGATGCGCCATCCTTGCAGGCGGTGGCGGACTTGAGGAAGTTGGAAGTATACAGCTGCACGCCGGGCTGGGTGGTCAGGGTCTCCATGCGGATGCCCGTTTCGGGGCCGGTCAGCCATGCGGTGTGGCGCAGACCGCTGTCCGCAATAACATAGCAGTGGTCATAGCCGCTGCACTGCTTCAGGGCCGGGTAATCGGCGTTGATATCGCGGCCAATGGTCTTTTCCTCGGTAAAGTCCATCGGGGTGCCTGCCACAGCGATCTTGCGCCCGGTGGGGATGGAACCGGCATCCGTTTCCAGATAGGCCGGTGCATCCAGAGACAGACGGTGCCCCAGCACGCTGCCGGAAGCATGGCCGTTCAGGTTAAAGTAGCTGTGGTTGGTAATGTTTGCCACAGTGGGGGCATCGGTGGTCAGGGTGTACTGAATCATCAGGCCGGTGCCTGCCAGGCTGTAGCGCACTTCCAGCTCGGCGTTGCCGGGGAAGCCGTCGGTGCCGTCGGGGCTGGCTGCGGTCAGAACCAGGGTATCGTCCCCCTCAAAGCCCATGTCAAACACGGTCTTATCAAAGCCGTGCAGGCCGCTGTGCAGGCAGTTTTTGCCCTCGTTCGGGGTAACATGGTATTCTTCCTCATACAGGGTGAATTTGGAGCCGCCAATGCGGTTGGCGTAGCGGCCCACCACAGCGCCCAGAAAACAGGTGTTCAGCTCATAATCCTGCACGGTGGGGTAGCCCAGCACAACATCCACCTTGTTGCCCTTGCGGTCTGGCACAAGCAGCTGCTGGATGGTAGCGCCATAGCTTAAAATATGAACTTCGATGGTATCGTTCGCCAGAATACCGACCTTGACCGGCTGGCCTGCGGTGGTTTTTCCGAAATCTTTGATTTGAATGCTCATTCTGCGGTTCCTCCTTCAGAATTTTCGCCGTCCTGCTGTGCAGCAAGGTCATGGCGGACGCTTTCGGCCACAGCGCCGGTGCCATAGTTCAGCATCCGGTTCACCCGGCTGACCGTTGCGCTGGAAGCGCCCGTCAGCTGGCGGATTTCGCTGTACACCTTGCCTTGCAGCAGGCACCCTGCTACATCATAGCGCTGTTCCATGGTGCGGAGCTCTGTTACAGCGCAGAGATCCTCAAAAAATCGAATACAATCGTCCAGATTATCCAGCCGCAGGATGGCTTCATACAAAGCAGTGCTGCGGGGCTGCCCGTTGGGGGTGGTTCCAGCGCGCATAGGCGCCTCCTTATATATTGCATCATCGTGCATATTTGCCCTGCCAAAACAACCCAAATGTGGCAGGCTATCACTTATCAATTTTAGCAACTGCACTAACACAAGTCAAGGCTTTAATGCGCTGAATTCCATATTTAATTTTTATGAGGTCTGCCAGTTCCGCCCCGCCGGGCCAAAAGTTTTTCTTGCGCTCCGGCAGGCCCCGCGGTATGATAAAGACATTGAGCACCGGCGCGTGTCCGCCGCCCAATGGTTTTAGGAATCTTTTTTAATCACCACGGCCCGCCGCCCCAGCTGGCGGTAAATTTTCATGAACTGGACACGCGGTACCACACGGTTAAAATCCAGCGGGTCTGCCACCACAAAGTTCTGGTCATCCATGCCGCATAGCACCATGCAGTGCAGGGTGTGCAGCACCTCGTGCCGCCGCCCACCGGGCAGGTCGTATTCACCGCAGGGGTCGTGCTGGATATCGCCAAAGTGCAGCGTTGCCCAAAAGATGACCGGGTTCCCGGCCTGCAGCTGGGATGCCAGTTCGGCTTCCTCGGCACCGGTCAGATCATAAGCGCGGCAGCTGCTGCCCTGCACAGCCAGGTAGGCGTTCGCCGCCTGCACAATCGGCCCCGCAAAGCAGTAATAGCCGGTTTCGGGGCTGCCATCGTCCAGGTGAGGATTGCCCATATAAACCTCGTCGGGGTCTGCGCCGTACCACTGGGCGCTGCGCGGCAGATAGTAGTCGGCCAGTTCGCACTTATCCGGGGCAAAGCCCAGGTAGTGCAGCACTTCGCAGCAACTGGTAATTTCGCAGCCATTGGGCAGCTCCGGGTTTTGCAGGATCTGGGGAACTGGCAGCAGGATGGATGCCATAAAAACGCCTCGCAATCATACGATTATTTCCGTTTTGATTGTACCAGATTTCACCGGGAAAGGAAAGCCGCAGTATCTGCTCAGTCTGTTATAATTTATAGGGCAATACCGCATAATTCTAAGTGCCGATACGGCGAGCGAGGTGCGGC
>ERZ773104.2251-NODE-2251-length-22243-cov-5.329007_pt1 | contig 22243 bp, 10 predicted proteins | sample MGYA00511920_ERZ773104 | MGnify/ENA primary metagenome ERZ773104 (study PRJEB29015, sample SAMEA2737857) | human gut metagenome | biome: human gut; feature: human-associated habitat; material: faeces | place: China | collected 2012 ...
GGCCGAGGACCGTGCGGAGGAGCTCGATGAACTCGGTGGTGTGCGGGATGTAGTACCAGCAGGTAGACTCAGCGCAATCTCTTGCGTAGTCAACGACAGCGCCCTTGTACTCGTCATGATCCGGGAAGTTGGGGTTGTCGATCCACTTGTTGGTGAGGGTCTCATCGGTGTAGTACTCTTCGAGGATGGGCATCCAGATGCCGGTGGCGATCAGGCTGTCCCAGCTGTTCTCTTCCTTCATGTACCACTTGATGAAGGTCATGGCCTCTTCCGGATGCTTGGTCTGGGAGAAGACGACCTGCGGGCCGCCGGTGCAGATGGTGACCTCGTTGACCATCTTCGGCAGACGGGCGACGCCATAGTTCAGGCCTTCGTCACGGGCGGTGGCAAGGCAGGTGCCGACGTTCCATGCGCCAGCGGTCGCCATGGCGACGGTGCCGGTCAGCAGGGAGCGCTGCATACCGTTGTCCTCGAGGCCTGCATTGTAAGGCATGCAGTTCTCAACGAGGGTCAGGTCAGCGACCTTCTGGATGGACTCGATGACCTTCGGATCATTGATGGTGCAGGCGGAGCCGTCCTCGGTGAACCAGCGGCCGCCGTTGGACAGTGCCCAAACCTCAAGCTGCCAGGTCCAGTTGTCAACGACGCAGCCGTACTGCTTGATGTTTTCCTTGTCGAAATCCGGGCTCAGGGCGTTGTTGCCGTTGGCGTCGAGGGTCAGGGTCTTGGCCAGGGTGACGAACTCGTCCCAGGTCATAGCCTCGGTAGCGGACGGATAGTCCAGGCCGGCGGCATCAAACATGTCCTTGTTGTAGTACAGGGACAGGACTTCGTTTGCAGCGGAGTAAGCAACGGGCTTGCCTTCGCTCTTGAAGGTGATGGAATCAAGGGGCATGGAGTCGGCGCCCTCGTACATGGCGGAGATGTCGTACAGCAGGCCGTCGGAAGCGAAGTCCAGAACGCCGGACTCGTTCATGATGCCGCAGTCGGGAAGCTCACCCGCGGTAGCCATGGTGTTCAGCTTCGTGACATACTCTTCGTTGGGGATCGCCATGACCTCAACCTTGATGTTCGGATACTCTTCGTGGAACTTGTCGGCGACGGCCTGCACGCTGGCAGCCTCGTCCGGGGTGCCCCAATAGGAGTAGGTGATGGTGACGACGTCGCCGTCATTGCCGTTGGTGTCATCGGAGGAATCGGAGTTCTCCGTGGCGGGGGTGGTGTCCTGAGAGCCGTCGGTCTGATCGTTGTTGTCGGTGTTGGTTGCGCAGGCGACCATACCAACGATCATCAGGAGGCACAGCAGGAGCGCGATGATCTTCTTCATGGTTCAGGTTCCTTTCTTCATTTCAAGTTTTTTATTATAGCAGCTTCCTGCTGCGTATAATTACGAAATGGTGGTATCGACCCAGACGCGCATCTCGCCGGGCGTGCGGTTGCCCCACAGGCCATAGGGCACGGCGTGCAGCGTGCACGGCTCGGTGCGCAGTGCGCAGTCGGCATAGAGCTCAGCGTCGTCCACACCGGTCGACACGATCCGGCAGCCGTTCACGTCCAGCTCCGGCAGGTTGCCGGGCAGGCCCTCGGCGGGCACCTTCTCTTCAACGGCGGCATCCGGTGCCATGCGCAGGGCCGCGAGGTTTTCGCCGTTGTCCTGCTGCTCGAAGCAGTAGACGAACGGGCCCTTCTGCAGTGCGACGCGGCCGACATCGGCGCGAACACACAGGTTTGCGGCGCAGCGGTGCACGGGCACCGAGCCGCTGAGCGTGAAGTGATGCTCTCCTGCGCAGTTCACGGCAAGCACGGCATAGCCGTTCTCGACCGCAGGCTGGATTTCCTCGCCGTTCAGGCGGAAGACGGGAGCCTCGATCCACTTCGGCAGACGCAGGCGCACAACGATGGGGTGTGTGCCGCTCGAGCGGACATCCAGCTCCAGTGCGCCGCCATGCATCAGGCCGCTGCGCTGCTCGATGCGGACGTCGGTATCGCGCAGGGTCGTCTCGATGGTCGAGCCGACGAGCAGGTTGACATAAATACTGCGCTCATCGACCGCATAGATGTACTGCCCGAGGGAGGCAAGCGTGCGGGCGATATTTGCGGGGCAGCAGGCAACCTCGAACCACGGCTGGCGGACGGGCTTGAGATACTCGATAGATGTATGGTCCTTGCAGTTTGCGGGCCAGACCTCCAGCGGATTGACGTAGAAGTAGCGATCGCCCGCAGCGCTGACGCCGCCGAGCACCGTGTTGCACAGGGCGCGCTCCACGGTCTCGTAGTACGAGGCATCGTGGAGCATGGCCGCCATGCGCTGGCCGAACATCATCAGACCGATGGACGCGCAGCTTTCGCAGTACATGCGGTCGTTCGGCAGGTCGTAATCCACGGTGAAGCGCTCGAGCAGGCCGGACGAGCCGATGCCGCCGGTGATATACATGCGACGCTTCGTCACATTGTCCCAGAGCGTCTGGCAGGCGCTGCGCAGGGCTTCGTCCTGCTGGATATCGGCCAGATCAGCCATTGCGCTGCACTGGTACATGGCGCGGACCGCGTGACCCTCCATTGTCTTCTGCTCCACGGGGCGCACATGCGACTGGGAGTAGGAGGGATCGTAGTTGCGCAGTTCGGGGAAAATGACCTTGTGGTTCGGGTCATTCATCTCGCGCAGCAGGTAGTTCGGCGTGCGGCCGCGGCAGTCCAGGAAGAAGCGGGCCGTTTTCAGGTAACGCTCCTCGCCGGTCACGCGCCACAGCTTCACGAGGGCAAGCTCGATCTCCTGATGGCCGGGATAGCCGGGGATCTGCCCCTCGCCGTCGCCGAAGGTTTGGCAGATGAGATCTGCGAACTTTGCGGCGATGTCGAGCAGGCGGCGCTTGCCGGTCGCGTTATAGTAGGCGACGGCGGCCTCGATGAGATGGCCTGCGCTGTAGAGCTCGTGGCCCTCGGTGAGGTTCTTCCAGCGAAGCTCGGGATGGCAGACCGTGAAATATGTATTCAGGTAGCCGTCCGGCTGCTGGGCCTGGCCGATGATCTCAATGAGCTCGTCAGCCTCGGGAATATACTCTGTTTCGCCGTTATTTGCGCAATAAGCGACTGCCTCGAGCCATTTATAGGCATCCGTATCGCCGAAGACAACGCCGCGGTGCTCACCCTGGAGCGTGCCGCCGGCGATGCGGAAATTATCAATGCAGAAGCAGCGGCTCTGGCCCTGCTTGCCGTTGAGGATCTCCCACTGCACGGGGATCATTTTCTTTGCGACCATGCCCGCGTAATGGCTGAACAGCGGATCCGTTACTCTAATTTTTTTCAAATCGGGGATCGTGATCTTGCTTGCCATAATGTGGAACCTCCATTGGTGGTTAAACGTTTAAGAAGAAATCAGAAAAGAAAACGCGGAATCCCGTCGTCGGTCGCCGCGTGCCGAAGCCGCAATTGGCGTCCGGTGATTTAAACGTTTAACTTTTTCTGACCTGATTATATCATAATTTTCGGATTTGTAAAGGCAGAATTACAGAATCGTGAGTTTATACAACTTTCCCGACTATTTTTTGTGCAGAATCCACAACGATCAAGCTGCGCATCTGCCGGTCTGCAGCCGTTCCGGACTGCATGTAAGCCAAAAAAAGTGCAGCACGCGGGATTTCCCTGTAATTTGCGTCAAATTTAGCATTTTCCCCGAAATAAAACGTTTAGCTCTTGCTGTTTTTCGTACGGTATGATATGATTATATCAACGCTTCGCATTGTAAATTACCAGAGAAGGTGAACCATTTCATGGCAACCATTCGCGAGATCTCGGACCGAGCCGGTGTATCCATCGCAACGGTCTCCAAGGTCCTGAACAACAAATCCGGCGTCAAGCAGGAGACGGCCGACCGAATTCTGCAGATCGCGGACCAGCTCAATTATCGTCCGAATCTCAACGCCCGCTCGCTGAAGCTCGGCGACGCGCGCACCATCGGCATCATCACGGAGGACCTGACCGTCTTCAACACGCCGGAGATCGTCGACGGCGTCGCCTCCGTATGCGAAACGCTGAACTATCATTATATTCTGAGCAATCTGCGTTTCAACAAGCGCTACCACGACAATCCCTGGGACTATCCCGAGAGCAACGTGCTCGTTCGCTCCGCCGTGAACGATCTGCTGTCCAAGCAGGTCGCGGGCATCATCTATATCGGCTGTCACAGCCACCTTGTCGCATCGCTGAAGGCGCATGCCCATATCCCGTTCGTGTGCGTTTACTGCACCTGCGAGGATCAGGACGTGCCCTGCGTCGGCTATGATGACCGTCTTGCCGCCTATGAGGCCACGGGCACTCTGCTGGAGCACACGTCGGAGCACATCGGCATGATCACGGGTCCCATCCACTCCGTGCACACCCTGCGCCGCGCCAACGGCTTCCTGCAGGCCCTGCACGACCACGGCGTAGCCTATGACTCTTCCCTCGTCCGCGCAAGTGACTGGGACCGTGACTCCGGCTACCGTCTCGGCGGCGAGCTCATCCGCGCGGGCGCAAAGGCCATTTTCGCCCAGAATGACCTTGTCGGCACCGGCGTGATCGACTGGTGCAACCAGAACGGCATCGAGGTCGGCAGGGACATCTTCCTCATCGGCTACGATAACCGTGAGATCAGCTCCGTCTGCCGCCCGTCGCTCTCCACCGTCGCCCTGCCGCTGTTCCAGATGGGCCAGAGCGCGGGCCACACCCTGCTGGACATGCTCTCCGGCAAGCATCCGGCGCAGAAGGACATCATGCTGGAATGTACGATCATCAAACGAGAATCCACAGGAGGTTAATTCATGAAAGCTCGTATCCGACTTCAGAAGGACTGCATCATCTCCCCCATCGATCCCCGCGTGTTTGGCTCGTTCATCGAGCATCTCGGCCGCGCCGTCTATACCGGCATCTATGAGCCGGGTCACCCGACTGCCGACGCCTTCGGCTTCCGCGGCGACGTGGAAGAGCTCATCCGTCCGCTGCATGTCACGCAGATCCGCTATCCGGGCGGCAACTTCCTGTCCGGCTACGACTGGCGCGACGGCATCGGCCCGAAGGACCGGCGTCCCGTCCGCCCTGACATGGCTTGGAGCGCCATTGAGCCGAATCAGGTCGGCACGGACGAATTCCTGCAGTGGTGCGAGCGTATCGGCGCGCAGCCGATGATGGCCGTGAACCTCGGCACCGGCACCCCGAAGGACGCCGTGGAGCTGCTGGAATACTGCAACGGCGACATGCACACCTACTGGGCGGACAAGCGCCGCGAAAACGGCCGCGAGGCCCCCTATAACGTCAAGCTCTGGTGCCTCGGCAACGAGATGGACGGCCCCTGGCAGATCTGCTCGAAGACGGCCACGGAATACGGCCGCATCGCCTGCGAGACGGCCAAGCTCATGAAGATGTTCGACCCGACCATTGAGACCGTCGCCTGCGGCAGCTCCTACCGCACGATGCCGACGTTCGGCACCTGGGAAGAGGAGGTCCTCCGCCAGAGCTATCCCTACGTCGACTATCTGTCGCTCCATCAGTATTATACGAACCATGAGGGCGACGTCATGAATTTCCTTGCACGCAGCGAGGAGATGGGCGAGTTCATTCAGGAGGTCGCCGCCATCTGCGAAAAGATCCGCCTTGAGGTCGGCAGCGACAAGCATATCGGTCTGTCGTTCGACGAGTGGAACGTCTGGTATCACTATGCCAAGAACGGCAAGGTGCCGGAGAAGTGGACGGTCGCCCGCCCCATTGAAGAGGAGAACTACGACTTTGCAGACGCTCTGCTCGTCGGCAGCATGCTCAACACCCTGCTCAACCACGCCGACGTCGTGAAGGTTGCCTGCCTGGCCCAGCTCGTCAACGCGCTGGCCCCCATTATGACCGAGCCGGGCGGCCGCGCCTGGGCGCAGACGACGTACTGGCCGTTCCTCTATGGCTCGCAGTTCGGCCGCGGCACGGCCCTGCAGCAGGAGGTCGAGGTCCCGACCTATGCCTGCGGCGTCAGCCCGAAGGCCCCGTACCTTTCCAGCTCCGCCGTGCTCTCCGAGGATGGCGCGCATGTGACGGTCTTTGCCGTGAACAAAAGCCTCGACGAGGCCATGACGCTGGAGCTTGACGGCCTGAACGCCGTACTGGAGCAGCATGTCACGCTGACCGCTCCCTCGCTGGACTCCGAGAACACCGCAGACGCCCAGCCCGCTCTGCCGCGCGAGGTCGCCGTCGGCGCAGAAGCCCCGGAGCTCCCTGCCGCCTCGTGGAATATGCTCCGCTTCCGCCTTGCCTGATTTTGAAGATATCCCCTTACCGGCGCAGGTCCCCCCTGCGCCGGTTTTTTGCGTCTGTATTGGGTCATTCTGGGTCATTCATGGTAGGGGCGGGGCATGCCCCGCCCGTGCGCGAAGCGGCAAAAGCAGCACCAATTCGGTGCAGTGTACCGTTTCCTGCGCCATGCTTCCTGATGTGTCATTGCGAGGAGCGAAGCGACGTGGCAATCTCGCAGGACCCGGCCGGATAACAGGACACTCCCGGCGAAATTGCAGCTGCCTCCCCGAGATTGCCACGGGCGCAAAGCGCCCTCGCAATGACAAATCGGGAGCCATCGCCGTTTTAGCGATAGCCTGTGCAAATCGTCAGTGCAGCGCCGGGAGCGGCATGCCGCTCCCCTACAATAAGGGTACGATCGACAGCGCGCCGCAAAAGTCAAAAAGGAGCCGCCCGGGTGGGCGGCTCCTCCCCTGCCCGCATCAGCGGACAGGGATTTTTTTTGGATCAGTTCTCCGCAGTCAGATAGCGCATCAGAATGACGGCGATCTGGGCGCGGGTCGCGGTCTCCTGCGGGGCGAGGTAGGTCTTGCCGTCGCTCTCGGAGATACCGTTGATGAGGCCCTGCTCCACTGCCCACGCCATGGCGTCGGCGGCGTAATCGGAGACCTTCTCAGCATCCGGGAAACCGGCGAGCTTGCCCTCGACCTTCTCCGCCTTGGCATAGCGGAAGAGGATCGTCGCGATCTGCTCACGGGTGATCTGGTCGTTCGGGGCGAACGTCGTGGTGTTCACGCCCTTGACGATGCCGTTCTCCGCTGCCCAGATGACAGCGTTCGTGTACCACTGACCGTCCGCCACGTCGGCAAACGGGTTCGTGGCCGTGCTCTCCGGCTCGCCCGCGATGCGATAGAGGATCGTCACGAGCTGGGCGCGGGTCAGGTTGCCGTCGACGTCGAACGCATCGTCCGCGACGCCGTTCATGAAGCCGTTCTTCACCATGAAGTCGACGCCGGTATGATACCAGCCATTCTCCTCCACGTCGGTGAAGTTCGTGCTCGGGCAGCCTGCGGTCTTGAGGGCCTCGCGTGCGGCCGCAAGGATCTCGTCGACCTCCTCGGGCGTCTTGGCAGCCTCGATGGCGGCCTTGGCGTCCTCGATGACCTTGGCATAGTCCTCACGGGCGTGGCCGGTCAGGGTCTCGCTCTCATGCAGGAGCTGTGCCAGCTCGAAGGAGGCGGCATACTTGGAAGCGGCAAGCGCAGCTTCCTCGGCAGCCTTGCGGGCTTCCTCGGCGGCCTTGCGCTCGGCCTCTGCCTTTTCGGCAGCAGCCTGGGCCTCGGCCAGATAATCGATGAGCTCAGCCTTGATCTCAACGACCTTCTGATAGGTCTCGGCCATCTGGCGGGCATACTCGGCAGCCTCGGCGGCAGAGGCAGCAGCCTCGACCTCGGACTTCTTGGCAGCCTCGAGCGCCAGCTCGGCAGCGGCCTTTGCTTCCTCTGCGGCCTTCTGAGCATCCTCGGCAGCCTTCTTCGCGGCCTCGGCCTCAACCTTGGCGCGCTCGGCAGCTTCCTTGTCCTCGGCGCTGGAAGCAGCGGCCTCCTCGGCCTTCTTCTGAGCCTCTTCGGCTCTTGCCTTGGCGGCTTCGGCAGCAGCCTGCGCAGCCTCGGCGGCAGCCTGGGCTTCCTGTGCCTTCAGCATGCTGTCGGCAGCCTGCGCAGCGCTCTGAGCAGCCTGTGCGGCGCTCTGCGCGGAGCGGCCTGCCTCTTCCGCAGCCTTCACGGCCTCGGCGACAGCCTTGGCAGCCTCAGCGGCAGCGGCGGCGTTGTTCTCCTCGGCAGCCTTCTGGGCAGCCTCGGCACCGGCCTGTGCTTCTTCGGCAGCAGCCTGGGCAGCCTCAGCCTTGGCCTGTGCCTCTTCGGCGGCAGCCTGCGCCTTCTTGGCAGCCTCGCTGTTTTCGCCGGAAGCCTGTGCGGCCTCCTCGGCGGCCTTCTGCGCAGCCTCGGCGGCAGCCTTCGCGGCCTCGGCCTTCTCCTGCGCAGCCTTGGCGTTCTCGAATGCCTTGCGGGCATCCTCGGCGGCCTTCTGCGCAGCCTCGACAGCCGTCAGCAGATCGGTGTAATCCTTCTCGGCCTTGACGAGCTTGTCGTAGTTGCTGACCTCGGGCTGCAGGCGCGTGGGCAGCGCGTCATAGGCAGCGCGGGCAGCGTCGATGGCGTCCTTGCTGTTCTCGTCAACTTCGCCGATCGCGTCGATCAGATCCTCGACTTCCTTCACGGCAGCGGCGTCAGACAGCGCAGCGTAGGTCTCCTCGGCCTTGGTCAGGGTTTCGTAATTCGTAACGAGCGTCTTCTGCTCTTCCGTCAGGTTGTCATAGGCAGCGCGGGCGGCCTCGATGGCGTCCTTGCTGTCGAGCGTGACTTCGCCGATGGCATCGATGCGGGCGATGACGACCTTCACCGCAGTCGGGAGGGTGTCGCCGCCGGCGACCTTGCCATAGACCTTCCACTCCATGATGCCGACGCCGTTATAGTCGTTGGCCTGCTTGTTCAGCTTCACGCGCAGGGCGGTGGTGGTGACCGGATCAAACGTGGTCTTGTTGAACTTGTCCATTTCGCGGCCAAAGCCTTCGCCGTTGGTCACGGGCTTCCAGTTGCCCTCCGCATCCAGATAGTCGAACTCCACGGACTTCGGCACAAGGATGCCGCCGCTGGTGTATTCGCCCTCGGTGCCGTCGTACCACAGATAGAGATCGGTGGAGTCGATGATGACCTCGCTGCCCCAGGTGTAGGTCACGGTCTCATAGGAAGACGTGTTGCCCCAGGTGCCGTAGCGCGGCTTGGAAGGATCATAGGAATTGGAACGGACGATGCCGTCGTTGACAGCAGCCAGGGATTCCCAGCTGGCGCAGTAGCTCGTGCTGGCCGTTGCAGAATAGGCCAGGTTGCCGTCCGCGCTTTCGAGACCGGCAATGACCGCATTCAGCTCCGCCGCTGCGGCATCGACCTGCTCCTGCGTAGCGGCCGTATCGCTCAGAACGGCCTGTGCCTTCGCAATGGCCAGATCCAGCAGATACTTGCTGCCTTCGACAAAGAGGTTCGTGTTGATGCCCTTCGCATTCGCGATTGCGCTCTTCAGAGCGGAGCGATCGACGAATTCACCGTAGCCGTAGACCTTCCACTCGATGACGCCGATACCGAGCGTCTTCGGGTTCATGGTCATGCGGAGCTTCGTGGTGGTGATGGGATCAAAGCTCGTGGTGTTGTACTGGTTGAGCGTAACACCAAGGCCGCTGACGTTCGGGACCTCGTGCCACTGACCGTCTTCCGCCAGATACTCGAGCTTGGCATCCTTCGGAGCGAAGTTGCCGTCGGTGAAGTAGTAGGCATCCGCGCCGTCGATGGTGACGGGCACATCCCAGGTGTACATGACCCATGCAGCGTCGCCCTGCGCGCCCTGCCAGTTGTGCCAGACACCGTGGCTCGTATCACGGGAGCTGCTCGGGTCGAAGCCGTCGTTCAGGCCGGCAACGCCGCCGAGATCGGACGGGGTGTTGATGATGGCGGTCGGAGTTGCGAACAGAGCAACGTTCTTGCGGTCGCCCTTCACGACGATGACCTTGACGGCCACGCGGGTCGTCTGGGTACGGAGCGTGCCGTAGGCCTCGAACTCACCGGCCTGTGCATACTTGTCTTCGGAGATCTCGTCCCAATCGACTGCGCCGCCGGAGTAGGTGCCGTCGTCACGGACAGCGACCACGCCGTTCGGCAGCGTCGGGGCGACGCCGACCTGCGTGATGACGGTCTTCACGCGCTGGATGCCGTCGGCAGCATCCGTCATGGTGACGGTGACTTCCGTGGAGGAGGTCTTGTCCTCGTCGGTGACAGTCAGGCGGACAACATACTCACCGCCCTTGTCGACGCGGAGCTTGGCTTCCTTCTCGTTCGGATTGCCGATCATGGCATTGCCGCCCTCGGGCTGACTGACCAGCTCCCAGTGGAAGCGCGGGACGCCCTGATACAGCGGGTCGACCGTGGCTTCGGCCTTGAGATCGGCAACGGTCGGATTTCCGACAACGGGCGTGCCGGTCGCGGAATCGATCGTCGGGGCCAGGCGCTCGGGCGCTTCGCCGACAACGAGAGTCTTTTCGACCTTCGTGGACTTCTCACCGTCGCTGACGGTCAGGGAGATGACATACTCGCCTGCCTCGCTGACGTTGAACTGCGTCGTGGGAGCGGCGTCGCTGCTCAGGAACGCGCTTGCGCCCTCGCCTGCGAGGCTCTCAAAGGCCCACAGATAGGTCAGGCTGTCGCCGGGATAGCCGTCGTCGGAGGCAACGGCCGTCAGGGTGTAGGTCACGATGGCCTGCAGATCGTCGCTGGAGACCTTAATGGCGGCCTGCGGAGCGGCATTCTCGCCGTTCGGATCGGCCGTGATGGTCACGACATTGGTCTCACCGGCGGGCATGGTGATGGTCGCGTTGGCCTCATTGTTCTTCACATAGACCTGGCTGACCTTTTCGCCGTTGACGTTGATGGCATAGAAGCCGTCCTTCAGGCCGGCGCCGCTCAGAGCGATGTGGGAAACATGGCTTGCAGCGGTGTAGCCCTTGACGTTCAGCTCGATGGAGCTGCCGTCCATGGCGAACTTTGCGCTGGTGATGGTGTCCTGCGTCGTTTCGACGTAGATCTTCTGGTCGAGGATGTTGACGCGCTTGCCGAAGCCGTCAGTCGGGACGACCGTGTAGGAGGTCTCGTCGGCAGTGACGTTCGCGCCGTAGCCATACAGGCCGAAGATCGGATCGTTCACGACGTCTGCGCTGATGCGCAGCAGGGAGCCGTACAGGCCCTCGTCGCTTTCGCCGGAGAAGTCCTGCCAGCCGTTGTTCATGACGCGGGTGCCGCCGTCGTTGACGTTCATCGCGCCGTAGCCGCCCTTATACATGTTGTAGCGCCAGGAAACGTTGCCGACATACTTGTCGGAGATCTGGCCCATGTTGATGGCGTTGAAGTTGGAGATCTTGGCCGCGTAGTTCACGCGGGCAGCCCATGCGGTGGTATCGCCGTCCTCGAGCTCCTCGTAGCGCATCCAATCGTCCATGATGGAGCCTGCAAGGGAGGCGGTGTACTGGAAGTTCCACCAGCTCTCGCCGCCGATGAAGACCGGGTCGGCGTACTGGTACCAGGTGGGCTGGATGCCGCGCATCGCGCGGGTCTTGTGGTTGGCCATGCTCATGGCACTGTAGGCGTTCTTGGCGGCGTCGCTGTCCGGCCAGTACTTCGTCAGGGCCTGGATGGCGGCGAAGGCGCCCTCTTCACCGGTGTTGTCGTAGGCAAACTCGGAGCCGTACGGATAGGTGGCGTTGATGCAATTGTTCGCCTTGTACCATGCAAACCGCTCCTGCAGGTTAAAGGCCTCCTCGTCCATACCCTCGGCATAGAGCGCCTCGATCATGTCGGGGATCTGCTGCTCGCCGTAGAAGCCGATGGCGCCGGTGCCGACGCGGTTGGAGTAGATGCCGTATGCCTTCTCCAGATACCACGCTGCAGGCTTACGGTACTCAATGAGGTCCGGGTAGGCCTTGACGATGCGGTACATGTTGAAGAAGCCGGTGGCCTCCATCACTTCGGAGAACGTACGGGTGTACGGGCCGCTGGAGGTGCTGTAAGCGCCGGAAGCGGACAGGTAGTTCGCAACGATGAAGTTATCCTGGGTGTTCTTCATGTAGGTGTTCCACATGAAGTCGATCAGGTAGGTCTCGATGGACTTGACCTGCTCGGCATCCGGGTTCAGATAGTTCTTCATGGCGATGAAGTTGATGTTGTCATGGCTCCAGTCATCGCCCCAGTGGTTGCGCTGGTTGGAATCTCTGCCGCTGGCAAAGTACCAGTCGCTGTAGATGCCGTAGGTCGCGCTGTCAGGGTTCTTGTCCTGCGTCTCATTGACCATGAAGTCGGCATGCGTGTCGGATGCCTGATCCAGTTCGGTCAGAACGTTGAACTCGAACTGCGTGAACTTGCTGACCCATTCGTCACCGACCTTCAGCTTGTACTCGACGCGAACGCTGTTGTTGCCGATGCAGCCGAAGTGCAGGTCGTAGATGTGGTGCTGCTCGCCGTCGACGGTCTTCGTCTCGACAAAGCTCACGGATTCCTCATAGCCCTCGTTGCCGTCATGCAGGCCGCGGCCGGTACGGCTGTTGTTGACCATACCGGAACGGTGCTCCGGCGTATGCGCTTCGTCGAACGGATCGTTCTCGTGCACGCACTGGATGTCGACGGAGTCGACCTTGATGAGGCTGTCATCATAGTGCAGGTCGAGGCGCGTGTCCATATTCAGAGCCGTCTGGAAGCCCGGGACCGCGATGGCGTCGATCAGGCCGTTCTGATAGAGGATAGAGCGCATGTTCGTCTCGCGCTGCTCGATGGAGTCGGAGGCGTTGTTCGGGCTCTCGGCGCTTTCCTGCGGGGTGTTGTCGCCCGCGCGGACAGCAGAGAACTTGAACTGGTAGGTCTGGCTCTCACCCGGCTCGAGGATGAGGCTGGTCGCATCTTCAAAGTAGCTGCGGCCGGTCTTGTGGATATCCTTGGAGTGGATGTAGTAAACGCTCAGGCCCGGCTGCCATTCGCCGGAGTCGCCCGTCCAGTTGGAGAACGTGCTGCCGGTACGGTTGTCGCTGACGCCGTTGTTGCTGCCGATCCAGTTATCCACATACTCGATGCGGGCACCGGAGGTGGCGACCGGCGTGAAGAGGATGTAGTTGCCTTCGCCGCTGCAGCGGATCGCATAGGCATAGCCGCTGTCCGCGCCTGCAAAGGTATGGGCCGTGACGCGCTCGGAATAAACGCTGTTCTGGTTCGTGTACTTGTTGTTCCACGGCATCGGCAGGCCGACGTCGCCGAATTCCAGATACGCACCACTCTTGTTCTTCAGGGTGATGGTCCACAGCAGGGAGCCATCCTCGGTATCCATATCATAGGTGGACTTCACATCGAAGCCCTTCATGGTACGGTCCGTCGTGGAGCTCAGGTCCTGGCCGATGAAGTTGACCTCGACCTTCTTGTCGCTGACAACGGTCTTCTCGATATAGGGGTTATCGGAAGCGATGTTGGAAGCGGTAGTCGAGCCGCCGGCTGCGAGGGTCTTGTTCGTGTCGACCTCGACAAAGCCGGTGTTGTCGGCGGGGAAGCTGCCGTCCGCGCTGGAGCGGACGGAGAAGATCATTTCGCCCATCCACTGATGCTGCACACCGTTCTGGGGACGGGTGTCATTGGGGAGGACGAAGTTGATCTCACGATTGCTTCGATTTCTGGGATTATTCACGATGTTGAGCGTAGAAATCTGTCCGAGATCACCGACAGAGATCTTCAGACTGTCATTTGCAATTTCGTTCGCTGCAGCCTTCGCCGTCACGCCGAGGCCCGGCAGGATGCCGGAGAACAGGGACGCGACCATGACGATGGTCAGCACGATCGAGATCACACGTCTGGGCAGGTGGTTCACTCTTTGCATGAAATGTTCTCTCCTTTCAGATTCTATAGTCCTTTCGAGTTCCGTCGAAAATGCTAAACGTTTAACATTTGCGGTGAAAAAATATCGCCCAACAGGGCAGGCTGGTATCCTGCGTGGATTCCGATCCAGGAATGACCCGTTCCAGCTTGTAACAGCTTTGTCAGCGCACGCTTTCCCTCCTTCCGCAGGCATTTTTGTACGATATTACCATACAAACCGCCTGATAAAGCCGAGCTGCCGGACAAACGGTGTGCGAAGCCTTGGCGCGGGCATTCCTTGCCCTGCACGCAATGACGAGAGAGCCTCGTTGCTGATGACATCTAGCAGGATACTTCGCCGCAGTCGGAAAACACTTCCCACTGCTAAACGTTTAACAAACTATGTTTGAACTATACCACGTTTGAATCCGCTTGTAAATCCGCAAAAAAATTTTTGGAGCTTTCCATAAAATCGTACCGATTGATTTGTGCGAATTGCTGAATCAGCTTGCTGCAGAAGTCATATTTCTCCTTCCACCTTCACAAAAATCGGCCCGGTCTGCAGCAGAATTCCGCAGTCCGGGCCGATATGGATATCTTATAACATAACTACAAATTCAGGCCGTTTCGTGTTCCGTAACAGGCATTTCATGTTCCGCATCCGCACAGCGGCGCACGCAGGCGGCATACGTCAGCGGGAACGTGCCCTGCAGCACATGGTGCTGCACGACCTTCCAGCCGTGTCTGCGCAGATACTGCAGAAACTCCGCAGGCGACCACTTCCAGCGCAGCGGGAACCCGGCACGGCGCATCAGCCAGAGGCGCAGCCTTGCAAGCCTGCCCTCCCCCGCATGCGTAAACGTCGGTACGATGAGCAGGCCGCCCGGTGCGAGCACGCGCGCAGCCTCATCGAGCGCCTTGTCTGGCTCCGGCAGCAGGTGGAGCACATTGGCAGCGATGACGACCTCGAAGCTGCCGTCGGCATAGGGCAGATAGCGCATGTCCTGAACAGAGAAGTGCAGCTTGCGGGAATGGGAATGGCTTCGTGCCACGTCGATCATCCCGGCAGAGGCATCCGTCGCCTCGATAGAGGCCGCCTCGTGCACGATCCCGTGCGCGATCACGCCCGTCCCTGTTGCCAGCTCCAGCACGGTGCGGTCACGGACGGCCGGACGGATCCACTCGAGCATCTGCGCATAGGCCTCCTGATCCGCGCGCACGAAGTGCGAATACCGCCGCGCATAGCGGTCCCAGAAGCTTTGTTTCTCCATGCGTTTTCCCTCTTTCGGTTAGTTATTTCTAACCAGAGTTTACTCCGCAGCGGGCAAAATGTCAAGCCCCATCTTGTGTTTTGTGGGAAAAACCGTTCAGGTGCAGCACCGCGCCTTCCTGCTAGGAGCGGACAGCCGGGCCCGGCGCTGCACTTGCGTTACGAACGGGACGGCGTTAAAATGGTGCCGGCCCCCGAATTGTCATTGCGAGGGCGCTTTGCGCCCGTGGCAATCTCGGGAAGGCACTGCCGTCCCGTACCGGCTGCCGATAAACGGTATGCACCGAAGTATGGAGTGTAGCGGCGCTCACTGCGCAAGACCGCCGGGCGAGAGAAGAATGTAGCGGCGCTCACTGAGCGCCTTGCAGACTGGCAAGTTATAGGGCGGCATCGCCGAACGCACACGCCTTGTAGGGGAGCGGACAGCCGGGCCCGGCACTGCACCTGCGAAATAAACAGGCTATCGTTAAAATGGTGAAAATCAAAGGTTTGTCATTGCGAGGAGGCCAAAGGCCGACGTGGCAATCTCGCAGTACAATGCCGGATAACAGGGGAGTTCCGGCAAAAACGTAAGTGCCTTCCCGAGATTGCCACGTCGCTTCGCTCCTCGCAATGACACATCAGGGAATGCGGCGGTGCACCAGCCCCCTCCTGCCGTTGAATACTCCCGTACAAGGCGCTCAATACCCGCAAGGGGCACGCCGCATCCGTAAGGCGGCAGAGCCGCCAACGGCTGCGCAGTGAGCGCCGCTACAGACGCAATTGGTGCACACCATTTTTCGATACCCGGTGCAAACTGCCAGTATTGCGCCGGGAGGGGCACGCCGCTCCCCTACAATGGCTGGTGCAGTCGCTACATTGCGGCGAACGATAAAGCGGCCGGGGGATCCCCCCGGCCGCTGCGGCTGCCGTTACTCTCAGCAGCCCATGCCAAACAGAATGTACCGCATCATCCGGATCGCGCTGCAATCAAAATCACGGATCCAGAACACGGGAAACCTCCTCCTGTGAATTCGTCTCGCAAGGACTGGGCCGATGATATCAGGTCTGTTACTATTTTGCAGCCACAGGAATTTCCATTTCTTTTTTACTAGTCACACTACATTCAATTTACATTTTTTCGCCATGGTATCCGCCAAAAAGTGCCATAGACAGAGAAAAAACCCTTGTCCTCAGGACAAAGGTTGTTTTCTGGTGACCCGTACGGGACTCGAACCCATGTTACCGCCGTGAAAGGGCGGTGTCTTAACCACTTGACCAACGGGCCGTTTTGGTAGCGGCAATTGGACTCGAACCAATGACACTCCGGGTATGAACCGAATGCTCTACCAACTGAGCTATGCCGCCATATTTGACCCGCCGCCGAAACAGCAAAATGATTATATCCGATTTTGCACGGTTTGTCAAGCGTTTTCTTGTATTTTTTCTTTTTTCCGCCCCCCGGCCGAAACCGGGGGACGGAAAAGGAATGAGGGTAGGAGGTTACGCCTTCTTGCGGCTCTTGACCATGTCCATTGCGACGGCAAAGATGATCAGAGCGCCGGTGATGACGTCGAGGATGTAGTCGTTGATCTGGAAGGCCTTGCCGGCGTTCTTGATGACGACCATCAGGAGCGTGCCGACAAACGTGCCAGTGATCGCGCCGCGGCCGCCAGCCAGCGAAGCGCCGCCGATAACTGCCGCCGCGATGGCGTCCATGTCGTAGCCGTCGCCGGTGTTCGGCATGGCGCGGAGGATACGGCCGGCAAACATGATGGCAGCGATGCCATAGACAAAGCCGGCGAGGGAGTAAACGAGGTAGAAGGTCTTGCGGACCTTGATGCCGCTCAGGCGGGCGACCTCGATGCCGGAGCCGATGACGAACAGGTCGCGGCCGAAGACGGTGTAGCGCAGGACCAGGAAGGCAATGACTGCCACGACGATCCAGATGCAGGCCAGGACCGGCAGGACGCCGAAGATGTCATAGTTGCCGATGGTGTCAAAGAGCTTGACGAACGTTGCGCCGTCCGGCTCAAAGAACGAGATGGAGTTGCCGTTGCACAGCAGCTTCAGGATGCCGCGGAAGATGGTCTGCGTGCCGAGGGTGGCGATCATGGCAGGGACCTTCAGGTCGAAGATGATCACGCCGTTCAGGAAGCCGCACAGGGTGCAGACGACGAAGTTGGCAAGGATGGCAATGCCGAGCATGGACGTGCCCTTGCCGTTCATGATCATGGCCATTGTCATGCAGCCGAGACCGGCGATGGCGCCGCCGGAAATATCGATACCGCTCGTGATGATGATGAAGGTCTGCGCGACGGCCAGAACGCCGACGATGGCGCCCTGCTTCGTCAGGTTCTTCAGGTTGTAGGAGCCGAAGAAGTTCTTGGTCAGGAACGTGGCCAGCAGGAACAGCGCGATAACGACCAGGCCGATGGTGAACTCAGAGTGCTTGGTCAGCCGCACAAACGCATTGGGCTTTTTATTTTTGGTAAGCGTGGACATAACTATCTCTCCTCTTAGTCTTCAATGGAGGCCATACGGAGAACATCCGCTTCCGTAAGGGTCTTCAGAGCTTCTTTGTCGTATTCTGCGGTGATCTTGCCCTGCGCCATGACGATCAGACGGTCGGAAAGGCCCATGACCTCCGGCAGATAGGACGAGATCAGGATCACGCCGCGGCCGCGTTCGGTCAGGCGCTCGATGAGCTTGAAAATCTCCTGCTTCGCGCCGACATCGATGCCGACAGTCGGCTCGTCAAAGATCAGGATTTCGGGATCGCGGCAAAGCAGCTTGGCGATAACGACCTTCTGCTGGTTGCCGCCGGAGAGATTGCCGACGAGCTGCGAAATGGAAGGCGTTTTGACGTTCACGCTTCTGGAGAATTCCTCCGCGCGCTTCTTCTCCTTGCGGAGGTTCAGGCAGCCCGCCTTGCTGATCATATCGTAGGAGCTCATGTTGACATTCGTCTTGATATCCAGCTTCAGCGCGCAGCCGTCGGTGCGGCGGTCCTCGGTGAGGAAGCCGATGCCGTGCTTCAGCGCGTCGGTCGGATTAGAAAGGTGAACCTTTTTGCCCTTCAGATAGACATCGCCGCTCAGGCGCTTTTCCACGGCCGTCAGGGCGCGCATCACTTCGCTGCGTCCCGCGCCGACCAGACCGGCAAAGCCGAGGATCTCGCCCTTGTGCAGGGTGAAATTAATATTCTTGAAGTGCTTGCTGTCGCTGAAGTTCTCCACGCGCAGCAGCTCTTCGTCAGTGTCAAAGTGACGGATGTTGTAGATATCCGTGGCGGGGCGGCCGACCATCATCTGGATCAGCGAATCCTTCGTCACGTTCTCAATGGGCATCGTATCGACGTAGGAGCCGTCCTTCAGGATGGTCACGCTGTCACAGATCTGCATGATCTCTTCGAGACGATGGCTGATATAGATGATGCTGACGCCCTGGCTCTTCAGCTCTCCGATGAAGCGGAAGAGCATATCGACCTTTTCATTCTCGAGCAGAGCCGTCGGCTCGTCGAAAATGACAAGACGGATATCCTCGTTCACGGAGATCTTGCTGATCGTGACCATCGCCTGCATGGCAATGGGGAGCTCGCGGATCTTCGCCAGAGGGTCAACGCCCATTTCAAATTTATCGATGATCTTCTTGCTGTCCCGAGCCATCTTCTTCCAGTCGACGAGGCCGAGCTTCGTCTTGGGCTGACGGCCGAGGAAGTAGTTCTCCGCGATGCTGAGATCCGGAGCGATATTGACATGCTGGTAGTTTGCAAAGACGCCGTGTGCCTGCGCATCGACTGCGGTGGCATTGACGACCCACTCACCATTATAATTCATGGTGATCTTGCCCTCATCGGGCTTCTCGACACCCATGATGCACTTGATCAGGGTGGATTTGCCTGCGCCGTTCTCGCCGACCAGCGCACGCACCTCGCCTTTCTGCAAGGTGAAGCTCACGTCTTTCAGTGCCGTAACACCGGGGTAGAACTTGCTGACGTGTTCAATTTTTAAGATCGTATTCTCTTGCAATGTTGCACCCTCATTCCTTTGGAAAAGAAGGCCGCTGCGGTCTGCAAGGCCGCAGCGGCCCTCACGGTTTCGTTCAGAGATCGATATTCAGTCCGGAATTACTTGACGTACGGGGACATCATGAACTGGATCTCTTCGCTGTCGATGTTCTCCATGTTGACAACGACAGGCGGGCAGTTGACCTGCTTGGTGGTCTCGGGGTTCTGGCCGTTGACCAGCGTCAGGATGGCGTTCTCCATGCACTTGTAGCCCTGGGTGAAAGCGTCCTGAACAATGATGGCGGACAGGAAACCATCGCGCAGAGCGGCGATCTCGACATCGTCGGAGTCAACGCCGATGGAAACGACGCCTTCCTTCATGTTGGCCGCACGCAGAGCGTTGCAGACGCCGTCGCAGGTGACGTTGTTGCCGGCATAGATGCCGATGAGGTCAGCGCCGACAGCGTTGATGGTGTTCTCGGCATCAGCCTGAGCATCCGCGGAGTCGTTGTCGTTGTACTCGGTGTCGGTCAGGGTCAGGCCGGGAGCCTTCTCAGCCATGTAGTCACGGAAGCCCTGCATTCTGAAGTCCAGAGCAGCGTTCTCCATGTTCATCTGCATGCCGATGGTGCCCTTGTCGGTGGAGATGCCCTTTTCAGCCATGGCGTCGAGGAAAGCCTGAGCGGCCATCTCGCCGATGGTGGTGTTGGAGCAGTAGTAGAACTCGTTGTAGTACTCGCCATGAGTGCCCTCGTCGCCCTCATCGCCGTTGCCAAGGCCGCAGTTGACGAAGTTCAGGACGATACCTGCGTCATGGGCTTCCTTTGCCTTCGGGACGGTCGGGTCGATGTTCAGGGTAGCGGTCAGGATCGCGTCAGGCTGGCTGGCGATCGCGTTCTCCAGAGCGGAGACATAGCCTTCTGCATCAGCCTCTTCGGCAGGGCCGGTGATGGAGTACTCGATCTTAACGCCGAGCTGCGCTTCGTAGTCCTTCATGGCCTGCTTGATGCCGGTCTCGATCTGGCTCCAGAAATCGGAAGCCGTAGACGGAGTGACATAGATGATCTTGTAGGTCTTGCCGGACTCGTTGTTGTCGGTATTATCGGTGTTGTCGGTGTTGTCGCTGTTGTTGTCGTTGCTCTCGGTGGGAGCGTCGGTCGCGGGCTGGGTGTCGTTGTTGCCATCGCTTGCGCAGGCAGCAAACAGGCAGCCGACCATAGCGATCACAAGAAGCAGTGCGATGAGTTTCTTCATTGTTGTTTTCCTCCTAATTTATTTAATGAAATTGCACGCTGCAATTACATCCGATCACATAACACCCTTCTGCAGGATGATGCAGCCATACGGCAGGCGCTCGCTCGTGCAGATGGTGACGTAGGCCTTTGCAGCCTTCTCATAGAATTTCGTGCGCTCGATCTGGCCGACGCACTTGGCATCGTAGCCGTGCTTCACGACGGCGGCGATGGTGTCGTCCCAGACCTTGTTCTCCGTCAGGACAACGCCGGAATCCGCATCCGGGACCATGTACTCGATGGGGTGGGCTTCATACTCGACGTCCAGCGGAACGAGCTGCAGGACGGCGTCGACCATCTCGGCGGCCGTGTTGCCCTTGGCCTGAATGCTGATGGCGTTCGGAGACTTCGTGACGGGCGGATAGAAGTGGTCCGCGATGACAATGAGATCGCCGTGGCCGGTATCAGCCAGAGCCTTGAGCAGATCAGAACCGATGATATCAGGAACTCCTCTTAACATGATGAATGATCCTCCTTCAGATTTTCACGCACATCCGGTGCGTCAGAAACAAATCAGTGCTCCGCGAGGAACGCGTCGATCTCTTCGCGGGTCGGCATGGCCGGGGTCGTGCCGATGCGTTGCACGGACAGGGCAGCCAGGCCGCTTGCGAAGCGGGCAGCCTCCCAGATGTCCTTGCCCTCGGCCAGAGCGGCCAGCAGGCCGCCATTGAAGGCATCGCCTGCGCCGGTCGTGTCAACGGCCTTGACATGGAAGGCGGGGATGATCTCGGCGCGGTCGCCGGTGTTGATGTAAACGCCGCGGCTGCCGAGGGTGATGAGCACGTTCTCAACGCCCTTTTCGAAGAAGATCTTCGCGGCGCGGTTCGCGCTCTCGAGATCCGTGACGGCGACGCCGGTCATTTCCTCTGCCTCGACCTCGTTCGGGGTGACAAGCCAGCAGCCCTTCAGGAACTCGTCGGTGACGGGCTGATACGGGGCGGTATTCAGGATGACGCGGACGCCGTGCTCCTTGGCAAGCTTTGCTACGGCCTCGTTGGCATCCTGATTGACCTCGAGCTGCAGCAGAATATAGGCGGAATCGCAGATGCGCTGCTCAACGGACTTGATGTCCTCGGCCGTGATGGTGCCGCAGGCGCCCGGAACAATGACGATCTCATTCTGGCTGGAATTCTCATCGACCATGATGAGGGCGATGCCCGTTGCGACGTCGTCGTTATAGAAGAGAAAATCCTTCGGCATGTTCAGCTCGGTCATGACGTCCAGTGCCACGTTCGCCATGGAATCGCGGCCCAGCTTCGTGATCATTGCCACATCGCCGCCGGCCTTATGCGCCGCGACGCCCTGATTGAAGCCCTTGCCGCCGGCGCCCTGCTTGAAGAAGCTGCCCTTGACCGTCTCGGCGGGAGCGGGCAGATGCGGGGTGCGCGCCATGAGATCGACGACAAAGCTGCCAAATACCGTTACCTTCTGTTTCAATTTCGTTACCTCCAGTCAAACACGCCGGAAAGCTCCGGCTCACAAACCTGACAAATTATTATTAATGTGCCCTGCCGCTCTCCGGCAGCAGCTCCGAGCCGCGCAGCAGCAGCTCCGTCGGCAGGCACTCGCGCGCGCCCGCGCGCTCACCCCGCTCGCTTTCAAACCGCTGCAGCAGCAGGCGCATGGCCTGCTTGCCCATTTCCGGCACGTCACGGCTGACGACGGAAATGTTGTAATCCAGCCAGCACAGTGCGTCGATATCATCAAAGCCAACCAAAGCGATGTCGGCTCCTACACGAAGCCCCAGCTCGTTGAACGCCTTGAGGCACCCGTAGGTCGTCATATTATTGGAAGAGAACACCGCCGTGGGCGGCTCCTGCATGGTGCACAGCGCCAGCGTCTGCTCATAGGCACAGTCGACCATGAAGTCGCCCTTGCGGATATAAGCCGGTGTGACGGGCAGGCCATGCTCGCGCAGCGCGCGGTAGTAGCCGCGCAGGCGCTCGCG
>ERZ773104.2270-NODE-2270-length-22057-cov-4.551768_pt1 | contig 22057 bp, 16 predicted proteins | sample MGYA00511920_ERZ773104 | MGnify/ENA primary metagenome ERZ773104 (study PRJEB29015, sample SAMEA2737857) | human gut metagenome | biome: human gut; feature: human-associated habitat; material: faeces | place: China | collected 2012 ...
GTGGGTGGCTCTCATGGCAAGCAGCATGAGTATGTGCTGAATGCCCGGAACCATGAGCATCCGATCATGAAGGGGCTGCCGAATAAATGGAAACATGCGCAGGATGAGTTATATGATCGTATGCGTGGCCCGGGAAATATAAAGGATTGCTTGTATACGGCTTATTCGGATAAGGAGACCGGAGGTTCCGGCCGTGAGGAGCCGTTGATCTTTACGGTTGATTATGGGAATGCCCGTATATTTCATACGATGTTAGGGCACGCGGGGGAAACGGTAGAGAATTGTCCGGCTATGCAATGCGCCGGCTTCCAGATTACCTTGTTAAGAGGTGCGGAATGGGCCGCTACCGGCAAGGTAACCCAAAAGGTTCCCGCTGATTTCCCGACGGAAAAACAAGTATCTAATCGGAGTAATTATAAGCGGTGATACATGGTTTATTAGAATGCCCATTGTAAGCTCCTTATGATGGGCATTCTAGCAAGCTAACAATGGGCATTCTAAGGAGCTTACGATGGGCATCGTGCTATTTTGCTGAATCCTCGTGCGATAGATAGCCGTCGCTTAATGTGAATCGGGGATCTTGATCCGCCAGAAAGCGGATGGCCGTGAGGATTTTCTCTTGAGGGAAAGGTAATTTCTCAATAAGTTCTTTCACGGGGATAGGGGATTCCCCGGCCAATATCTTTATGAGACTTTCCCGGATAGCGTTGAATTCCCAATTCATAAGCTGTGATTCATGCTTCGATAGGCATACGTCGCAACAGCCACAAGGGGCGGAATCTTCCTCGCCGAAATAGGATAGGAGCATGCGGCTACGGCATACCCGCTCCTCGTTGATATATTCCAGCACCTTCTCGATCCGTTTCCCGAAACGCTCCTTGCGTTCCTCATACGCCGAGCGGGGTATGGAAAGGTACCGCTGTTCCTCCCGGGTCTGGGTATAGATAATCAACGGGGTTTTCTTATGCGGGATGTAGTTTACGATCCGGTATCTGGATAAACCTACCAAGGTCTCATACACCTCGTGAGGTGTCACTCTCGCACGGGTGGCGATTACGCTCTCATCTATATAAACATAATCTGCGAATAACCCGGTGTAAGAACGCAAGATTGTCTGAATCACCTCATCCGTTCGCTTGTTCTCACTTAAATACCTGTAAAGCTCGTCACGGGTAGCTGTGAACATCAGGCGGGAAGCGTTGTCTACCTCCTCCGTATATTCGATATAGCCCGATAGCCCAAGGATCTTCAAGGCATGATGCGCTTGCAATAAAGAGAACTTATAAGCGGAACAGAAATCCGTCAATGAGAAATCGTGTACCGTATCTAGCCCGTACCCTACGGCGATCTGGTAATAATTACCCAACGCCTCATAGACCCGATAGATAAACTCCTTGTCCGGAAACTCATCCGCCAGCCGTTTCTTTAGCTTGGCGCTATCCGTGGAGGAACAAAGAGCCACGGCGAAGGCTTTCTTCTCATCACGCCCCCCGCGTCCGGCCTCTTGATAATATTCCTCCAACGATCCCGGCATATCCATATGCACGACCAATCGCACGTCCGGCTTATCGATACCCATACCAAAAGCGTTGGTCGATACGATTACCCGGCACTCGTTGTTTTTCCAACGGGCCTGACGCAGTTCTTTCTCGTCACGGTTTAACCCGGCATGGAAGAAATCGGCGGAGATACCCGCCTGTTGCAGCATGAGGGCGATCTCCTTGGTGCGTTTCCGGTTGCGGACATATACGATGGCCGTACCCGGAACTTTTCCCAATATATAAACGAGTGTATTTAACTTATCCTCCGTCTTCCGGACAATATAAGCCAGATTTTTGCGGGCGAAGCTCTTTTGAAATACGTTCTTCTCCTTGAACCGCAGACGCTCTTGTATGTCATTCACCACTTCCGGGGTAGCCGTGGCGGTCAAGGCTAATACCGGAACACCCGGCAATAAGTCCCGGATCTCAGCGATATTGAGATAAGAAGGACGGAAATCATATCCCCATTGCGAGATACAGTGACTCTCGTCGATCACTAGCAGACAAACTTGCATGGCCTCCATCTTGATCCGGAAAATATCCGTACTAAGCCGCTCCGGGGAGACATATAAGAACTTATACCCCCCGAAGATGCAATTCTCCAGTTGCGTGATGATCTCTTGCCGGCTCATGCCCGAATAAACGGCCGTAGCCTTGATGCCGACCCGGCGTAAGTTCTCCACTTGGTCTTTCATCAATGCGATCAAGGGAGTGACGACGATGCAAATCCCCTCCATCGCCAATGCCGGCACCTGAAAGGTGATGGATTTACCACCACCCGTAGGCATCAGCCCAAGCGTATCTTTTCCGGCACAGACGGAATGGATAATATCCTCCTGCAAGGGGCGAAAAGCAGGGTATCCCCAATACTTCTCTAATATCTTATGGTAAACGTCCACCTGTCCTCCTCATATATCGTCGGGTTTGATGTCTTTGATCATCAGCTGGATAGAGGTGTTGCCGTTGTAGGTGTTCTCCTCCACCGTGTAGCAGATGTTGAAAGGCTTCATACCCTTGATATGGTCGTTGTACCTGTGCATGCCGAAAGCGATGGCGTGCATGGGGGTGCTTGAGTTTCCGTCGATCAATTCCAGCTTGAGATGCTCCAGTTCCTTACCCACGAGCTTACTGGTGCCGTAGTCCTTTACGCCAAGCGAACAGAATACGGGCTTTTGGTTGTCCGGCCCGAACGGGCTCATCTTCTTTAGGTCGTTCACGAACTTCTGGTTGATCTCTTTCAAATCCAAGATAGCGTCGATATCGATCTGCGGGATCATCTGCTCCGGTATGATCTCCTCGGATGCGATCTTCAAGAAACGCTCGGTGAATGCCTCTAGGTTCTCCTCCCGAAGGGAAAGCCCGGCGGCGTAGGTATGTCCCCCGAAATTCTCCAATAAATCCCGGCAACTCTCTATCGCCTTGTAAATATCGAAGCCTGTTACGGAACGTGCCGATCCGGTGATCAACTCGGACGATTTGGTAAGAACGACCGCCGGACGGTAATACTTCTCGGTCAAACGGGACGCTACGATACCGATCACGCCTTTGTGCCATCCCGGGTTATACACCACGATCGCCTTCCGGTCATCCATGTTCTCTACTTCGTCGATGACAGCGTTAGCCTCGTCGGTGATCTTCTTGTCCAATTCCCGGCGTTCCTCATTATATTGGTTGATGCTCTCGCTCTTCTCCCGGGCACTGGCGCTATCCTTGGACAGTAGCAGTTCCACCGCCTCCTTCCCGTTCATCATACGGCCGGAAGCGTTGATACGGGGACCGATCTTGAAGACGATATCACTGATCGTGATCTCCTTTCCGGTCAATCCGCAGATATCGATAATCCCTTTCAGCCCGAGGCTGGGGTTGCTGTTCAATTGCTTCAGCCCGTAATAGGCGAGGATGCGGTTCTCTCCCGTAATCGGGACGATATCCGAGGCGATACTGACCGCCGTCAGCTCCAACAACTTCTCCAGATCCGAGAACGGGAAATTATTGCTCTTGGCGAACGCCTGCATGAACTTGAATCCTACTCCGCAACCCGATAAGTGCTCATACGGATAGATAGAATCCGAGCGCTTGGCATCCAATACGGCGACAGCGTCCGGCAAAGTGGCGTCCGGCATATGGTGGTCGCAAATAATAAAGTCGATGCCTTTCTCCTTGGCGTACTCGATCTTCTCGATCGCTTTGATACCGCAATCCAGCGAGATAACCAGCGACACGCCGTTCTCGGCGGCATAATCGATACCCTTGTAAGAGATACCGTACCCCTCGTCGTACCGGTCCGGGATATAGAAATCCAAGGTAGACGAGTAAGGTCTTAAATACTTGAAGACGAGCGATACCGCTGTCGTTCCATCCACGTCGTAATCGCCGTAGATCAAAATCTTTTCTTTATTCCCCAAGGCTTTGTTCAAGCGCCTCACCGCCTTATCCATATCCGGCATAAGGAACGGGTCGTGCAAATCGTTCAAGCTGGGTTTAAAGAATTTCTTCGCCTCTTCGATCGAAGTGATACCTCGTTGAACGAGCAAGAGACAGATCACCGGGCTGAATCCTAATTCAGCCACCAATTGGTCTCTCTTATGTAACTCTTCTTCTGATGGGGTTTGAAAGTTCCATTTGTTAATCATTATATATTGTTTTTTTCTTTTTTGCTTGCCTGATACTACGGATACCTTGTCATCCTTAATCTACCGTATGACAAAGGCGAGATTTCCGCAATATATTTCAACCCGTAAAGTTAGAAATTAAATATGGTATATCCGGTATGGCTTAAAGAAAATAGTTTTTTTGTTATTATTTTTTTGAAGTAGGAGAATGATTCGTACATTTGCCTAAATATTATAAAATACAATGACGGAAGATATTAAAAAAGCTTGCGAAGTAATGGCCGCAGGCGGCATAATACTTTATCCTACAGACACTATCTGGGGAATTGGTTGCGACGCTACCAATGAAAAAGCCGTACAAAGAGTGTACGAGCTAAAGCGAAGGACAGACAATAAGGCTATGTTGGTCTTGATGGACAGCGAGGCTAAATTGGATAGGTACGTGTCGGATGTTCCCGATATCGCTTGGGATTTGATTAGCGTGTCTGATAAGCCGTTGACCATCATTTACTCAAGTGCCAAGAACTTGGCGACAAATCTATTGGGAGCCGATGGTAGCGTGGGTATCCGTATCACGAACGAGGAGTTCTCCAAGAAATTGTGCGAGCGCTTCCGTAAACCTTTGGTCTCTACTTCCGCCAACGTAAGCGGCGAGCCTTCTCCCGCTAATTTCAGCGAGGTATCGGAGGTGATCAAGGAGGGTGTGGATTATATCGTGAGTTATCGTCAGGACGATATGAGCAAGGCCGCTCCGTCCGGCATTATCAAGTTAGGAGCCGGTGGGCTTGTGCAGGTAATTAGATAAGGATGAAGAAAAGCGTACAAGCCGGAAAATATATTGTCTCGGATTTTATAGCGTCGTCGGTAGTCTGGTTATTATTTAACCTGATACGCTATGAGGAGGTGGCGGTGTATGAAGGGTTTGATACCGTCGGGGCCTTTTTGCTGCATATCCCCTCATTGAAGGGGCAGCTATTGATCCCGTTTTTCTGGTTCGTATTATATTGGTTTTCCGGTTATTATAATAAACCGTTCGGTAAGTCGAGGCTTACTGAGTTGTTCTCTACCCTTGGGAGCGTGTCGATCGGTGTCGTGATCTTGTTTTTTGCCTTAGTGCTGAATGACTTGCCCCGTTCTTATCACGTGTATTATGATATGTTTTTCTCTTTATGGGGATTGCAGTTTGTCTTGACGTATATTCCCCGGTTATTGATTACGCAGGCCGGGTTACGGAAGATAAAGTGCAGGGAATGGGCGTTGAATGTATTGATGATTGGGGCGGGGAAGAAGGCGGCGTGTATTGCCGACGACCTGTATGGTTTGGGTTATAATATCGTCGGTTTTGTCTCCGATGGTACGGAGAAAAAGGGCGGGGTCGCCGGAGATCGTGTGATCGGTAGGCTAGAATCTTTGCCGGTGATCGTAGAGGAGAAAAAGGTGGATGAGCTGGTTGTCGCCTTGGAGACGGTGGATAATAACCGTTTGATGGATATCCTGTATTCGTTATATTGTTATAAACGGCCGATCAAGATATTGGCGGATAAATCCAGTTCATTATCGCAAGTAAAGATCAAGGCGATAAAGGGCGTTCCGCTGGTGGACGTGACGGATAACAACTTCTTGCCCATCGAGCAGAATGTAAAGCTCTTTATGGATAAGACGTTATCTCTGATTTTCTTGGTGCTCTTATCTCCCTTGTTCCTGTATATCGCTTGGCGGGTGAAGCGGGATTCCCCCGGCCCGGTGTTTTTCAGTCAGGAACGGATCGGATACATGGGCGAGCCTTTCATGATCTATAAGTTCCGTACGATGTACACGAACGCCGAGGAGGAAGGCCCGTTGCTCTCTTCCGAGGACGATTCCCGTATCACTCCCTTCGGACGGGTGATGCGGAAATACCGCTTGGACGAGTTACCGCAGTTCTGGAACGTGCTGAAAGGGGATATGTCGCTAGTTGGCCCCCGTCCGGAACGTAAATATTTCATCGAGCGGATCGTGAGGAAAGCCCCCTTCTACTATCTGCTGCATAATGTACGTCCGGGAATCACCTCGTTGGGTATGGTGAAATATGGATATGCCGGCAGTGTGGATGAGATGATCGAGCGCTTGGAATATGATATATTATACTATGAGAATATGTCCTTGATTCTGGACATAACGATTCTCATTTATACAGTTAAAACAGTGTTTACAGGTAAAGGTATTTAAAATGGCTAACGAAGGGTTATTCTATAAATTGTTGTTATGGCGGGAAAAGCGCATCAAGGAGAAGCATTTTATCCTTATTATCAGCTTTATCGTGGGAATTTGCACAGCTGCGGCCGCTATCATATTGAAACAATTGATCCATTTCATACAACATGTATTGACGGGTAATTTCAGTGCTGACGGCGTGAACTATCTCTATTTGCTTTATCCGGTGATCGGTATCTTGTTGGCCGGCTTGTTCGTGAAATATATCGTGCGTGACGATATCGGCCATGGGGTGACGAAGATCTTGTATGCCATCTCGCAACGAAAGAGCCGTATCAAGCCGCATAATACATGGACGTCTATCGTAGCCAGTTCCGTGACGATCGGCTTTGGTGGATCGGTCGGGGCGGAGGCTCCTATCGTATTGACAGGGGCGGCTATCGGTTCTAATCTGGGACGGGTGTTCAGGATGGAGCAGAAGACGTTGATGTTGCTCGTGGGATGTGGTGCCGCCGGAGCGATCGCCGGTATCTTCAAGGCGCCTATCGCCGGGTTGGTGTTCGTGATTGAGGTATTGATGCTGGACCTTACGATGACTTCCGTGCTTCCTTTGCTGATCTCGTCGGTGACGGCGGCTACGATGTCTTATATCTTTACCGGCACCGAGGCCATGTTTAAGTTCTCTCAGACCGAGGCATTCGAGATCGAGCGTATTCCTTACGTGCTCTTGCTGGGTGTTTTTTGCGGATTGGTATCCCTTTATTTTACCCGTGTGATGAACAAGGTGGAAGGGATGTACCGGAAGTTGGGTACGTATTGGAAGAAGTTCATGTTGGGCGGCGTGATGCTGAGTATCTTGATATTCCTGTTCCCCCCACTATATGGTGAGGGCTATGATACGATCGGCTCGTTGCTGAACGGGCAGTTCTCGCATATCATGGACAAGAGTTTGTTTTACGATCTGAACGATACGTATTTCGGGGTCTTGATCTTCTTGACCTTGATCTTGCTTACGAAGGTATTCGCTTCCAGCGCCACGAATGCCGGAGGGGGTTGCGGTGGTATCTTCGCTCCTAGTTTGTATCTGGGCTGTATCGCCGGTTTTATCTTTGCGCATACGTCTAATTATTTCCCGTTCACGATGTATATCTCAGAGAAGAATTTCGCTTTGCTGGGTATGGCGGGCATTATGTCCGGGGTGATGCACGCTCCTTTGACCGGGGTTTTCTTGATTGCCGAGCTGACGGGTGGGTATGATTTGTTCCTCCCCTTGATGATCGTCTCGATCAGTTCCTATATCACGATCCTTATGTTCGAGCCTCATAGCATCTACTCCATGCGTTTGGCGCAGAAAGGCGAGTTGCTGACGCACCATAAGGATAGGGCGGTGCTTACCTTGCTACGGGCGGATAGCGTGATCGAGAAAGATTTCCAGATGGTGTCTCCGGAGATGACGTTGGGCGATATGGTAAAGGTTATTTCCCGAAGCGGGCGTAACACCTTCCCTGTTGTGGACGAGCGGGGCGTGTTGCTGGGTATCGTCTTGCTGGATAATATCCGGAATATCATGTTCCGTCCGGAGTTGTATAATCGTTTCCATGTATCGAAGTTCATGGTTTCCGCCCCGGCCAAGATCGTAATCAACACGCCGATGGATCAGATCATGCAGACGTTTGACGATACGAAAGCGTGGAATCTTCCGGTGGTCGATGAGAATGGCCATTATATCGGCTTTATGTCGAAATCGAAGATATTTAATTCCTATCGGGAGGTATTGGTCGATAACTTTTCCGGGGACTAACTTGTTAAAAACAGATCCAATTTATTGTACATGAAGAAAGAGGATTTACGAATCGTATATATGGGCACTCCCGATTTTGCCGTGGAGAGCCTGCGTGCCTTGGTAGAAGGTGGATATAATGTGGTAGGTGTCATTACGATGCCGGATAAGCCGATGGGCCGTCATGGTAGCGTGCTTCAACCGAGTGCCGTGAAGCAATATGCCGTATCGGTGGGTCTTCCGGTCTTACAGCCAGAGAAGTTGAAGGATGAGGCGTTTTTGGAGGAACTGCGTGCCTTGCGGGCGGATTTGCAGATCGTGGTGGCGTTTCGTATGCTGCCGGAGGTGGTCTGGAATATGCCCCGTCTGGGAACTTTTAATCTGCATGCCTCCTTGCTTCCGCAATACCGGGGTGCCGCTCCGATCAACTGGGCGGTTATCAATGGTGATACGGAGACCGGCGTGACTACTTTCTTTCTTACGCATGAGATTGATACGGGTAAGATCATCCGTCAGAGACATCTGCCGATCGCTGATACCGACGATGTAGAAACCGTTCACGATGCCTTGATGGTGATGGGGGCGGGGTTGGTTACCGAGATCGTGGACTTACTGTTGGATGGAAAAACAGACGCTATTCCCCAAGAGGAATTCTATAAGGATGCCGCCGAGTTGCGTCCGGCCCCGAAGATATTCAAGGATACCTGTCATATCGACTGGAACCAGCCGGTGAAGAATATCTATGATTTCGTCCGTGGGCTTTCTCCTTATCCTGCTGCTTGGACGGAATTGATCTCTGAGGATGGCAAACGTCTGGCTTTAAAGATTTACCAGGCAGAGAAACGTCCGGCGGAGCATAACTTCCCGGTCGGCTCTATCCATACGGATCATAAATCGTATATCGACGTGGCCGTGAAGGACGGTTTTCTTCGCTTGCGTTCCTTGCAACTTGCCGGAAAGAAACGGATGAATATAACGGACTTCCTGAATGGTTTCAAGCAAATCGCGGAATATACGGTTGGCTGATGAACGGGACGAGACGTATCATATACATTACGTTAGGAACGTTTTTTCTCATATTGGGAGCGATCGGTATCTTTGTCCCTTTGCTCCCGACCACTCCTTTTTGGTTACTGACTTGTTGGTTTTATGTCCGTAGCTCGGAGAAGCTTTATAACCGGGTGATGAGCAATCGTTATTTCGGGCCGCATATTAAGGGCTTTGTGGAAGATAAGGCTATTCCTTTGCGTTCCAAGATTATCACGATCGCTATCATGTGGCTATCTACGATCATTACTTCCCTTTTGCTAGTCGGCTATTGGTGGGTGAAAGCTTTGTTAGGGCTTATCAGTATCGGGGTCTCATGGCATATCCTCTCTTATCCTACTAAAAAAGAATGAGATAACCTGTTCATCCATAGGATTACTGGGGTTATCCCTCTTTTATCGCTTTCTATCGTAGCCTTACTACTTTATCGGTCTTCTTTCAAGGCCTCTTCTAAGCTGATTCCTAGAGCTTCAGCTACTCCCTTACCGTAAGCAGGGTCTGCCTTGTAGCAATTGCGTACGTGGCGTTGCTTGATGAACAGTTGGGCGTTACCCATCGCACGGGCGGTATTTCCGAATAACAACTGTTGCTCTTCCGGCGGCATCAAACGGAATAAGGCACCCGGTTGGCTGTAGTAATCATCATCGTACTCACGCTCGTTGTAATTATAAACATCCCCGTGTACTTTCAAAGGCGGTTCCTTCTTCTCGGGAGAGTCTTTCCATTCGCCGAAGCTGTTAGGTTCGTAACCCTTTGCGGCTCCATAGTTTCCGTCTACACGCATCGCTCCGTCACGGTGATAGGCATGGAACGGACAACGGGGCTTGTTCACCGGGATCTGCTCTAGGTTCACGCCAAGGCGGTAACGCTGGGCGTCGCCATAAGAGAATAGACGACCTTGTAACATCTTGTCTGGGGAGAAGCCGATGCCTTCGACAGTATTCATCGGGTTGAATGCGGCTTGCTCCACGTCTTGGAAATAATTCTCCGGATTACGGTTCAACTCGAGGATACCGACATCCATTAACGGGAAGTCCTTATGCGGCCATACTTTCGTGAGGTCGAACGGGTTGATCGGATAGGTCTCGGCCTGCTCCTCAGTCATCAATTGGATCTGGAATTTCCATTTCGGGAAGTCCCCACGCTCGATACTCTCGAACAAATCACGCTGATGGGATTCACGATCCTTGGCGATGATCGCAGCCGCTTCCTCGTCACTCAAGTTCTTGATACCTTGCAGGGTTCTGAGATGGAACTTCACCCAGATACGTTCGTTCTTATTGTTGATAAAACTGTACGTATGGCTACCGAAACCATGCATATGTCGATAAGAGTAAGGAATGCCGCGAGAACTCATCGTAATCGTTACTTGATGCAGGGCCTCGGGAAGCAAAGTCCAGAAATCCCAGTTGTTATCCTCGCTTCGTAGATTCGTTTTCGGGTCACGTTTGACCGCATGATTCAAGTCCGGGAACTTTAGGGGATCACGCAAGAAGAATACGGGGGTGTTGTTACCTACCAAGTCCCAGTTACCCTCCTCTGTGTAGAATTTCATGGCGAATCCACGGATATCACGCTCTGCGTCGGCTGCTCCACGCTCTCCGGCTACGGTGGAGAAACGGACAAAGCAGTCAGTTTTCTTGCCTACCTCGCTGAAAATAGCCGCTTTCGTATACTTTGTGATATCATGTGTAACGGTAAAGGTACCGAATGCGCCGGAACCTTTGGCGTGCATGCGTCTTTCTGGGATCACTTCACGGTCGAAGTGCGCTAGCTTCTCAATGAACCAAGGGTCTTGTAATACCATCGGGCCACGTGGCCCCACTGTTTGTACGTTCTGATTGTCCGCAACAGGGCGCCCGTTGGCGGCAGTTAGTTTTTTGTCTTCCATAACTTTAGTTTTTATGTCGCAATAAAGAATTTTAGATAAAGTAATCTTTAAATAAAACTGTTTAGAAACAACAATTGTTTTTAACTTCTTGACAAAAATAAGATGTTGTTAGACAGTTGTCAAATAGTTAATATCTATAAATATATAGACGGGTAGTAGAAACTCAGTGGGGATAGGCGCATGAGTTATAAAAGTATCTTAGTTTCATCGCCCCATACACCTAAGATACTTCGCCAATGAACTTAGGATACTTTCTCGATGAAACTAAGATACCTTGTTTAAAAGGTATGGATACAAAAAAGCGATTGTCTGGCAAGATGCCAAGCAACCGCGGTATGGTTTGAAAAAATCAAATGTTCACCTTCCCGGTAAAATGGGGTGTTACTTATTTATTGTAACCCCATTTTGTTAACTCCGACTGACCGATAGCAGCGAGTGATCTCAAGCAGCTATCCAAAAAATGTCTAATAAAACTTTTCATAGCTCATTTTCTTTTTAATTAATAAATCTGTGCCTTTCGACACGTTCTAAATCTCACATAACTTTTGAAGTCCGAGTAACGAATGAATTGAAAACCTAAACCTTTAACCTTTTAACCTATTACTAACCTAATCCCGGACTTCTGATAACCTTAACCTAAACCTTCCTCTTTTTCATCGTGAGGTTTACCACATGCGGTAAACCCAAATTGTCCAAGGTTGAAACCCTAGCAAATCGATGTAACGTTTAAACAATCTCTTTACCATATTTGCTTTACAATTATGTTTTACGACACAAATATACGGCGTTATTCCATACGTGGTATGTTTTATAGCATGTTTTTTGCGGATTCCTATGTTTTCTTGATCTATGATAAAAAAAGCGGGAATCAGATTCATATAATGATAGTATTTGAACGTTTGGCATGTCTATTGTGTTACCATGCCATTGAGTTTCTATTTCTATTTGCTACATTTGCGGAGCTAAATGTAAGATAATGTAATATATATGAGTAGAAAAGAGGAGTACAAAGAGAAGAATCTATTGTATTTGGACGAGATCGCTTCGGAAGAGGGAACCCGGACATTACCGTGCGGTATATTATATAAGGTAATACAAGCGGGTACAGGCAAAGTCTCTCCTAATCGGGAAAGCGTCGTTTCCGTACATTATAAAGGAACGTTGATTAACGGAAGGGAATTTGATAACTCATGGAAACGGGGTTGCCCGGAAGCCTTTCGCTTGAACCAAGTGATTGAAGGCTGGCAATTGGCTCTTCAAGAAATGCGGGTAGGGGATAGATGGATAATCTATATCCCTTACAATTTTGGTTATGGTAATCGTGCCTCGGCTCCGATCCCTGCTTTCTCCACATTAATATTTGAGGTAGAGTTGTTGGGAATCGCCTAATTCCAATCATAGAATATATAATAATGTATCCGAAGGGAGTAAAAAAGAATAACCATGGGTTTAGCCATGGCTATTCTCTTTTTGCCTCATTAGAGGATTGGAAACTTTCTATTGTTTAGGCGTATCATCCGTCTTCTTTCCTTTATCCAGCCATTTCTCTTGGATGGTCTGCATCAGTTCATAGAAGTTAGGGATGAACATCGTGGCGAATATCGTATTGATAGCCATACCGAATACTACCGCCGCACCTAAGGATATACGGCTGGCCGCTCCCGCTCCGGTAGCGAAAAGCAAAGGCATGACACCCAATACAAAGGCGAACGAGGTCATCAGGATCGGACGTAAACGAACGTGTCCGGCTTCCAAGGCGGAATCCCGTATCGGATTACCTTCCTTTCGGAAATCCCGGGCGAACTCTACGATCAAGATACCATTCTTGGCGGACAAGGCGATCAATAAGATAATACCGATCTGGGTATATACGCTTACCGGAACCCCCATCACCCAGCAGCCGATAATAGCTCCCAACAAGGCGATCGGCAAACCCATGATAGCCGCCAACGGACTTGTCCAGCTCTCATATTGAGCCGAGAGAACCAAGAAAGCGACTAGCAACGCCATGGCGAAAATAATCACCGTCGTAGATCCTGCTTTCGTCTCTTGATAAGCGACCGAGGTCCATTCATATCCAAAATTATCACCTAATTGCTCCTGTATCAGCTCCTCCATCGCTAGGATCGCTTCTCCGGAGCTATATTTCGGGTTGGCGATACAAGTAATAGCCGCCGATGAATACATATTATATAGGTTGATCTGGTCTAATCCCAATTGCTCGTCTAATTCGATAAAAGAGGAGAAGGGTACCATCTCTCCTTTACTATTCGCCAGACTCAAACGGAGTACATCATCGATCACTTTCTGCGCCTCTCCGTTCGCCTCGATCTTAACTTGGTAAATACGTCCGAACTCCACGAAATCGTTCACGTACGCCGCTCCCATATAATAGCTGAGCGTGGAGAATACTTGATTCAACTGAAGACCGAGCATCTGCACCTTATCCCGGTCTATCTTCAGTAGATACTGCGGGGTATTGGCCTGATACATACAAGAAAGGTTCAGCAATTGCGGTTTCGAGCGGTAGCTGGCCAGCAATGTCTCCACGGCATGCTGCATCTCCGTCGGACCTAGGTTCTTACGATCCTCCAATTGCAGTTGCAAGCCGCCCGAAGCGCCCAACCCCGGGATAGCTGGCGGTACCATACCGAATACCTGCGCTTCTTGGATAGCCGATGCCTCCCGGTTGAAACGGTTGGTCACGGCCTCTGCCGTATGCTCCTTACCTTTACGTTCGTTCCAGTTCTTTAGGATCACGAAGAAGGTGGCCGTATTGGATTGCTCCCCTCCACCCATTACGGAGAATCCGCTAACGCTGATGAATGATTTCACCTCGGGGTACGTCTTTAGGATCTCGTCAATCTGCTTGGTGACCGCCTCCGTCCGGTTCAAGCTCGCCGCCGGGGGTAATTGGGATACGACTAGGAAATAGCCGTCATCCTCTTCGGGTATAAAGGTTGTCGGCCAACGCATAAACAAGATAACCGCTACCGCCGTGATGATACCGTAAACGATCATCGCCGCTCCCGGTCGTTTCAGCATCCGCTCCACGATCGAGTCGTACATCTTCTGAGTCTTTCCGTATACCTTATTGAATCCTTTGAAGAGGAAGAATTTCGGTTCTTCCGTATTCTTCTCCAAGAAAAGGGCGCAAAGCGAGGGCGTAAGCGTAAGCGAGTTAAATCCGCTTAATACGGTAGCGGCGGCGATTGTCAAGGCGAATTGCTTATAGAGCTGCCCGGAGATACCGCTGATAAACGTTGTCGGGATAAATACCGCCAATAATACCAATACCACGCCCACGATAGGCCCTACGATCTCATCCATGGCCTTCGATACCGCCTCATGGGCCGTATATTTCCCGGTATCGAGGAGCCGGGTGGAGTTCTCTACCACCACGATGGCGTCGTCTACCACCACCGCTATCGCCAGAATCAAGCCGAATAAGGTCAACGTATTAATGGAGAAGCCTAAAGCCGCCATGACCGCCAGTGTACCGATCAATGAGACCGGAATCGTAATGAACGGGATGACTACCGCCCGGAAATTCTGTAAGAATAAGAAGATGACCAAGACCACCAGCAAGGTTGTCTCCAAGAACGTGATAAGCACCTCATGGATGGAGGCGTCGATCACCTCGGTCGTATCCAAGGTCACTTTGTATTCCACGCCTTCGGGTAAGGAACTGCCTAATTCTTTCATCTTGGCCTTTACCACCTTCGATACATCCAAGGAGTTGGAGCCCGGCAACTGGTAGATCGCTATCGCCGCCGTCGGCTGTCCGCTTAATTTAGAGACCACGTTGTAAGAGGAGCTACCCAACTCTATGCGGGCGATATCCTTCAATCGCAGGATCTTACCACCTTGCCCGGTCTTAAGGACAATATTGCCGAACTCATCCGGTGTCGTCAACCGTCCTTTCACGGTCAAGGTATATTGATAGGGGTTATCCGCCCGTAGAATCGGTTGGCCTACGTAACCGGCGGATACTTGGGCGTTTTGCGTGGATATGGCTTGATAGACCGTATCTGGCTAGACCCGGATACGCATCGCCTCCGGGTCTAGCCAGATACGCATGCTGTAGTTTCCGGCTCCCATCACCTGTACCGAGCCTACACCCGGCAGCCGGGTTAGCTGGTCTATCATATTTAAGGTGGCGTAATTACTTAAATACAACCCGTCGTAAATGGAATCCTTGGAACTTAGGGTAAGCATCATCACGATATTGGAGGATTGCTTGCGGGTGGTGATACCTTGTACGATCACGGGTTCCGGCAAGCTGCTCTGGGCGATACTCACCCGGTTTTGCACCATGACGGTCGCCATGTCGATATCCGTTCCCACGGCGAAGGTGATCGTTAGGGAGTAAGCCCCCGAACTGGAGGAGTTTGAACTCATGTAAAGCATACCGTCCACGCCGTTTACCTGTTGCTCGATCGGTAAACCTACGGTCTGCGCTACGGTCTGTGCGTCCGCCCCGGGATAAACGGCGGATACCTGTACGGTAGGCGGCGTGATCTCCGGATACTGGGCGATCGGTAATATATTGAGGGTGACCAAACCCGCTACGACGATGATCAGAGCAAGTACCGTGGCGAATATCGGTCTGTTAATAAAGAACTTTACCATAGCTTGCTTATTTTATAGGTTTGATAGTCATGCCATCTCGTACCTTAAGCAGGGCGGAGGTGACATAGGAGTCTTTGGGGCTGATACCGGCGGTCACTTGGCGAAGCGTATCGTCTACCAATTGGCCCACCTCGATAGGACGGTATCGTACGACATTGGAGTCGTTCACGATATAAAGGTACTTCCCTAATTGGTCGGTACCGATCGAGGCGTCGCGAACCAAGACCGCATTCGGCTGCTCGGCATACGGCAGGGTGATGGTGACATATAAGCCACTCTTCAATACATGCTTCGGGTTATCCAGATTGGCACGTACGTTCAGGGTACCGGTCGATAGGTCGATATTGGGGGATAGATAATCCAGCCGGCCCGTATACGCATTGCCGCCATCCTTGCCTATGCTGACGAGGATCTCGGTCGGAAGCTTCACGGTGCTATCGTTGCGGGCGGCTTCCAGCATCATCTTCATGAACTGGTTATCCTCGATATTGAAATTGGCGAACATCAAGTCGTCCTTGTATAAGGTGGCCAAGGTAACCGGCTGGACGGCTCCGTTGATGTAATTACCTATATCGTAGCTGGCCCGGGTAACCGCACCGTCGAAAGGCGCACGGATATAGCAATAGCTCAAGTTGGTCCGTGCGGTATTCAACTCCGCCTCGGCATTCTTCACGGCAGCCTCAGACTCCGATACGGTAGCCTCCGCTTGGATCACTTGTATCTGGCTTACGGCGCCGCTCTTAGCCGCCTCCTTCATACGCTCGTAGTTACTGCGTGCATATTCCAGCTGGGCTTTGGAGGTCTTTACGGAAGCCTCGGCTTGGGTGACGTTATCTTGATAGGTGTCCGGTTCGATCACGAAGATAAGATCGCCCTTCTTCACCCGGCTTCCGGCCTTGAGGTAAGAGGTACGCAAGTATCCGTTGACACGTGCGACCAAGTCTACTTTCAGTTGTGAACTAAGGTATCCGGGGTATTCTTTAGTCAAGGTAATGTCCCTCACGATCGGCGTGGATACGCTTATGGAGGGCACGGGCGTTTCCATCGGCTTGCTTTTCCCCTTGCAAGACGCCAGTAATAAGGCGGAGGCTCCGATAATCCCTATGTAAACAAATGTCTTCATATCTTTTGTCTTTAATGATTATTTATATTAATTGTTTGAGTGGGCTTTTGTTCGATCGGATCGAACGGCCTACATAGGATTCCATCCTCCGCCCAATGACTGATAAAGCTGTATCAAGTTCAGTAGTGAGCTACCTTGAGCCTGTGTCAATTGGTTCTGGTAGGTGAGGAGGGAGCGTTGCGCGTCCAGTACGTTTTGGAAAGGCGTAAGGCCCTGCTTATAGAGGTCAAGGGAAAGATCCAAGGTCTGTTTTCCTTGGTTTACCACTTCCCGGAGGGCTACGATCTGCTTGATCGAGTTCTTGTACGAGCTCATGGCGTTATCCACTTCCTGTACGGAGGTAAGCACGGTCTGGTTGAATTGCCGGATCGACTCGTCCAACTGGGCTTTCGCCAACCGGGTAGCCTGTATCTTCTGGGTGCCTTGGAAGAAGTTCCACGTAAGGGTAGGGGCGATCTCATAGGTCAAGCTATTATGATTCGCCAGCTTGTCGAAGTCGTGGGAGGCGAAACCGATCGAGCCTTTCACGAATACTTTCGGCCACCAATCGGACTTAGAGGCCCCGAGCGAGGCGGCAAGCGCATTGACCTGCCGTTCTGCCGCACGTACATCCGGACGGCGTAGCAACAGGTTTGCCGGCAAACCTACACCGACCGGCTCGATATATTCCGGCAAGGAGGCCTCTGTCTCCATGATCTTTTGCAGATCGGAAGGGTACAGGCCTAGCAAGATCGCCAAGGAGTTCGCGTATTGGATGATACCGGCCTCCAGCATCGGTAGGGAGGCTTTCGTGCTGTAGTATACGGATTGCGCCTGCGCTACATCCAGTTTGGAGACTAGCCCGGTCTCATACCGTTTCTGGGTGATCTGTACGACCGTCTGTTGGGAGCGGCAGTTCTGTTGCGCTACCTTTACCTCTTGTTGCAGTTCCCTCATATTGATGTATGAGGAGGCTACTTGAGCGCAAAGGGAGACCATGGCGGCGTTGTATTCCTCTTTCGAGGCGGCGAAATTCTCTTTCTCCGCTTTCACCCGGTTCCGGATACTCCCGAATACGTCCACCTCCCAGTTCATATCTACGGTAGCGCTGGAATATTGGGTGATCGCCTTGGGTACCTGATTGATATTGCCGCTACTTTGTTGCCGTGTCCATCCGGCGGAAAGCCCTAGGGTGGGCGAGTAGCTTCCTTGTGCCGACCGCAGGTTGGCTTTTGCCATGGCGATCCTGTCCATCGCCATTTGCACGGAATAGTTTTGTTTCACGGCTACTTCTATCAGCGAGTCCAGTAACGGGTCCTTAAAATTTCTCCACCAATTATCTTCTACGGGAAGTGTCTGCTGGAAATCACTCCCTTCCTCAGACCATGACCCGGGTAGGGCACGGTCTAAATACTTATGCTCTGTCTGCGCCATTACCCCGATCGGTACCAGCAAGCACAACAAAGCATAACATGTCAGGCGTAAATGTTTGTGCATAAATATATATGTTTAGATTTAGCTTTTAGCAAAACAGTTAAGGGTGGGAAATGTTTGTATCTTTGTCTATTTATATATCCCAAAAACTGAAATATATGGATATCTTATTGGTTATACTAGGCGTTATCTGTTTGTTGGTGGGATTGGCGGGGGGTTTTTTGCCGATCTTGCCGGGGCCGCCGGTAGCGTATTTGGCTTTGTGGCTGTTGCATTTTACGGGTTATGCGGAATTTACGGTTACGGAGTTGGTCGTGTGGGGATTGCTGGTCGTGTTGGTACAGGCGATGGACTATGTTACGCCCATGCTGGGGACTAAGTATAGCGGAGGGTCCAAGTGGGGAAATTGGGGATGTGCCGTGGGAACCGTGGTCGGCATATTCGTGTTTCCGCCTTGGGGAATCTTGCTGGGTCCTTTCGTGGGGGCTTTCGTTGGGGAACTTTTGGGAGGCAAGGCGTCCGGAGATGCGTTGAAGGCTAGTTTCGGGGCGTTTGCGGGTTTTTTATTGAGTGTCGTGCTGAAGGTTACCCTTTGCGGCTATTTTATTTATAGCTTTGTGAGAGGGATAATTAATTGAAGATGGTAATTAATAATGTGAGATATGTTTGAGAAAATAGTAGTGGTAGATTCTACCGGGTTGAATACATGGGGAGTGGAGCGTTTGAAGGAGCTTGGAAAAGAGGTTGTTTTTTATACCGGCATTCCGGAAACGGATGAGGAGATTGTGAACCGGATCGGGGACGCAGATTGCGTACTCGTCTCTTATAATACACAGATCCGGAGGAACGTGATCGAGGCTTGCCCGAATATCAAATACATCGGGATGTGCTGTACCCTCTATAGCGAGTCTAGCGCGAATGTGGATATAGCCGCCGCACGTGAGCGGGGGATAACGGTCTTGGGCATCCGCGACTATGGCGATGAGGGAGTCGTGGAGTATGTCATTAGCGAGCTGGTCCGTTTGTTGCATGGTTTCGGCGGGACAGTGGAGACATAAGGCGTATGAGCTGGGCGGGCAAAAAGTAGGCATCGTGGGATTGGGCCGCACCGGGAGAATGATCGCTGACGCTCTTCGTTTCTTGGGGGCTGAGGTCTATTATTTCAGCCGTACCCGTAAGCCGGATGCCGAGGCCGCCGGTATCGCTTACCTGCCTTTGCGGGAGTTGCTGCCGGAGGTGGATATTTTATGTACTTGCTTGCCTCGTAATACGATTCTTCTGGGGGCGGATGAGTTTCGTTTGTTCGGTAATCTGAAGATATTGATCAATACGTCGGTAGGGCCTACTTTCCGTGTCCCGGATTTACAACGTTGGCTTAGCGCCCATAAGCGGAATTTCTTCTTATGCGATGAGGTCGGTATTGGGAATTATGCGGATACCTTGACGCAATTCGATAATGTCATATATACCCCGAAAGTCTCCGGCCACTCGGAGCAATGTATGGAGCGATTGTCGCAAAAGGTAATAGCGAATATCGAAAGCTATCTAAATTGACATGACCCTGTGTCAAAACTCTTGGTGGTCTATCTTTTAGACGCAGATGACGCGGATGACACGGATTTATTTTATTCTTATCCGTGTTATCCGCGTCATCCGCATCAAAACTTATCTGTTCTCTTTCTCGATCTGCTCCTGAACGATAGCGTCTACGACAGCTACGGTAGTCAGGTTCACGATATCACGGGTAGAGCTTTCTACGTCGGTGAAGTGGATCGGTTTGTTCAATCCCATCTGGATCGGGCCGATCGTCTCGGTGATACCCAGCGTATCCAATAGCTTGTACGCGCTGTTGGCGGAGCTTAGGTTCGGGAAGATCAAGGTATTCACGTCTTGCCCTTTCAGCTTGTTGAACGGATACATATCGTCGCGCAGCTTCTTGTCGAGGGCGAAGTTTACTTGCATCTCTCCGTCTACTACCATGTCTGGGTATGTCTTATGCAAGAAGTCGATCGCCTCGTGTACTTTCAGCGGACTGCCCTGCTTGTCGGAACCGAAGTTCGAGTAAGACAACATCGCCATAACCGGCTCGTGAGCGAAGAACTTCACGGCGTCGTGCGTCAGGCGGGCGATATCGATCAATACCTCGGCCGACGGGTGGCGGTTGATCAGCGTATCGGCCATAAAGAACGTACCCTTCTTGCACGTCAGGATGTTCAAGGCGCCGAAATGTTTGTAACTCGGGCGGATGCCGATGATCTGCTCCGCCATCTTGGTAACCTCCGAGTAGCGGCTGTATACACCCGTCACGAAAGCGTCGGCGTCGCCGGTAGCCACCATCATCATACCAAAGGCGTTACGGTCTACCATTTTCTCGCAAGCCTCTGAGTAAGTCACGCCCTCTCGCGCCTTCTTGTCGGTAAGGATACGGGCGTAGCGGTGGCGGCGTTCCGTCTCGCGGTCGTGGCGGAGGTTGACGATCTCGATACCGTCCAGACTGATATTCTCCTCGGCGGCGATCTTGGCCAGACGCTCCTCGTTACCCAGCAAGATCGGGAAACAGATACCTTCCGCTTTCGCCTCGGCGGCGGCTTTCAGCATATTCACGTGGTTCGCCTCGGCGAATACCACCCGTTTCGGGTTCGCTTTCGCCATATCGGTGAACGAGCGCAAGAGTTTATTATCGTACCCCATCATCTCACGCAAATGGTTGGCGTAGCCCTCCCAGTCGGTGATCGTCTTGCGAGACACGCCCGAGTCGATAGCGGCTTTCGCCACGGCGCAAGATACACGGGTCAGCAAACGGGGATCGAGCGCTTTCGGAAGGATATAGTCGCGTCCGAAAGTGGTTCGTTTCAGCTTATAGGCGGCGTTCACCACGTCGGGAACCGGTTCCTTGGCAAGGTCGGCGATAGCGTAGACGGCGGCCAGCTTCATCTCCTCGTTGATCGCCTTGGCGTGCGTATCCAAGGCGCCGCGGAAGATATAAGGGAATCCCAGCACGTTGTTGATCTGGTTCGGATAGTCGGAACGTCCGGTAGCGAAGATGATATCGTCCCGCGAGGCCATTGCGTCGGCGTAGGAGATCTCCGGGTTCGGGTTCGCCAAGGCGAATACGATCGGGTCGGCGTTCATGCTACGTACCATCTCCTTGGTCAATACGTTCGCCACGGAGAGGCCCAAGAATACGTCGGCTCCCACCACGGCCTCTTGCAAGGTCTTGATCGGACGGTCGGTAGCGAACTCCCGCTTGGCGGCGTTCAAGTCCGGGCGACTGGTAGAGATGACGCCCTTGCTGTCGCACATGACGATATTCTCCTTGCGCGCTCCCAGCATCACGTACAGTCTCGTACATGAGATAGAGGCGGCTCCGGCGCCGTTCACCACGATCTTCACGTCCTCGATCTTCTTGCCGGCGATCTCCAAGGCGTTGATCAGCCCGGCGCCGGAGATGATTGCCGTACCATGCTGGTCGTCGTGCATGACGGGGATATCCAGCTCGTTCTTCAGGCGAGTCTCGATCTCGAAACACTCCGGTGCCTTGATATCCTCCAAGTTGATTCCTCCGAACGTGGGCGAGATCGCCTTCACGGTCTGGATAAACTTCTCCGGATCTTTCTCGTTCACCTCGATATCGAATACGTCGATACCCGCGAATATCTTGAATAGCAATCCCTTGCCTTCCATCACCGGCTTACCGGCCAAGGGACCGATATCGCCCAGCCCGAGTACGGCGGTACCGTTGGAGATTACGGCTACCAAATTACCTTTCGCCGTATATTCGTACGCGTCGTGCGGATTCTTCTCGATCTCCAGACACGGCTCGGC
>ERZ773104.2274-NODE-2274-length-22019-cov-8.127072_pt1 | contig 22019 bp, 17 predicted proteins | sample MGYA00511920_ERZ773104 | MGnify/ENA primary metagenome ERZ773104 (study PRJEB29015, sample SAMEA2737857) | human gut metagenome | biome: human gut; feature: human-associated habitat; material: faeces | place: China | collected 2012 ...
CTACACCGGATATGATGGGTGTTGTTGGTCGTCTGGGCCGTGTACTTGGACCGAAAGGTTTAATGCCAAACCCGAAGGCTGGTACCGTAACTATGGATGTTACCAAAGCCGTTAAAGAGATCAAAGCAGGTAAGATTGAGTATCGTCTTGACAAAACAAACATTATCCACGTGCCAATCGGAAAAGCTTCTTTTACTGAGGAGCAGTTAAGCGACAACTTCCAGACGCTGATCGGTGCAATCAACAAAGCAAAACCGGCTACTCTGAAGGGACAGTACCTGAAGAGCGTTACTCTGGCTCCTACTATGGGACCTGGAGTTAAGGTTAATACTTTGAAGCTTGCATAATAAATGAAATACTGAGAACCCCCGGGGCTGTAATGGCTCCGGGGGTTCTTTGCGTTGAAAAACGGACGCAGGGGAAAGGTGAATTCCGATTCCTTAAGAAAGAGCTTTATTTCAATGGGAAATAATTGAAAAAGATCAAAATAGTGTTAGAACATGAAAATTAAGATCAAGTATTCTGCCGGAAATGTTAGTATAATGCTAAGTAGAAAGTAAACGAAAAGAGCAGAGCCCATGCATGCGTTTGGAACGGCGGGTTCTGGAAAGGGAGGGTTTTATGCAGTATTTTGAAAAACAGGGAAATGCGCTGATTTTCCGGCAGGATGGGGAGACGGTCCGGGTGGAGCCGTGGCAGAAGGACAGTCTTCGGGTGAGAGGTACGCTTCTTTCTGAGATAGAAGAGGGAAGCATTGCACTGCTTGATCCGGAACCGATGGAAGCGGAAATTGAGCTGGTGGATGAACTGAAAGCGACGATCAAAAACGGTAAAATCCAGGCGGTTCTCGAGCTTCAGCCGTGGGGACAGAAGCTGCGGATTACGTTCCTGAATCAGAAGGGCGAGGTGCTGCTCTCCGAGATCGCAAACGGCGGAGCGCTCTGCCTGCGCGCACACGATTACCGTGCATTAAAGGGAGGCGCTTATCAGCTGAAAGTATCCTTCGATTCCAACCCGGATGAGAAGATTTATGGTATGGGACAGTATCAGCAGGAGAGAATGAACCTGAAGGGATGCAACCTGGAACTGGCGCACCGTAATTCGCAGGCGAGCATTCCGTTTTATGTATCGAGCCTTGGCTACGGCTTCCTGTGGCACAATGCAGCGGTCGGTGAGGTTCATTTCGGAACGAACACAACGGAATGGCTGGCACGCACCACAAAGCAGCTCGACTACTGGGTAACCGCAGGCGATACCCCGGCAGAAATTGAAGAGCACTTTGCAGATGCCATTGGTAAAGTTCCGATGATGCCGGAGTACGGCCTTGGCTTCTGGCAGTGCAAGCTTCGCTACTACAACCAGGAGCAGGTTCTGAACGTGGCGCGCGAGTACAAAAAACGCGGCATTCCGCTGGATGTTTTTGTGATCGACTACTATCACTGGCCAAGATGCGGTGATTACCGTTTTGACGAGGAATACTTCCCGGATCCGAAGGCAATGATCGACGAGCTGCACGAGATGGGCATTGAGACGATGGTTTCCATCTGGCCGCAGATCGACTGGAGAAGTGAAAATTACGAAGAAATGAAACAGCAGGGACTTCTTGTGAAGAGTAATGCAGGTGTTGATGTTCAGATGCTGTTCCATGGAAATAATGTCTTTTTGGATGCAACGAATCCGAGAACGAGAAAGTACGTCTGGGAAAAAGTAAAGAAAAACTATGCAGATCTCGGCATCCGCACCTTCTGGCTCGATGAGGCTGAACCGGAGTTTTCAACCTATGAGTACGAGTGCTACCGCTACGCCGCAGGCCCGGTGGAAGAGATCGGAAATATTTATCCAAGAGAGTATTCCCGCATGTTCTACGAGGGCCAGAAAGAGAGCGGCCAGGAGGATATCGTCAACCTCGTCCGCTGCGCATGGCTCGGAAGCCAGAAATACGGAGCCCTTGTGTGGTCCGGCGATATTTTCTCAACCTACGAGGACTTCCGCAAACAGATCTGTGCAGGTCTTCATATGGGACTTTGCGGCATTCCGTGGTGGACAACCGATATCGGTGGATTCCACGGCGGTGTGACCGAAGATCCGGACTTCCAGGAGCTGCTTGTGCGTTGGTTCCAGTTTGGCACCTTCTGCCCGGTTATGCGTATTCACGGAAACCGAGGACCAAGAGAAGAGATCATCAACAAGGCCGGCGAAGTGCGTGAGGGAACCGGAGCTGACAACGAGGTATGGAGCTTCGGAGAGAAAAATTATGAAATCCTGACAAAATTCATCGGTGTCCGCGAAAAAATGCGTGATTACACGAGAAGCCTGATGGCAGAAGCACACGAAAAAGGAACACCGGTCATGAGAACGATGTTCTATGAGTTCCCGGAGGATGCAGCGTGCTGGGACATCTCCGATGCTTACATGTTCGGCTCCGACATCCTTGTAGCACCGATTGTCCGGGCAAAAGCAACGAGCCGTACCGTTTATCTGCCGGCCGGTGCGTCCTGGACGCTGGCAAATACCGGTGATGTTTATGAGGGCGGAAAAGCCTACGAAATCGAGGCGCCGATCGAAACACTGCCGATCTTCCTGCGCGACGGAAAACAGGGATATTTGGTGGGAGAGATCTGATAAATCACAGAGCAGTTGTTTGGTTATGGGCAGGCAGCAAATGCGGATTGCAGATAGCTGTATGAAAAAAGAAAAGGAAAAAGGGAAAAGCATTCCGGAAGATCGACAAGATCCAAAGGAATGCTTTTCCGATGTTATAAATCAATTCCGGATCCGAAAAACGGATTTTAGCCTTGCTTCGCATACGGGCGGACAGAAAAACTTACGGAAGCGGATGACCTGCCGCCAGATACAGCTCATACCATTCTTCCCGCGTCAGCGTAATATTGCATGCCGCGATAATCTCTTTCAGGCGTTTTTCACTTGCCGTACCGGTGACGAGCTGTATATTCGCCGGATGGCGCAGAATCCACGCCGCTGCAATCGTGGTATCACTGACACCGTATTTTTCGGCCAGCACGCGGATTTTCTGGTTCAGCTCCGGATACTCGTCACTTCCAAGGAAGCATCCCTTCCATGACGGCATCTGGAATGGCGACCACGCCTGAAGCGTAATATCATGGAGCCGGCAGTAGTCGAGCAGACTTCCGTCGTGGTCAACCGAGCCCGGTGTCTCCATATTAACTTCCATGCCATTTGCAACAAGATTGGAAACCGGAATGCTGAACTGTACCTGATTGACAACGAGCGGCTGGCGGACATACTTCTGCAGAAGCGCAATCTGCATCGGCTTGTGGTTGGAAACACCGAAATGGCGGACCTTTCCGCTCTCAAACAGAACATCAAACGCTGCTGCAACTTCTTCTGGCTCTACGAGGGCGTCCGGGCGGTGGAGCAGCAGAAGATCGAGATAATCGGTCTGTAGCCGTTTTAAAATACCGTCCACCGATTCCAGAATGTGCTCTTTCGACAGATCATAGCAGCCCTGGCGGATGCCGCATTTGGACTGGATCAGAACATCCTCGCGGTGCAGGGAAGGATCGGAGGCAAATGCATCACCGAAAACTGTTTCACTCATACCGCTGCCGTAAATATCAGCATGATCAAAGAAATATGCGCCCTGTTCCAGCGCGGAATGGATGAAATGATTCATCTCGTCTTTCGATTTTTCGGAAAGCCGCATGCATCCGACTGCAATCGAAGGAACTTTTCTCAGATGACTGCCTAAAACCGTTTCTTTCATGACAGAATTCTCCTTTGTGATAAAATAAAATCTTACTCTCACTATACCACTCAAGTACACTTGAGAGTCAATCTTTTTTGGGAAAAAGTGGTGAAAGCTTTCGCCAGAACCGCTGCGGATTCGACCAAAACACAGAAAAGCCGAACTTTGTTAACAAAATCGGAACAAAATCGACAACAAAGTTTACTTGCATTTTCGAAAAAATGATGTAAGATAGGGGTATTCGAAAAAAGATCCGAAAGGATCTGTAAATCTGTACTGACTCAGATAATGGAGGTTTACCCATGGATGCAAAAATCATAGCCGGAATCCTGGCAGCAGGAGGCGCAGCCTTAGCTGCCGGCGGCGTATATAGAATGAATAAGAAAACTGGTTACTTCAAAAAAGGAAACTCCGTCCGGTACGATGTTTCCCGGATCCCGTTTAAAAAGACGAGTCCGTTAAAAGGAAAGACGGTTGTCTTCTTGGGATCTTCCGTGACGAAGGGATTTGCGGCCCACAACAATGCGTTCGCGGAGTACATAGCGAAAAAAGACAGCTGTATCTGCATCAAAGAAGCGGTCAATGGAACAACACTGATTGATAACTGTGAGGATTCCTACATCGAGCGCATGCGCGACAATCTCGACCCGGAGCGTCAGGTGGATCTGTTTATCTGCCAGCTTTCCACGAACGATGCAACGCGCAACAGCCCGCTCGGCGAAATTTCGGAATCCCGTGATCTGGACAGCTTCGATGTCAAAACCGTCTGCGGTGCGATCGAGTACATCATTGCGTATGCAAAAGAAACGTGGCACTGCCGGGTCATGTTCTACACTAACCCACAGTATGATTCCGATACGTACGCAAAGATGGTGGAAGCACTTCTGAAAATCCAGGAAAAATGGCAGATCGGCGTGATTGATTTCTGGAATGACGAACGGATCAACAGCATTTCGCCGGAAAAACGGAAACTGTATCTCCAGGATCCGATCCATCCGATGAAGGCCGGCTACGCTGAGTGGCTCGTCCCGGTGATGGAGCAGCGGATTGCCGAATATCTGGAAACGCAGGTATCATAAAAAAGACAAAAAAATACTTTCGTGGTTTCTTTGGCTGGAAGATTCCGCGAAAGTATTTTTTTATTGCGCTGCCCTTAATGGAGCCGGATGATCAGGCTGCTGTGCTGACGAAATTGTCTTTTCCGTACTTTCTGTTACGTTCCGTTTTTTACGGATCCGGAACTGTTTGAAAATGCCGCGGATGGCGTCGTAGAGCTCCGGCTTTAAGTCCTCAAGCGGGATTGGCTGCTGATACAGGATGGCATTGTAGCTTGTGCCGCTTACGAGTTCCAGAATCATATAGAACATCAGCTCCGGTGAGCGGTACGTATATGCCGCGTGAGAGAGCAGCGATTCGTAAATCGTGTAGATAGCAGGTGCGTCACTGAACGGAGAAAATGTAAGCGAATTTTTGAAGAACCCCCAGCTTAAGTGCTTGGAGATCAGCGTCACAAGGCTGTGGTTGGCAGCAAACTGATCGAGGATATTGTCGGTGATGAAAAGCACCTGCTCCTCAAAATCCTGGATGTCCGGATGGCGCAGCAGATCCGCATAGGCTGCCTGGAATATCTGGCTTGCCTTGTGCGCAATCAGATGATTTCGAATATCGTATTTATCTTTGAAATAAAGATAGAAAGTGCCCTTTGCAACGCCGGCGTTGTTCACGATGTCCGAAATAGAGGTTTTATTAAAGCCGTTGTCGATAAAGAGCGAGAAAGCAGAGTCCAGAAGGGACTCACGTTTCATTTGTTTGTTATTATCAATTTTTCCCACAGAGAGTCTCCTTTCCTGAAAGATATCAAAAGCGTGTGTCATTATCTTGTCTATAATTATAGGTATCATACATGGAAACTGTCAAAGGGAAAATGACTAATTTTCTCATTTTTGTGACTATGCACGAAGAAAAAAATGACCGATCGTCAATTTTGTGCAGTATTTAATGTTGACTAAGAGTCATTTTTGCGTTATAACATTAGATGATTGAAAGGCATAGGAAAAACATCCTCGATCTGAGGGAAACAGTATCCCGCAGTATCTTACTCCGAGCGGGTTTTACTTCTCTTATGATCCTGGATTTCATCATAAAAAACCATTATAAAAACCACAGAAAGGAAGTTTATCACAATGAATAGAAACAGAAAACTGAGAAAACAGATGATGTCTGGTCTTGCTGTTGGTATGGCTGCTGTTATGGGAGCTGCTCCGGTTTATGCAGCGACAGGAGAGGACGCAGCGGTTTCCAAAGAAGAAACCGTATATGTAAATGCAAATGCAGACGGATCGGAAGATCAGATCACCGTATCCAACTGGCTGAAGAACGCAGGAACGGAAAAGAACCTGAAAGATGAGAGTGAACTGAAGGACATCAAAAACGTAAAGGGCGACGAGGAGTTCACCCAGAGCGGAAACGAGCTGACCTGGCAGACAGACGGCGAGGATATCTATTATCAGGGAACAACCACAAAAGAACCTCCGGTTTCCGTGAAGTTCACCTATTATCTGGACGGCAAGGAAATCAAACCGGATGACCTGGCCGGAAAGAGCGGAAAACTGAAAATCAAAGTTGACTATACAAACAACACAAAGACAACGGTTGACATCAATGGCAAGAAAGAGACGATGTACACCCCATTCGTCCTGATGACCGGAATGATTCTTCCGCAGGATACTTTCTCCAATGTCAAGATCGACAATGGTAAAGTCATTTCCGATGGAAGCAGAAACATCGTAATCGGATTTGGTATGCCGGGCCTGCAGGAAAGCCTGGGATTAAATTCCGATTCCCTTGAAGATCTGGTATCCGGTGACAGCGATTTCGAACTGCCGGAAAGCCTGGAGATCACTGCAGATGTGGAGAACTTCTCTCTGGATTCTACCTTCACCGTTGCACTTGACGATGTTCTCGACACCATCGATACCGACAACATCACCGGATACGATGATCTGAAGGATGCACTGAGTGATCTTGAGGATGCTGCAATGGAACTGGTTGACGGTTCCAAGGCACTCTCCGATGGTGTGGATACTTTAAAAGACAGCTACAAAGAGCTGGATGACGGTATCGGAACGTTAAAAGACGGCGCTGACGAGCTGAACAGCGGAGCCGGCACACTGGCAAGCGGAGCCGGCACACTGGCAAGCGGAGCATCGACTCTGGCAAACGGAACTTCTACTCTGAACAGCGGAGCTTCTACCTTAAACAGCGGAGCAGCTACCCTGTCCAACGGAGCATCCACCTTAAGCAGCGGAGCTTCTTCCCTGGCAAGCGGCGTAAACTCCTACACCGAGGGCGCTGATACCCTGAATAAAGCAATCCAGACGTATCTTGGAAAGAACGGTGTGCTGACTGGAAGCGTAACCGAGTATGTAAACGGTGTGAATAAAGTCGTTGCAGGCGTAAAACAGTACACCGACGGAACAACACAGCTGTCCGACGGCGTTGCTTCTTATGTAGCAGGCGAGAAACAGCTTGCAGCAGGCGCTGAGCAGCTTCAGCCTCTGGCAGACGGCCTGACCGGGGTAAACAGTGCAATCGCAACACTGAACGCAGCACTCGACGGAAAAGATGAGAATGATATTTTAGCAGGAGCAAAACAACTCTCCGAAGGACTGACCAGTTTGAACGAGCAGCTGCAGAGCACCGATGTACAGAGCCTTCTGACGATGGCAGACGGTATGACCAGCACCGGTTCTACCCTGATCTCCGAGACCGAGGCACTCTCCGAGGTTCTGAACACCACAATCGCAGGATCTGTCAACAGCATGATGACAAACGGCAACGAGCTGATGAGCCAGATGGATACGTTGTCCAAAGGACTTGAGAGCTACTTAAGCGGTCTGGAGGCACAGATCACGAATCAGGCAACGCAGATGGGAACCCAGATGGCAGCACAGGTTCAGGCATGGGCAGACGGAGCAGCAGCACAGCTGAACCAAGAAGCAACAGCAGCAGCACAGAGCGCAGCTGATGCAGCAGCAAGCCAGGCATCCGCCGATGCAGCAAAACAGGCAAATGATCAGCTCTCTGCAGCAGCAGCTACACTGGATGCACAGATTTCCGCAGCTAAGAGCGCTGGAAATACAGAGCTTGCCGATTCCTTAAGTAAAGCAAGAAACCAGATCGGAAGTGTCAGCGTTTCCGCTTCCGCCGGAACCGTTTCGGTTACTCCGGTTACAGCTCCGCAGATTACCCTTCCGGAACTGAACTTCGAAATCGAGCGCCCGGATCTCTCCGGTCTTGCAGCAATGCAGCAGAAGATGAGCGACATCAAGAGCCAGTACAGCGATCTGCAGAAGACGGTTGCAGCTCTGATGCCGCAGCTTGAGACCATGCAGAAACAGATGCAGACCATCACCGATAATAAAGCAGTTGTTGAGCAGAATCTTGGTGCAATGCAGAAACTGACCGCAGGTGTGGCACAGCTTGATGCAGGCGGAAGCGCTCTGTACAAGGGCATCGGTACTCTGTCCGCAGGTGTGAGCCAGCTGTACAGCAGCACAAATGAGAGTTTTGCAAAAGCAACAGCAGGCATCAATGCACTGACCGCAGGATTTACTCAGCTGAGTGCTTACAATGATACGCTGCTTTCCGGCGCAAGCCAGCTGAAAGCAAATGCACCGGCTCTGGTTGAGGGTGTTACGACTCTGCAGGGCGGCACGACACAGCTGACCGCAGGTCTTGGACAGCTGGGAAGCCAGTTAAGCGATGGATCTGCAAAACTTTCTGCAAACAGCGGAAGCTTAAGAAGCGGTGCTTCTCAGGTAGCAGGCGGAGCATCCCAGCTGGCAAGCGGAGCCTCCACACTGGCAAATGGAACTTCTTCCCTGGCAAGCGGAGCTTCTGAACTGAACAGCGGAGCATCTACGCTGGCAAGCGGAGCATCTACGCTGGCGAGCGGAGCTTCTACACTGGCAAATGGAACTTCTTCTCTGGCAAGCGGAGCTTCTGATCTGAAATCGGGAAGCAGCAAGGTTGTTGATGGTATTGACGAGCTGTCCGATGGGGCGAAAGAACTGGCTGACGGTACGAAGAAGTTTGAAGAAGAGGGTACCAGCAAGCTGAAGAGTACCTTTGAGGATGATCTGGGAGATGTACTGGATCGGATTCAGGCGCTGAATTCGGATAAATGTGCTTATACTTCTTACAGTGGTAAGGCAAATGGAATGGATGGAAGCGTGAAATTTATTATCGAGACTGCAGCAATTGAAGCTGCGGAAGAGTAATGTGATTCCACGGTAGATTGTGAGGCCGCCTGCGGTCGGGATATTTTCCCCGACCGCAGGCGGCATTTACGTTAGGTGGGGTGCAAAAAGACAAAAAATAAGAACAGCCCGCGGATATGCGGGCTGCTCTTTCATAATGAGGGGGGAGATAGTTTTGAGTGGTTCATCAACTATCTGAGATATAGTATAGTGAAGAAATGTGAGCAAAGTATGTCTATTTTCTAAAAGAAACAGTAAATTTCTAAAGAATAAGTGAATCCATCCATTGAGTAAATCACTTCCGTCCGCCAAAACGTAGATGGGTCCCCAGGCGGACGTTCCGCTGTGCCTGGGGGTCGTATCCTCCCGTCCTATTCAAAAGAAAGTTTCCGGTTCCCATAACTCTTCCGGTACTGTCCCGGCGTCATCCCGGTGAGTTTTCGGAAAGCCGTGGAAAAATTATGCGCATCCTGAAATCCCACATTATAAGCAATCTGAGAGACCGTGTGATTTGTGTCCGTCAGCTCGGCCATAGCGCTGTCCATTTTGGATTTCAGGATGAATTGTTTTAACGTCATCCCGGTGCCCTCGTGGAAGAGGGAGGAGAGGTATTTGTCGTTGTATCCGAAATAACGGGCGAGTTCGGTGACTTTGAGGGACTCGCTGCTGTGGTACTGGATGTAGCTGATGATGTCCTGCAGGATCTGCGTCCGCTGCGTTTCGGAAGTGTAGGTGCGGTAGAAGGGACTCTGACAGTTGATTTCGCCGAGAACAGCGGCAGTCAGGCTGTTGTTGAGGAACGTGTTGTGGAAACGCAGGGAAGTGTCCTGGAGCTGCTTCATGAGGATGATGACGCGGTTCGGGGAGGAAAGCGTTCTCTGGAGCGGGATGCATAACGTTTCGGGGTAGTTGGATGGAAGCTGGGCGGGAGCGAGGTCCTCAAGGCGGTAGGAGGATGGCGGTGCAGCATGAAACTCATCCAGAACCGATCCGGCGGTCGGGTCAGAAGGAGCGACGATCGGTGCGGAGGGGATACCTGGGATAAAATGGAGCCAGTAGAAAGAGCAGCTTCCCTTTTTCGAGCCATGCTGATGGACGGTCGGCGGCAAAAGAAGATATTCGCCGGGGTGAACCTCGTAAGAGCGGCGTTCGTCCGCGATAAAAAGCGTTCCTTCCGTCACAACCATCAGTTCAAAATTGACGAGATTCCGTGTCAGGTGCATCCACTCCGGGGACGGGGACTGGAATTTGCCGCAGAGGTCGTAGGTAAAACAGGCGGCATCTGGAAATAAAACAGAGATCATATGACTTTTTCAAACCTTTTCAAACATTCTTGTATTTTAAACGGCGGTCCGTTTTGCTAAAATAAAACTATAGAAAAACAGGAAAACAGCCGTCAAAAGAAGTGTAACGCTTCCCATCCCTGAAAGCAAGGAAAATATCTTTTTCAAACCAGGAGGCGGCGGAAGACAACGAAAAAGGAGACCGAAAAAATGGATCAGAAAAACTTCAGCAAACCATTATCCCTGGCAAAAGTCCAGGTTACTGATGCATTCTGGAAAAAAGAGATGGAGCTTGTCCGCACCGAAGTAATTCCGTATCAGTGGAATGCCTTAAATGACAATGTTCCGGGAGCAGCACCGAGCTTCTGTATGCGGAACTACCGCCGCGCCGGTGAAGTTGAAAAAGAGCGGAAAGCAAAAGGAGACAAATTTGTTCAGATCAAATATCCGCTGGATACTTTTGAGACACTGCCGAAGGATGGCAAAATGGACGGAAGATTTTATGGCTTCCTGTTCCAGGATACCGATTTTACCAAATGGGTGGAGGCAGTTGCGTACTCCCTGACACAGCATCCCGATCCGGAGCTGGAAAAAACGGCAGATGAAGCAATTGAAGCTGTCTGCGCAGCACAGAGAGAAGACGGATACCTCGATACCTACTATCTGATCAACGATCAGGATATGATTTTTACAAACCTTAAGGACAACCATGAGCTGTACTGCTTCGGTCATCTGACGGAAGGCGCCGTAGCCTATTATCAGGCGACCGGAAAAGACCGTCTCTTAAAAGCAGCAGAGCGTTTCGCGGACTTTATTGCCAGCAAACTCGGTCACGGCGAGGGTAAAAAAGCAGGTTATCCTGGTCACGAAATTGCAGAGATGGCTCTGATGCGTCTCTATGATCTGACCGGCGAGCAGAAGTATCTCGATCTTGCAAAATACTTCATCGACGAGCGCGGAACAAAACCATACTATTACGATATCGAGCGCGGTCTGACCTGCCCGGAGGGCGAGGAACGATATAGCTACAATCAGGCAAACCGCCCGGTGCGTCAGCAGGATGAGGTGCAGGGGCACTCCGTACGCGCCGTATATCTCTATTCCGGCATGGCGGATGTGGCAAGGGCAACGCAGGATGAGAGCCTGCTGAAAGCCTGTGAAACTCTCTGGAACAACATGGTGCATCAGAAAATGTACGTCACCGGCGGAATCGGTGCCACTCATATAGGAGAGGCATTCTCTTTCAACTATGACCTGCCAAACGATACCGCTTACGCAGAGACCTGTGCATCCATCGGTCTTGTGTTCTTTGCTCGCCGCATGCTGGAGATTCAGGCAAAAGCAGAGTACGCGGATGTGATGGAATTAGCCCTCTACAATGGCGTTCTCTCCGGAATGGCGCTCGACGGAAAGAGCTTCTTCTATGTCAATCCGCTGGAGGTACTGCCGGAGGCATGTCACAAGGATGAGCGGAAATTCCATGTAAAACCGATCCGTCAGAAATGGTTCGGCTGTGCCTGCTGCCCTCCGAACCTGGCAAGAACGGTAAGCTCAGTTGCATCTTACGCATACACGGAAAACGACACAACCCTGTTTGTCCACTTGTACATGGGCGGAACAGTGGAAGGAGAAAAAGTAAAAGCATCCATCACTTCCGAATTCCCGTGGGACGGCCATGTTTCCGTGACCTGCGAGAGCGATACCAAAGAGCCGTACACCTTTGCATTCCGCATCCCGGGATGGTGTGCTTCTTATGAAAAAGAGATTCCAAAAGGCGCAGAAGTGGAAGAAAAAGACGGGTATCTTTATGTGACAAAAGTATGGGCGAAGGGTGAGACGATCCGCCTGAACTTCCCGATGGAAATCCAGTTTCTGGCATCCAATCCGCTTGTACGCGAGGACGCCGGCCGTGTTGCCGTAAAACGAGGACCGGTTGTTTACTGTATGGAAGAAGCAGACAACGGAAAGAATCTGCATTTGACAAAACTCTGTGTGAATGGTGAAAAAACCGCAGAAGCAGCCGATGAGCTGGGCGAGTACTTTGTGAGCGTAACGGCCGAGGGACGTCGCATGAAGCTGGGCGATGCAGAAAAACAGCCGTTGTATCATCTGTATCAGAAAGAGGAAGAGGAAAAGACGAAACTGAAGCTGATTCCATATTATATGTGGAACAACCGAGGTGAGGGCGAAATGCAGGTATGGATCCGCGCATGTGAATGATTTTATTAAAGAAGAAATAAAGAACTCCGGAAAAGGGATGGCTCCTGATACAGCCTCCCCTTTTTTCCGGAGTTCTTGTTATGCCAAAATATGAGAATCCTGCAAAAAAGAAAGTGAATTTTTTGCAGGATTCTTTGTGCTATTGGTACAGATTATTTTCTGCTTCTCATAGAAAGACTGCCGAAAGCAGAAGAAACGGCGGGCAGAATCACGAGGACGACCGCAAGGACAATCATTCGATCCACAAAGTCTGTCATGGCCTGTACAACGCAGACAGAGAGAGTCAGATTCATACCGAGGCTGTGAAGCAGCTGCACCAGCACAGTGGAGCCGGAGGAAGTAATTCCACCGAAAACAACCGCGGTGATTGTGGAACTTACCACAGTACCCGGAAGTGAGATCACAAGCGCTGCCGGAAACAGCTTCCAGCCCATGGTGCGAAGAGAAAGTCCCTCACTGCGGGAGCCGGCCGTATGGGATGGGCGGAGCTTCCGGAATACAAGACCTGCAACCAGACCAAGGATGAGCTGTACCGGAATATAGTAAAACGCATAGACATCACTTGTCATACCGGAAATCAGTCCGGAAATGAGTCCCGGGACGAGGCCTGCAACCGGTCCGAACAGGGCGGCAGCCAGAACCGTTCCGATGGAGTCGAGGTAAACCGGAAGGCGCAGCAGCAGTGCAACGGTACCGCCGAGGATATTGATAACACCACAGAGTGCCAGAGTCGTGAGCTTTAACGTACGGTTTGCGTTCATCTTGCGTCCCCTCCCTTCTGAAACATTGTCTCATGCGGGAAGACGGGCGGTGCGGTAAGAATCTGGTCGAGAACCGGTGCAGATTCCACTTCAGATACGCCAAGAACACGCGCAAAGAACATCAGGAAAAAGCGGCTCACATCGACCTGCGTCAGAATGTGACTGTTCGGTGCTTTCTGATAAAAATTCATGGCATCCACAACGGTCTGACCAAGGCAGAGACCATTTGTTTCCACCTGCGTATAGGCATCAAAACCGCTGCAGAGCGACGGATCCACAAGATAAGCGGCTGCGAGCGGATCGTTGATTACGCATCCGATGACCTTTTCCTGTTTCCAGTGAAAATCGAAGTAAAAACGTGTCAGCTCCTCGATGCGGGTTCCGACTTCCGGATTTACACACTTCATATATTCCACGAGATTCGGAGTCAGAACAATTTTTCTTGTGACATCCAGCCCGATCATATGGAGCTTTTTGCCGGCAAGCTGCGGCAGCTCGGAGAAAGCACGGAACACTTCGGCTGCGGCGTCCGGGTCGCACCAGTAATTATACTCGGCAACCGGAGAGCAGTTTCCGTGACTCTTGTAGCTTCCGCCCATGGAGACCAGTGCTTCGAGATTCTCAAGGCATTCCGGTGCACACGAAATAACCTTTGCAAGATTCGTCATCGGTCCGAGGGCAAGAATTGTAACATCAGGGGTTGTTTTTAAGGTTTCGATGAGGAAAGAAACAGCGTCTGTTTTTGGCGTAAGCTCTTTGACATCCGGCCAGCCGGATTCGCCGAGGCCGTCCATGCCGTGCGTGTCCATGGCATCCACATAGTCGCGGACCAGGGGAGTTTCCTCTCCGACATAAACAGGGACATCTGTTTTTCCAATCATGGAAAGAATTTTGAGGGCATTTTTTGCGCCCATAGAAGCGGGTACATTTCCGCTGACTGTGGTGATGCCGATCAGATCCAGCTCTTTGGAAGCTGCGGCAAGCATCAGGGCGAGAGAATCGTCGATGCCGGGATCACAGTCGATGATCAGTTTTTTTGCATTCATTTTCCAATCTCCTTGAAATAAAATGATTTTGAGATACTTGGTTTTTTATACTGGGAAGTTCACGAACCAGTCCGGACACCCGTAAAAAGGCGGGAAAATCCGATTATATAAATGCACGGGAATGAGTATAGCACAGATTCAAAAAAGAATCCAGCAAAAAGAATCGAGTAAAAAGAATTCAGTAAAAACAAGCCTTGCCTGTTGGAGAAAAATCGAGTATGGTATATAAGCGTAGAACAAATGAGAATATATGAGAATATATGAGAATATATGGGAGATAAAAGCATGGCAGATGGATTTTTAGCACCAACGGGAAGATTCTATCCAAAAACAGAAAATTTTCATGCGCAGACCGCGCGGGCAATTCTAGGCCCGGAAGGTCAGACGGACGAGCCGATTCAGGAGCTTTTGCGCCGGGGATATATTTTATTTGTGGGCTTCCACAAACCAGGTGAACCGGAAAATCTCCATGCCGATATGGATTATGTGCTCGGCGGACCGGGACACCCGGCGACAGAAGGGCAGAAGGCATGGATTGCGGAACATGTAGAGGAGTTGTCGGGAAAACAGCAGTTTGACATCAACAACGATGAGATAACCTTTCAAAGATTCTACATCAGCAACATCCGTATGTTTCCCTGGTGCAGGGGCTGCGCGGAGGAAAAAGCGCGCGAGCTCTGGGGAAATGCACAGAGTGAGGAAAAACCAAAACGGTGTGATGCGTGCCCGGGCTTTCGAGACCGTCCGCTTTAGAGTATGTCTGAAAAATCATTTCCGCAAACAGCCGGTTTCGTTTTTATATCGCTGAAGCGACCCGCCGCAGCCGGTGAAGTCTGAAAGCCTGCAAAGCAGGATTCTTTCGTGTACACGTTCTGACGAAAAAAATGTCAGAAAATAATTGGATGAGAATATAATAGGAAGAAAAAACACTTTTATATAGTAATGCAGCAATGGGGAAAATCCGCAAAAAGCCGCGTGAACACGCGATTTTTACGGATTTTCCCCTTGACTTTTGATAGGACAGACGATATAATAAACGAGCGTGCGTAAAAGACGGTTTCTTTTGGCGCGCAAAAGCTGCAAAGCAATTATGTTGAACTAAAGCAGCCGTATGAAACCCCGTGGGACACACGGAGAAATCTATCAGGAGGTGAAATGGAATGCCAACATTCAACCAGTTAGTAAGAAAAGGCCGTGAGACTTCCGTAAAGAAATCTACCGCGCCGGCACTGCAGAAAAGCTACAATTCTCTGAGAAAGAAATCCACAGATATGTCTTCTCCTCAGAAGAGAGGTGTGTGTACAGCTGTTAAAACTGCTACACCGAAGAAACCTAACTCAGCTCTTCGTAAAATCGCCAGAGTTCGTCTTTCCAACGGAATCGAAGTAACAAGTTACATCCCAGGAGAAGGTCACAACCTTCAGGAGCACAGCGTTGTTCTGATCCGTGGAGGAAGAGTTAAGGACCTGCCAGGTACCAGATACCACATCATCCGTGGTACACTTGATACTGCAGGTGTTGCTAACAGAAAACAGGCCCGTTCTAAATACGGTGCTAAGAGACCGAAAAAGAAATAATTAAGTAAAACGAGTTCGAGATATATCTAGTATCACAAAAAAGCGAAATGTTGTGCGTTATTCCATAAATCCCCACGGCTGCGGATTTATAGAGAATTTACACGCGCGGACATACTGCAAATAAGTGTGAGTACCGATGATTTAATCGAATGATGGTTAAGGAGGGAAGTAACGTGCCACGTAAAGGACATACTCAGAAAAGAGATGTTTTAGCAGATCCGTTATACAATAACAAAGTGGTAACCAAGCTGATCAACAACATCATGCTGGATGGTAAGAGAGGCGTTGCCCAGAAAATCGTATACGGCGCATTTGCTAAAGTAGAAGAAAAAGCTGGAAAACCAGCAATCGAAGTATTTGAAGAAGCAATGAACAATATCATGCCGGTTCTTGAAGTAAAAGCAAGACGTATCGGTGGTGCTACTTATCAGGTACCGATCGAGGTAAGACCGGACAGACGTCAGGCTCTTGGCCTTCGTTGGCTGACCGCTTATTCTCGTAAGAGAGGCGAGCGTACCATGGAAGACAGACTGGCAAACGAGATTCTGGATGCATCTAACAACACAGGTGCTTCTGTGAAGAAGAAAGAAGAAGTTCATAAGATGGCAGAGGCTAACAAGGCATTTGCTCACTACAGATTCTAAGAGGAGGAAAATCCGTTGGCTGGAAGAGAATATCCATTAGAGAGAACCAGAAACATTGGTATTATGGCTCACATCGATGCAGGTAAAACAACCCTGACCGAGCGTATCCTGTACTATACCGGTGTTAACTACAAGATTGGTGATACTCACGAAGGAACTGCTACCATGGACTGGATGGAACAGGAGCAGGAGCGTGGTATCACAATTACTTCAGCTGCTACAACCTGCCACTGGACTCTGGAAGAGAACTGCAAGCCGAAACCGGGCGCTCTTGAGCACCGTATCAACATCATTGATACCCCAGGTCACGTTGACTTTACCGTAGAGGTAGAGCGTTCTCTTCGTGTACTGGACGGCGCTGTCGGCGTGTTCTGTGCAAAAGGTGGTGTAGAGCCTCAGTCTGAGAACGTATGGCGTCAGGCTGATACCTACAACGTACCGCGTATGGCATTCATCAACAAGATGGACATCCTTGGCGCTGACTTCTACAACGCTGTAGATCAGATCAAGACCAGACTTGGTAAAAATGCTATCTGCCTTCAGCTTCCAATTGGTAAGGAAGATGAGTTCAAGGGAATTATCGATCTGTTCGAGATGAAAGCTTACATCTACAACGACGATAAGGGCGATGATATCTCCATCGTTGATATCCCGGAAGATATGAAAGACGACGCTGAGCTGTATCACACCGAGCTGGTAGAGAAAATCTGCGAGCTGGATGATGAGCTGATGATGCGTTATCTGGATGATGATATCCCGTCTGTAGACGAGATGAAAGCAGTTCTGCGTAAAGCTACCTGCGAGTGTACAGCTGTACCGGTATGCTGCGGTTCTGCATACAGAAACAAAGGTGTTCAGAAACTTCTGGATGCGATCCTTGAGTACATGCCGGCTCCGACCGATATCCCGCCAATCGAGGGTACCGATCTGGACGGAAACCCGATCGTAAGACATTCTTCCGATGAGGAGCCGTTCTCCGCACTGGCATTCAAGATTATGACAGACCCATTCGTTGGTAAACTGGCATATTTCCGTGTGTATTCAGGAACCATGAACTCCGGTTCTTACGTACTGAATGCAACAAAAGATAAAAAAGAGCGTGTTGGACGTATCCTTCAGATGCATGCAAACAAACGTATGGAGCTGGACAAAGTTTACTCCGGTGACATCGCAGCTGCAATCGGATTCAAGTTCACCACCACAGGTGATACCATCTGCGACGAGCAGCATCCGGTAATCCTTGAGTCTATGGAGTTCCCGGAGCCGGTTATCGAGCTGGCTATCGAGCCTAAGACAAAAGCAGGCCAGGGCAAACTGGGCGAGTCCCTTGCAAAACTGGCTGAGGAGGATCCGACCTTCCGTGCACACACCAATCAGGAAACTGGTCAGACCATTATCGCTGGTATGGGTGAGCTGCATCTGGAAATCATCGTTGACCGTCTGCTTCGTGAGTTCAAAGTAGAGGCTAACGTAGGTGCTCCGCAGGTTGCATACAAAGAGACCATTACCAAACCGGCAGACATCGACAGCAAATATGCAAAACAGTCTGGTGGACGTGGACAGTATGGTCACTGTAAAGTTAAATTCGAGCCTATGGATGCAAACGGCGAAGAGATTTACAAATTCGAGTCTACCGTTGTCGGTGGAGCTATTCCGAAAGAGTATATCCCGGCTGTAGGCGAAGGTATCGAAGAGGCTATGAAAGCCGGTATCCTGGGAGGCTTCCCGGTAGTCGGTGTTCATGCAAATGTATACGACGGATCTTATCATGAGGTCGATTCTTCTGAGATGGCATTCCACATTGCTGGTTCTCTGGCATTCAAGGAAGCTATGCAGAAGGGTGCTCCGGTTCTTCTTGAGCCTATCATGAAAGTCGAAGTTTCCACTCCGGAAGATTACATGGGTGATGTTATCGGTGATATCAACTCCCGTCGTGGTCGTATCGAGGGTATGGATGACATCGGCGGCGGAAAGATGATCCGTGGATTCGTACCGTTGGCTGAAATGTTCGGTTACGCAACAGACCTTCGTTCTAAAACTCAGGGACGTGGTAACTACTCCATGTTCTTTGATAAATACGAGCAGGTTCCGAAAAACGTACAGGAAAAAGTTCTGTCTGCAAAAGCAAAATAATGTAAGAAAAATAATCGGGTGTGCAGCTGTCAAAGGCTGCACAGCCTAAAAGTATTATTTTTCTGAGATTTCCCTTGCAAATAAGACGGAAATGCAATATAATCAGACTTAGCAGGTTTACGATTCAGGTGGGTTCCTGCCACCAATTTAGTCTCAAAAAAGCCCACTGGGCGCAATTTTAAGGAGGACATTTTAAAATGGCTAAAGCTAAATTTGAAAGAACAAAACCGCATTGTAACATTGGTACCATCGGCCACGTTGACCATGGTAAAACAACTCTGACCGCTGCTATTACTAAGGTTCTTCATGAGAGACTGGGTACCGGCGAAACAGTTGCTTTCGATAATATCGATAAGGCTCCCGAAGAAAGAGAACGTGGTATCACCATTTCTACCGCTCACGTTGAATACGAGACCGAGAAGAGACATTACGCACACGTTGACTGCCCTGGACATGCTGACTACGTTAAGAACATGATCACTGGTGCAGCTCAGATGGACGGCGCTATCCTGGTTGTAGCTGCAACTGATGGTGTTATGGCTCAGACCAAAGAGCACATCCTGCTGTCCCGTCAGGTAGGCGTTCCTTACATCGTTGTTTTCCTGAACAAGTGCGATATGGTAGACGACGAGGAACTGCTTGAGCTGGTTGAGATGGAAGTTACCGAGCAGCTGGAAGAGTACGATTTCCATGACTGCCCGATCATCAGAGGTTCTGCTCTGAAGGCTCTGGAAGATCCTAACAGCGAGTGGGGCGACAAGATCCTTGAGCTGATGCACACTGTTGATGAGTACATTCCGGATCCTCAGCGTGACACCGACAAGCCTTTCCTGATGCCTGTCGAGGACGTATTCACCATCACAGGTCGTGGTACTGTTGCTACTGGCCGTGTTGAGCGTGGTGTTCTGCATCTGAATGAGGAAGTTGAGATCGTTGGTATTAAGGAAGAGACTCGTAAGACCGTTGTAACCGGTATCGAGATGTTCCGTAAGCTGCTTGACGAGGCTCAGGCTGGTGACAACATCGGAGCTCTGCTTCGTGGTGTTCAGAGAACCGAGATCGAAAGAGGTCAGGTTATCGTTAAGCCGGGCAGCATCACCTGCCATACAAAGTTTACCGCTCAGGTTTACGTTCTGACAAAGGACGAGGGTGGCCGTCATACACCGTTCTTCAACAACTACAGACCGCAGTTCTACTTCCGTACAACTGACGTTACTGGCGTTTGCAACCTGCCGGCTGGTACAGAGATGTGCATGCCTGGTGACAACGTAGAGATGACCATCGAGCTGATCCACCCGATCGCTATGGAGCAGGGTCTTACTTTCGCTATCCGTGAAGGTGGCCGTACAGTAGGATCTGGACGTGTTGCTACAATCGTCGAGTAATCTCTAATTGTAGAGCCAAATAAAGAGTGAATCTTTCCACAACCTTTGAGAAATCAAGGGTTGTGTTTTTTTATACATTAAAAAGGAATAACGAACAAATGAAAAAGCCACCTACCCCAATTTGATGGTAAATGGCTTAGCGGCTCTAAAATGGCTCTAATTTTTTTGCTATCGCTCTTTTTTTCTTGAAATTGCTTCTCCAAATACTCGTTTCGCAGCTTCAATCTGGTGACGGTATCTAGCTCCTGATCAGAGAACCAGGAGCTTGCTCTGGTCATGGAGCAGTACGGAGTGCGGTGGCAGCTTCCGGAGCCGGGAGCTTTAATGAGCGCCAAGGCCTATCGGGACAAGAAGGCGTTGCCGCTGCTGGAAAAACTGAAAGAGCTGGTAAAGAACCTGACGATCAAAAGTGTACAGCTTGCAGAGACGGTGAAAAGGCTGACAGATCGGGTAGATACGCTGGAATCGCAGGTGGGATATCTACGGGAGAAAAACAGAGATCAGCAAGACAGAATCGAGGAGCTGGAGGAGAAAGAAACGAATTTTGAGTATTTGAAAGATTACCTCGGTAAAAGTGAGGTAGAGGAGATTGTGGAATACGCAAGGTCAAAAGAGCAGGCCGACAGAGAAAAGGAACGTTACTATGGAAGAGGCAGATAGCGAGGAAGCGGGAGTATGACAGATATGGAAAAGAAAGTCCTGATGAGGATATGTACTAAAATTGTGGCAGAAACAGAACTTTATGTGACAGATCTGGAAATGCAGAACCTGATAGACTGGGTTTGCGTGTCGGGGCAAATAAAGGAGAATAACAATAGAATCCGGGAACTGACCGGGGAATATAAGCAGATGGAATCGGGCTGCAGGGAGGGGGTGAGAGAGAAGCTGGAACGTATGAAAGAGGTCTGTAGGGAACGGGATAATCTATTTGAACAGCAGAATGATTTAAAAGAGCGGCAGCGGCGGATAGAAAAAGCGTTGTAATAATGAATGCAGGGGCGTGGCAGTATGTGCTGCGCCTTATAGCTGACAATGTATTTGCTGTTTGACAGTAGAGGAGGAGACAGGTAAAATAGTACATAAAACTGAATAGTTTGAGCTTAATTTTATTTTTTACCCATATACTAAAGTTTAATAGAGTATATAGTGAAGTAGTATGCGACTAATAAATCTTTTGGTTTATCGGTACAATGTAGGTATCATAGACCAGAGGAGAGGTGTATATTGCTTGCGTGTAGAAGAGTATATTCCATTGAGAATAACAGAGTTATGCGAAAAACGAGGATATACCAAGTACCGCCTATCTCAACTTACAGACATGTCACAAACAGCGTTAGCAAATATTATAAACCAGAAGAGTATACCAACTGTTGTGACACTAGAGAGAATCTGTGAAGCATTCGGCATTACATTAGCGCAGTTCTTTGTCGAAGATGGCGGCAGATTAAATCTGACAGAAGAGCAAAACGAGATACTTGAAATATGGGATGGCTTGGAGACAAAGGAACGGGAAATATTTCTATCCTTTATCAGAAGCCTAAAGAAGTAAGGACAGTTCAACTAGGATTGAGCTGTTCTTTTTTGTATGAGAGGAGAGAACGGGCGCAAAGGAAAAATAAGCAGGAGGATAGACAAATGGAAAAAGAATTAGAATTAACAATAGAAGGATATCTGCTTTGGCAGACCCTTGATTCCTTACCGGAAAATGAGCAGCGATTCATTCGATTGATTATTGGATATGGTGCCAGTGGCCTGATTTCGGATGATGATTATAGTTTTCTGTTGCAATACCTGATGGCGAAGGATAAGGAGTTGTATGAGGCCAGGGAGAAGATTAAGAGGCTTTCATAAAGGACGGTTTTGTAGTAGAATAGGGGTGTATAAACTGGAATTTATCAGAAAATGAGGAATAGTTGAAATGGAGGCGCTATAATAACATGAAGATTGAAGGGAACCAGAAAGAACTGGATGCAATGGTAGAA
>ERZ773104.2351-NODE-2351-length-21485-cov-16.449557_pt1 | contig 21485 bp, 25 predicted proteins | sample MGYA00511920_ERZ773104 | MGnify/ENA primary metagenome ERZ773104 (study PRJEB29015, sample SAMEA2737857) | human gut metagenome | biome: human gut; feature: human-associated habitat; material: faeces | place: China | collected 2012 ...
TATCGGGAGGTAGAGTTCTTTTGTTACTTTTCTTGCTCATGAAAGAAAAGTAAATCTAAATAGCGTCTATATCATATGTTCATTTCTTTTATAGTAAAGAAACAAACAACACCATAGATAAAATTTTATAATCACCTTTATATTACTAATAAAAATAAAATCAATATCTCAAAATATTTTCTTTTTGATTTATTTTTCTTTTAATAAAAGAAAAATGAACATATAATATAAGGAGGAAAAAATTTTTTATGAATATTTTACTAGCTATCGCTGTTATGATTATTATCATTATTGCTAGTTATTTAGCTGATAGAAAATACCCTACAAAGAGAATATTTATTATTCCTTGTGGCATTATTTTACTTTGTTTTGTAGCTGTCTATAGTTCTTTAGTGATGCCATCTTCTTCAAATTCTATCTCCACTGAGCAACGTTTGGCTATTTTAAATGAACAACCTTATTTTATAACATGGTACAATGATTATAAAGAAGATATCAATCAGCTAGATAGATTTGCTACAGTTTATCACAAAATCATTTCTAATTATGAAAATCAATCCATATCTGCAACTGAAGCTTTAAGTCAATTGCAAAGATTATATGATGAAACAAATGCTTTTAATAATTCACTACAAGATGCTTTACCACCAAATGAATTATCACAAAATAATTATACATTAGTTTATAATATTTTGGAAAAAACTCGTGTTTATAGTTATAAATTAAATGAAACTGTTCGTCAAAGTATTGTAATCATCAACGAAGGAACTTACAATCAAATTGAGCATAAAGATATTGTAAATAATTTAAATCGCATTTATGCTATTGAAGCTCCTATAATGTTAGATATCAATAGCGAAGTATCGCAAATTAAAGATAATCTAACTATTCCAGAAAATTAATCACAAATATAATATATAGATAAAATAAAAGGTGATACTAAAAGTATCACCTTTTTTATTATAATTATTATTATAAATCTTTTACAATTGTTTTGAGATATTCCGCAAAGTCACCAGATAAATCATCACGACGGAGAGCAAATTCTACTGTAGCTTTCAAAAAGCCTAATTTATCGCCTACATCATAGCGTTTGCCGGTGAAATTATAAGCATAAACATTTTCACGTTTTGCCATAACTTTGAGTGCATCTGTTAACTGTATTTCTCCACCTTTGCCTGGCTTAGTATTTTGTAATACTTCAAATACATCTGGAGTGATGATATATCTACCAAGCACTGCCATTTGACTTGGAGCTTCTTCAATACTTGGTTTTTCAATCATATCATTGACTTTCATCAATTGTTCATTGATAGTTGGCACGCCTGCTACAATACCATAAGAAGAAACTTTTTCTTTTGGTACTTGCTGACAACCTAAAATAGTAGCACCTGTTTGTGTGTACATATCCATCAATTGTTTTAAAGCGGGCATTTCGGGATTATAAACTATGTCATCACCTAATAATACAGCAAATGGTTCATTATCAATGAATGCTCTAGCACATAAAATGGCATCACCTAAACCACGCATATGTTTTTGGCGAATGTAATGTACATTGATTTCTGATGTTTCCTGTACCATTTCCAATAATTTAGTTTTACCTTTAGCTTTTAATTCTGCTTCTAAAATTGGTGCACTATCAAAATGGTCTTCAATTGCACGTTTAGCATGACCACTGATGATCAAAATATCTTCAATACCGCTAGCAATAGCTTCTTCCACTATGTACTGAATTGTAGGTTTATCTACTATTGGTAACATTTCTTTAGGTGTTGCTTTTGTCGCTGGCAAAAAACGAGTACCAAAACCAGCAGCAGGTATAACAGCTTTGCGAATACGTTTCATAACAATCTACTCCCTATAATCTACTCAAATAAATAAAATACTTTAAATTATGACAATTTTATACAATCAAAATTTATTATAGCATAAAAAAAGATTTTCTTCATGAAATTATTTATTCGATCTATCATGAAGAAAACCTTTTTTAATTTACTATTTATATTTGCTTGATCTAATTTATCTTTTGAATCATCTTTTCTACTAATTAGAACAATATTTGAATATCCTATATAATTATCCATGTAAATTTCCTTTACTTACATGAACTTCCACATGATATTTAGCTGAATTATCACTTAAACGATTATTTTCTTTAGGACTAGAAATTATCCCTTTTACTACTTTCAGAAGATTTTTCTTCCATCTTAAAAGTTCCATCGTCATTATTTTCATTATTAACAGGTCGTTTAACTGTTCTAGCAGTTATTACCTTTTTATCTGACACATTTGAATCTGGCGTTATCTCTGTTATACATGCATTATTAATAAAATCTACTGTAGATTTTGCTAACATTACTTGAGCATCACATGTTGCTTTTAATGGTCCACCAATTAGTGAACTCATATCCAATCCACCAAATTGATCTGACATTTTTTCAGACATATATATCACTCCTTATATTTATTAAGTCACCAAAAGCTATAATGATGCCTTTTGGTGGCTCTTTATTTACAAATTCAATTTCAACATAAATATTATTTTTATCATTTTCATTAACAAAATAATTTATCAAATATAAATATTTTCCATGATAATATTCTTTCATTATCAATCATCTATATTATAGCACAGAAAAATATCGTAAAAAAATAAAACTGCATTTTTAAAAATCAAATATAAAACAACTTCTAAAAATGCAGTTTATTATATTTATGATAAAGAAAACTTATATTTTTATTAATGATTGACCTGTTTAGCTAAAGTTTCATTCATATGTCTTATACCTTCTTCTAAATTAGCCAAGTGTTTATCCATGCGAAATAACAAAAAACTTGCTACTACCATAGGAAAACCATAATTTGCTATATACGTAAAAATATATTCCATATTATCACCTTAATTCTTTATTTCTCTAGAGATTTATTAATAAAAGCTAATGCTTTACGATAATTTTTGCTTACAGCTTGTACAGATATATGCAATAGTTTTGCTACTTGTTTATATTTTAATCCTTTAAATACCACTAAGATAAAGACTTTATATTGTTTAGGTGGCAATTGATGAATAAGCTTCATTATATCTAATTTAGAAGAAATACTATCTGCTAAATCCTCATCTACTGCCAATAAATCCCCAAATTCTTTTATTTCATCATCATCTGTATTCATTTGAGCAGATAATGACACTTCATTTTGCCAAATACGCAAATATCTACGAAATAAAGTATGCACACCTTGATATACTTTTACTTTAGCATAACCGGCAAACGGCACACCTAAAGACTCATTAAAATCTTTAATTGCCTGATAAAAACTAATCACGGCTTCTTCATATGCCTCTTCTTGAATAGATATTAAATGATGTTGTCTAGAAGCACTATTTAATAAATTCTTATACTTATTTAATAATAACTGTATAGCATAATTATCTCCAGCTTTAGCTTTTATTAATAGTCTTTCCATCTAATCGTCTTCTTTCTATCATCAAGAGAATAATTTAAAAGAAAAAGGGGTGACACGCACCCCTTTTTCCTTATTCCGCAGCGATTTCTGCTGTGTCCTGACGATTTACACTACCTAAATTATATTTTTGTAAGCCCGCTATTTTTTGACCGATATCTAAAATATCATCTTCTGATAAAGAAGGATTGATATAGCCGAAACTACGACTGCTATAACTAGCTTTACCTGTAGAAGTAGTACCTGTTTCTACTTTAATAATGATTTCACATTCTGCATTTTTCTTAACTGCCATAATATATTCCTCCTAATAAACTATAAAATAAAATTATAAATTAAACTTAAGCTAAAACATCTTGTGTAGTAGTTGTGATATATGCTTCTTTAATCGCTGTTGCTTTATGATTATCTTTGATAATAGCCTGTGTATCAATCATTTTCTGCATGACTACATCGACTTCACTCTTTGTCAATTCATCTTTCGGGTCTGCTAAATTATATTTAAAATCGTCTCCATTATCTAAAGTAAATACCATTGTTAATTTGCGTGTATCTGCCATTAAAAATCACTCCTTAATTTTAAAATTTAAAAATACATCATAGCTTTGATTGATAACATCTTTTGCCGCCGTTTCTTATTCATCTTATCAACTCCTTACACTTATTTACTTGCAACTTAGATGGCAAAAATCAACCCCTAAATCAAAAATTTTTTCTTAGCAAATAAAAAAAGACAAACTATTATCCAAAATTACATAATAGTTTGCCTTTCGCTATATGTGCAGTTATGAATTTAAACTTTATATATTTTCTGCGAAGTATTTTCTAAACTTATATTTTTAATGTCAAATAAATTCGAGGCGTAAAATTTATCCATTCTCATACCAAAACCAATACAAATTTTAAAAATAGTATCTTCTGTAGGATTACGACTTTTTTCACTTAATAAGCTAGCCACAGTTGAAGGTGGCATTCCTGCTTTATTTGCCAAGCCATTTATGCTCAAATTATAAGCCTTACATAATTCCAAAATCCTATAATCTACTGCCTTTATAAGTAGCATTATAATCATCTCTCTTTTTCTTAAATTAACTATATTATACTCTTATAAAAATAAAATGTATTCGACATGTCGTAAATTTTTATAAAAATAACAAAAATTTTTCCCAAATTTGCTTAAAAGGTTTAATTTCTTCCTTTAAACTGCAAGTAAATCATTAAAGGAGTGATTAGTTATGCAAAATTTTCAAGTAGTAGATATCTCAGCTTGGCAAGAAAAACTCAATTGGCAAAAACTAAAAGCAAATAATATTCAAGGCGTTATCATCAAAATAGGTGAGTACACTCATCTAGATGAAATATTTAGCTCGCATGTGAATAATGCCGTAACTTATAATCTTCCCTATGGCATATATTATTATGCTCATGCTTCAACAATTGATGAAGCTATAGCAGAAGCTAATTGGGTAGATAAACAAATCAAAACATATCTCAATGGACAAAATCCGCCACTTGGCATCTGGTATGATGCAGAAGATAAATCTATGCTCAAAAACAATATCAATGTAGCCTATATGATTGGCAATTTCATCAATCGACTAAATGAACTAGATTATAATTATGTAGGTCTATATAGTTCCTATAATTGGCTCACCAATATCATTGACTTAAATCTACTTGCAGATTATATTCCCATCTGGTCTGCTCAATATTATTATAAAAACAGCTTTAAACTAGAATATCCTAATCGCATTTGCAAGATATGGCAATACACAGATCATAAGCAAATAGATGATATGATACTTGATTGTAATATTTATTATGCATAAACCATACTAAAAGAAAACCTCAAAGAAAATATCTTCTTTGAGGTTTTTTTCTATCTATTTCTATCTATTATTGTACATTCTAAAATAATAATCTTTGTATTCACCACTTATGATTTTTTCCCACCAAGATTTATGTGTTAAATACCAATCAATAGTTTTCTTAATACCATCATCAAATTTAGTAGCAGGAAGCCAACCAAGTTCATTATGAATTTTTGTAGGATCTATAGCATATCTACGGTCATGACCTGGTCTATCTGTTACAAATTCAATTAAATCTTCACTTTTACCAAGCTCTTTAATAATTGTTTTTACAACTTCTAAATTAGTGTGTTCATTATGACCCCCAATATTATATACTTCGCCAATTTTTCCTTTACGAATGATTAAATCTATAGCAGAACAATGGTCTTCTACATAGAGCCAATCACGTACATTTTCGCCTTTACCATACACTGGTAATTTTTTATCATTTAAAGCATTTGCTATCATGAGTGGAATTAATTTTTCAGGGAAGTGATATGGTCCATAATTATTTGAACAGCGAGAAATAGTCACAGGTAATTTATAAGTACGATAATATGCCTGCACTAATAAATCTGCTGAAGCTTTTGAAGCTGAATATGGACTAGAAGTATGCAGTGGTGTTATTTCTGTAAAGAATAAATCTGGTCTATCAAGTGGTAAATCTCCATAAACTTCATCAGTAGATACTTGATGATAGCGAATATTACCATACTTACGACAAGCATCCATCAGTACACTTGTACCAATTACATTTGTCTGTAAAAAGATTTCTGGATTTTCAATAGATCTATCCACATGAGATTCTGCTGCAAAATTTACTACAACATCAGGCTTTTCACTTGCAAATAATTCATTAACAAAAGTTCTATCTGCAATATCACCTTTAACAAATTTAAACTTAGGATTTTTCATTGCTACTTCTAATGTTTCTAAATTACCAGCATAAGTAAGTTTATCTAAACAGATTACTTCATCATTTGGATAATTATCTAATTCATAATAAACAAAATTACCACCAATAAACCCTGCTCCACCAGTTACTAATATTTTCATTATTTATCTCTTAAATTTTAAAACTAAACTTTTTATCTTAGATTTTTCTTCAATATTCATAAAGAATTTATACATTATACCTATATATAATATAGTATATATTAATAATTTCATGATAAACACTATTATATTCTTATCTTCAATCATTTCATTAAAAATATAGCCTATTATAGTAGCAATAATTACACCAATTGTTATTCTACTAATATTTTTCCAAAATCGCCCTATTTCTAGTTTAGTAATTTTTAAATAATACCAATTCATTACTAAACCATCACCTATTAGCATAGTTACTCCTATAGCAAAAGCGCAACCAATACCTCCATATATTTTTGCTAAAGGAATAGATAAACATAAATTAAAAAATCCCATCAAAAAATAAATTTTTGCTCTAAAAGTATATTGATTTTGTGCTTGTAAAATAACCAGCCCAATACTTTGAATTAAATTTATTGTAAAGGGAATGATAATAAGTAATGTTATCCCATAAGCCTCTTCAAAACCCACACCAGCCCATATATTTATAAATTGTTTACCAAAAAGAATAAAACCGCTTACTACAGCCGCTAATAAAAAATATTGCCATCTACCAATTTGAATAAATAATTTAGATATTTTCTCTATTGTTTCTTTTTTTACTACCATTTCAGTGATATGTGGCAAATATACACCTGATATAGCTGAAGATAATGCCATATAACTCATATAAATTAATGATGCTATTGCATATACAGCTACTGCATTTGTTCCATCTATTATTCCTAATATTAATTGATTAGTTTTAAAAAATATTTGATCAATCAAAGTAACTATAAATACACTCAAAGCCAACATTTTAAATTCTTTAAATAATTTTTTATCCCAATAATGATACTTTATACGTATTTTCAAGTATTTAAAACAATAAAAACCTCTTATAAAATTTAAAAATATATTTAATACTGTTTGTACTAATGCTACAGAAAAAGCATATGGATATTCTTGTAATACTAAAATTATTAATATTGGTTGTAAAAGTAATTGAAACATTTCCACACTTTTAAGAAAAATAAATTTCTCATGTGCATTTATAACTGCTCTAAATATCATAGTAGAAATATTAACTACAATATTTAAAAGTAACAATAAAAAAATTCTTTTAGCTGAAATAATTTCAGAAGCAGTCATACTATTACAAAACATATCATCTATAAATAGATAACATATATAACCTAAAATAAATAATATTATCGTTATTAATGTATAAAATCTAAAAGAAATAGCTAATACATTTTCCATGCTTATTTTATCTTTTAATGTTTTATACTTAGTATAAAAACGTATTACTGCAGAAGTTAATCCAAAATCCATAATACTAAAATAAGCAATAAAAGAACCAATAAATTGATATAAACCATATTCACTTTTACCAATATAATGTAATAATATTGGCACATAAATAAAATTCATTAATGTGTGTAATATTATATCAATATAACCAATTAAAATACCTATTTTTCTTTCATTCATATAACAATATCCTATTTTTCTCTATTTATAATTTCCAATAAATTTTTACTCAAATTTTTCCAGTCTAATATTGATAACATTTTACTTGCATTATCAATATATTGTTTACATTCTATTTTATTTTTTATTGCATATTCCATTGCATCTACAAGTTCATTTACATTATTAGGTGCAATCAATAATCCTGTTTCTTTATTTTTTACTTGTTCTCCAATACCCCCAGTATTGGTTGCTATAACTAAAGATTTATTCATCATTGCAATATTTATTACACCTGATTGAGTTGCATCCAAATATGGTAATACAGTAATAATATTATCTCCAGTAAAAAAATATTTTACTTCTTCATCTTTTATCCAACGATTAATAACTGTTACACCTTCTAATTTGGCATATTCTTTTTCATATTCCGAAAAATTTCCATTACCAATAACTGTTAATGTTATATCTTTATACTTTTTGTATAACAATTCATATGCTTTAGCTAAAATATGCAGACCTTTATATCTCTCTATTCTTCCAAAGAAAATAAAATTTATTTTTTCTTTAGAATACATACTATTTTTTTCTACTTTAAATGAGTTATAAAAATCAAATATACCATGTGGTATTACATGGACATTTTCAAGCTTTTTATTATATAATTTTGATACTATTATTTTGAATTTTTCAGATAAAAGAATTATATCATTTGCTTTTTTTAAACTTCTCTTATTATATATCCAAATTAATTTATTTTTTAATATATTTCCACTATGTGGTAATGGATCATGATTAGTAATTATTTTTTTTGCATTTGGAAATAATTCATTTATATACTCACTCCAAATATGAAAAGCAGGCACATACACTACATCTATATTTAAATTTTTAAATTCATCTTTTATTTTATATCTATTTTTTAATAAAAATTTTATTGTAGCAATCAAGCAAGATATTTTGCCTGAATACGTAGGTACAATTATTAATTTTTTTAAATTTAACTTTTTCCATTCTTCTAACATTTCATTTTGATTTGAAATTATACCATATACAGAAGCCCCATTTTCTATTAGACCTTTTACCATCTCAAAAGAATATAACGCTGTTCCACCTTTTCTTCCTAAATAATTTACTAATATATTTTTATTCATAAATATTCCCTCTATTTTTTTAACACATAATAAATATTATATAAAAATCTAATTTTTATATATTTAATAACATAATAAGCTAATTTACAAAAATATCTATCTGACAATATTCCCTTTAATATACATGATATTGATAAAAATATACTATTTTCTTTCTTATATTCTAATAATGCATGTTTTAATCCCATTCTTTTAAAATTTGATTTAGGTAAATAACTCATATATCTACAAAATTCATCTATATTATCTTTCGAAAAAATTTTAAAAAAATATTTATAATAATAATATATAACTTTTTCATTATTACAATTCCATGGTTTAAAAGGTCCTGCAAAATGTATAATAACATTTTCGTTTAAATCATTATCTGTAATATTATTAACATTATTTGCTATAAAATTAAATTTTTTATTTAAAATCATTAATCGTTCTTGTAACAGATAATTCAAAAAATCTTGATCAAACATTGATACATATTTATTTTTTTCAAAAAACTTTACTAATTCTTTTTTTACATCAAAAGAATTTCTTATTTTTTCACAATTAAAATAAATTACACCTGCATTAAAATAATTATTATAATTAATATTTATCTTATGATAATATCTTGTATTTATTATAATTTCTCTAGTTTCTTTTATATCTCTCACTACTGCACAATAATAATCTTCAATATTAGTTTCCCATAATTTATAAATATCATTTGTAATTAAAACATCACCATCTAAATAAATTATTTTATCTACATTACACTTTTCAAAAATATACAATCTAAAAAAAGTACCTATATTCTTATTAAAATTCAATAAAATTTTATCTACTGACACCAAATAAAATTTTATTGATTGCTTATATTTTTCTACTATAGACAATAAAAAATTTTTTTTATCACTATCAATACTTTTATCATGCAAAATATGAATACATACATCATGTTTTGTATTTTCTAAAATAGATACTATTGTCGTTGCTATATATCTTGTATAATCTCCATTTTTATCATATAATCCAAAAGCTATCTGAATACATTCTTTCACATTATTTACCTCTTTATATATATTTATTGTTTATCCTAAAATTAAAAACAAAAACTTTGATATGGTACATATGCATTTAATGTTGTTATAGATAAATTATATATATATATACCTAATAAAATAAAATATATAATAAATTTTATTAAAAATCTTTGTTTTATATTAAAAGCCTCAAAAATATATGGTAATAATATAAAAATATAAGTTAATCCTGGCATTCCTAACCTAATACCTAAAATTCCTGTGTTTAAACTAAATACAATAGCTAACATACTAGACCATAAATATATTTTTAATATTATTTCATAAATATCTTTTTTATATATATATTTTTTTATATATATAAAAATCATTGCAAAAAAAACATATAATAATATTTGACTTAAACCATTTATCTCATTAATACCCGCAATATTTAAATAAAAAGCTTTACTCGGAAATAATATTATTAAATAAGACTTCAATAAAAACATCAATATAAACATAAACATAATCCATATAAAGTATTTATATTTAAAATGTCTACTAGATACAAAATAATAAATTATAGATAATAAACTACTAATATGAAACATACTAGCAATTATTATACATATAAAATATTTCATAAAATTTCTATTTATAATATATTTAGTTGCAAATAAAATAATAGCGATTGCTGTAAATTGCCTCGAAAGAGATAGTGTTTGTATTAATCCTATTGGTAATGCTAAAAAAACTAATACACCCCATCCCCACTTATTTTCTAAATCTGTGTATTTCTTTATACTATATAAATATAATGGAATAGAAATTATTGCTACTAAAAAAAAATATATCTTATAATCTTCTAATTGTGAAGCAATTTCCATTAACAAAACAGATAAGAATTCACCATTGCTAGCATAAAAAATATATATATTATTTTCTATAAATTCTTTATACTGAATATAATCATATCCTATATTTTCTCTTATTCCATAAAAAATAATTAAAAGAAATATATTTATATAATAAATATATTTCTTTAAATTTATAAAATATCTCTGTTCCTGAATTATAATTAAAAATGTAGCCCAAATACCTAATAAAACATATGGATACATACTATTTCACCCTTATTAACAAAAATTCTTATTTTTTTATTAAACTATACATATCCTTTAATAATTTATATAGTTTTAACGTGCATAATAATTTTCTTATATTAGATTTTAACTTTATTTTTAAATTATCTTTAAAATACTTTCTAACAAATTCTTCTGTATTTAATATGGCAATATCCTTCATAAATACTTCTCTCTTATTATTTATTCTTACTGAATAAAACATTTCACGTACATTTTTTGTTAATAAATCTGCTCCTATATCCTTATACTTAAAATTAGATTTTATTTCTTCAAATATCATCTTTCCTTTCTGAGTATGTATTAATACCCTAGTTGTTCCTTTATCGTCATCAAAATCTTTTGCTATTAATCCTGTTATAAAACAATCCCATATAGTAAAATCACTAACTCTATATCTTTTTTTAAATGCACATTCATAACAAGAAGGTCTATCACAAATATCAGAAAAAAACGCTCTAAGCATTATATCAGATTCAACACCTAAATGACCTAAATCTTCACCTTTATTATCGCGTATTGTCATTTGAGAATATTTATAACCATAATATTTTTTATCTCTAAATATAATATTTTTTATATTATTTCCATATTTTTTTCTTTGAACTTCAAGATATTTTTTCCAAACAAGAGGAGATGGTACTGCATGACAAACAACATCTACTGTTATAAGTTTATTATAGTCCTTTTTTAAGTATTTTTTTAATCCCTCTATTTGACAAGGTGTTCCACTAAAACATACCCATCTATCTTCATCTAGAAACTTTTTGGCTTGTTTAAAAGTCTCTCCTATTTTACTTTGAACATATTTACTATTTCTATATAATTTTAGATCTATTTCATTTTCTACATAACTATGCACTACATTTAAATTTTCATCATATTGAACACCAAAGACTATTCCTTTTTTATCTAATACATATTTAGCTATAGCTGTAAAAGCTCCTCCAGCTGTACTTTCTTCTCTTATTTTTTCATCTTTATTTTGAACTAAATATCCTTTTTGTTCAAAAACCTTTTCTTCAACTTTATTTACAATTGGACAAACTTTTTCACATAATCCACAATTTATACATATATCTTTATTTATATTTGGATATAAAAAACCTTCTTCATCAGCTTTCATTTCTATACAATTTTTAGGACATATACTGTAACAAGCTGAACATCCACAACAATCTTTTTTATTTTTTATTTCTATCATTTATTTACCTGCCTTTAATGCTTTTATTAAATATTCATATGATTTTTTTCTATATAATTCTATTCTGTCCCATACTATTTCATAATTAATATCTAAGCTTAAAGCATCATTCACATTTATATCTGGTGTAATAAATCTTTCATGCAAATTTAATAGATTAAATAATGAATGCATTCTAGAATTAGTAGATAATTTGGACCCTTCTTTAAATCGTCTAAAAGTAAAAAATTTCTTGCCGTTTAACACAGAGAATACTGTTCCATGAAAAGAATCAGTAAGAACTAATTCTGCATTTCGTATTAAATTAACAAATTCCTCTGGACCTATATCATATGGTGCATAATCAGGAAAAGATATATCACTTTTTATATATTCGTCCATATGCAATAAAGATACAATTTTATATCCAGTTTCATTTCTAACTTTGTCTGCAAATGCTCTCTGTTCAGGATTATTCCCTAAGAAATAGCAAAAAATATACTTATCTTTATACAATCTTTTATTTGGAAAATAATTAAGCCATTCATCTTTTGTAAATAATAAAGTAGGATCACAGACTACGGGTACTTCACGATGAGCTACTTGTTTTACAATATTTTGCCCACCTTCTTCACGTACTGATACATAATTTATACGATTTAAAAATTTATTAGCAAAAGACCACTGTCTTTTTGGTAAAGATGAAACACCAAAACTTGTAGCATATGCAATTTTATTAATATTTTCAGGAACAAAATTCAAAGTATAATAATTTGCATCAATATTAGAAGGTAACCATAATTGATCACTTCCAACGAGAACAGATGAATAATTATTACAATAATTTCCTATTTCTTTTTTAGAATTATATACCGGAGATAATTTATATTTAGTACTTTTAAATTCGTTAAATTTTTTATCTCTAATTAATACATTTTCCTTAAAATTATTATCCATTTTTTTTAAGAAAAATCTCTTTATAAAACCTAATTTTCCTTTAATAACATTCCAATCATTTAATTGTCTCATGTAATATTTTAATTTTGCATTACGAATTTCTTTAGCTATACCATCAATACAAATTGTTTCAGATTTATAACCTAATTTTTCTATAACTTGTTGAGTAGCATATGCTTGAAGCATACTTCCATAATTTTTTTGAAAATAACATGATACAATGCCAATTTTTTTCACTAGTTTTTCATTCCTTTATAAATATTTAAATAAGATATTGCCATATTTCTCATATTAAAATTATTTTCAACTATTATTTTTGAATTATGACCTTTTTTATTTATCCATATTTTATTTTTTAATAATTCATTAATATTTTTAATAGCTTCGATTTTATTAATATATAAAAAACCATTATTATCTACTAAATCTCTATTTCCCACACAATCAGACAATACAACAGGTAAACCTATAGACATAGCTTCTAATACGGATAAAGGCAATCCTTCCCATAATGAAGTAGATAAATATATATCTGCATAGGATAAATAATTTTCTAATTCTTTTCTCTCTATCCAACCTGTACATTTTATATTTGGTGAAGTTAGTTCTGATTTTAATTCACCATCACCACACCAAATAAATTGGATATTAGGATTATCTATAAACTCTAAAGCTATATCATTAAAAAGCTTAGGATTTTTTTGGATAGATAATCTACCTACAGAAATTATTGTTGTTTTATCACTTGTATTTACTTTTTTTTCTATCTGTAATGATTTTATACCATTATTGATAAAAGTTACACTTTTAATACCCTGCTCTTCGATAGCTTCTTTTTCGGATTGGGAACAAGCTATAATTTTTCCACCAAAAAAACTAGCAAATTTCTCCATCCAAATAAAAATTTTTCTTTTTTTAGGACTTACATCCAAACGTAAAAAAGATATTGCATGAGGCGTATATATTGTTTTCTTTGATTTACCTAATAAAAAACTTACTATACGACCAAGAAAACCTGCTTTACTAGAATGTAAATGAATTATATCTATATTATCTATTTTTTTTAATATTATATATAACTCCCATAAAGCCTTTATATCTTTTAAAGGATTTAAACTCCTGCCAGCACTTTTCCATGGTATAAATTTTATATTCGAAGGAAATTTTTCTTTAAAATTGCTAGGAGTATTATCTCTATTAATACCATAAATTACTATATACTCTTCTTTATCTAATTCATTAGTTAAATTAGATAAAAAACTAAATACTCCACCTGCAAAACATTCTATTACATGTACTATTTTCATTCGTTATCCTCAAAAATCACTATATCATCTTCATTAATATATTTTCCAGATTGTACCTCTATAATAATCAAAGGTATTTTTCCTGGATTAGATAATTTATGTTTTACTCCCATTGGAATATAAGTACTTTGATTTTCTGTAAAAATACTTTCTCTATCATTAATAATAGTCTTACCTGTACCAGAGATAACAGTCCAATGCTCACTGCGATGATAATGCATCTGCATAGTAAGCGACGCCCCTGGATCCATCTCTATCTTACGTACCCTATACCCTTCACTTTCAGTAAGTAAAGTATATTTCCCCCATGAGCGATACATAGTGACATTTTCTTTTGCTTCCTTACGCTTATTCAACTTAAGCTTATTCACTATATTTTTTACTTTTTGACTCTCACCTTTTTTGGCTACAAGAAGTGCATCTGGAGTATCTATAATCATTAAATTTTCTAAATCAATCCCAGCTATTAGACGATTGTCACCAATAATCATCGTATCTGTACAATTTTCCGCTAAAATATCACCTTTAAATACATTTTTATCCTTATCAGAAAGTACTTCTGCAATAGCATCAAAACTGCCAATATCATTCCAATAAATATTCTCCATTGGTATCATCATCATCTTTTGTGACTTTTCTGCTACTGCATAGTCAATAGATATATCTGGCATATTTATAAAATTATCTACTGTATATTGATAACCATTTTGGGTAATATCTATTATTGCTGGCATATATTTAGTTAGTTCAGACTGCATAGTAGCTATACTAAACATAAACATGCCACCATTCCAATAATAATTACCAGAAGCAATATATTCTCTAGCTGTAGCTAAATCTGGTTTTTCTTTAAAAGAAATAACTTTTTTAGCTAAAGTATTATTTTTCTCTGCTTCAATATAACCATAACCAATTTCTGGTTTTGTAGGCTTAATTCCCAAAGTCACTATATTGTCTTTAGCTACATCTTGAGCATTCTTGATTAAATCTTGAAAAGCATCTATTGGTTTAATTAAATGATCTGATGGACTTACAAATAATATCTCATCATCATCACATTGCAATACATCTTGACAATAACTCTGCGCTAAGGCAATAGCAGGAGCTGTATTTTTTCCCATAGGTTCAGTGATAATATGAGCTTTTTGTGCATTTATAGTTTTTAATTCTGCCTGCACATGAAAAATATAGCGTTCATTAGTTACTATAATAATATCTTCTGCTTCAACTAAACCTAAGAATCTCTCTATAGTTTGCGCAAGTAAAGATTTATCTCCGATTACATGCAGAAATTGTTTGGGATAACAATCTCTAGATAGCGGGAATAATCTAGTGCCTCCACCACCTGCTAAAATAATAATTTTCATCGATCAATAAGCTCCTTTTTTTGCAAATACTGCTTTAAAAGTTCTCCATAAAATCATTATATCAAGCCATACAGACCAATTACGCACATACCAACTATCCATATGCACACGTTCTGTATAATCTACATCATTACGACCACTACATTGCCACATTCCTGCTATACCTGGTCGTACCATTAAATAATCATTGATATAATTGCCATAACGTTCCATCTCAGCTTTAATTATAGGCCTTGGTCCTACTAGACTCATCTCACCTTTTAATACATTAAAAATCTGTGGCAATTCATCAAGACTAGTCTTACGCAAAAAAGCTCCAGATTTGGTAATTCTAGGATCGTTTTTTAATTTAAAATCTCGTTCCCATTCTGCTCTTGCCTCAGGATCATTTTGCAATAATTCTTCCAATTTTTCTTTAGCATCTACACACATAGAACGAAATTTATAGCAAGGAAACTCTTTTCCATCTTTGCCCACTCGCATATGTTTAAATATCACTGGTCCTGGAGAATCTTTGTAGATCCATATAGCAATGATAACTAAAAGTGGAGAAATACAAATTGTTCCCACTATAGTCAATATCATATCAAATAAATATTTAATAATGCGATTAAATCTACGTTCTAAATTATTACGCACACGAATAAGCATGATTTTCTCTGTAAAAAATGTTTCTACATCTATTCCCCCCATAGGGATAGCTGTAAGATTAGGAATGATACAGATATTTTTTACTAACGGCTGTACACGATGAATAATATTTTTCATTTTTGCTTGTTCTAAATAAGGAATAGCTATTAATACATTATTTATTCCTGTAGTTTTAATTATCTTTTCAATATCCTTAAAATCACCTAATAACGGATATTTTTCTAATCCTTTTACAGGAATTTTATCACTGATTAAACCTACTATTTTATAAGAGCTCATGCCTATATCATTATTTATACTCTTAATAAAAGCTAATGCTTCTTCTTGTGCACCAATAATAAGTAAAGGAATTTGAAATATTTTACGTTCATCTAAGATACGTTTTAATAAATAACGCATAATTATAAGACAAATAAAGCTAAATAACCATAATAAGGCTAAAAAAGCTATACTATGTGCAGTAGAGCTTGCGCGCACAAAAAAGAATAATAAAATAGCAATAGTACTATAGATACTACTATAAAAGAGAGACTCCACCCTTTGCCAAAAAGGAATGGTACGACGATAAGTCCTAGCAGCCGCGATAAAAGCTATATAAATAAATGGTATAACGATAAATAAATCTATATGGCGAAGATTTTCTTCACTAAAATAAATTGCTATCATTTCAGCTAATAATACTGCTAGATAATCTGCCATCAGTGATATACTGGACCAAATTATGCGGATATTCTGTTTTACATTAGTTTTATAATTCTGTGCCAATAAATTCACCTACATTACATTTATTTTCATTTATAGTATAAAAGGAGAAGCCATATTTATTTTTTTATACTTCTCCTTTTATCTTTATTTTCTATTATAAACCATATCTTTTACTATAATTATATAAAGTATAACCAAAGCTGATCATTATACCTAAAACAAAGCCAACAACTACAATTAATTTTTTATTTGGCTTAGCTGGCATATCTTCTTTTGGCAGATCTGCTGCATCAATGATCTGGATATCCATAGAGTCTTTCGCTTCTTGAATTCTAGTCTGTTCATAGTTCTGAACAAGCGAAGTATATACTTGACCTGTAATATTCGCTTCACGAGATAGACGCATATATTCCACACTATCAGCGGATAATGTAGCTATATTTTCTTGAGCTTCCGCCTGTTTTGCCTTCAAAGCTTCTAAAGAAGCATTATTTACAGATATCTGCACTTCAGTGCTGATTTTATCCTTCAAAAGACTTGATTGCACTGGACTCAATGTCACTGATTGAGAATTTACAGCCTTTGCGATCTCATCAGTCAAAGATTTTTCGAGACTATTTAATTCTTCTTTGGCTCTGATCACATCTGGATGTTCATCAGTGAACTGTTGCTGAAGACCTACAAGTTCCACACGTTTGTTGACTATAGATTCACGGATATTACCGATATTTGTATTATCAGAAACATTGTATTCCAATAAGGAAGCATTCTGCTGTTCTAATTGACTAGTTACACCAGCGAGTTTGGCATTATTACCATCAGTTTGTGCTTGAAGCTGAGCAATAGTTGTATCATAATTATTTAAATTTTCGAGAATAGATTTTGTCTGCGCATCAGGAGCATAGATTTTATGTTCCTGTTGATATGCTTGCAATTTATTTTCTGCTGTTTCCATCTCTTCTTTTGCGATTTTTATACGTTCATCAAGAAATTTCAATACAGAAGAATTGTCTTCTTTGTTTAATTTAGTCATCAATGCTAAGAAATTATCTGCTACCCCTTGAGAGATCATCTGTGCTTCTTCAGGAGTCTTACCATAAGCTGATATAGTTATTAAATCTGTTTTCTTTACATTTGTAATTTCTAAGTAATCCTTAACAAAATCTTCTATTTTTATTTTTTCTCGTTCTTCATCTGTTAAATCTACTTTTTCCATAATTGGATTTAATACTTCACGAGATTTCATTAATTCCATATAAGATTCAGGCGAACCTGATGTTCCTGCTCCCCCTATATCTATACCAAAACCAGCTGCCATCGCTGCATAACCAGACATAGCAGAATTTCCACCAGATTTTACACGCACAAGTGTGGTGGATTGATAAGATTTTGGTAAAACAAAAGCCACTATAGTGGCGATAATAGTACAAAATACTATTATTGCTATAACTATCTTTTTCTTCTCTATCATCACAGAGAATAATTTTCTTAAATCAATTGTATCATTATCTTTTGCATTATTTATGTCCATCATTTCACTCCTAATTAATCAGTCAATGCTCTATACGTACTATATACATTGATAAGTGGTAATACGTCTTTATGGAAGTCAATTTTATTGGATTTAGGAATATATAAGATATCTCCATCTTCTAGGGCAAAATTCTGACTGATATCATGTTTTTCTATATAATCTTTAATATTGGCTTCTTTTACATACATAACACCATCATCTATGCGAATGACTTGCACTTTTTTGATACGACCATATGTAGTCACCCATCCAGCTTTAGAAATAGCAGATAATACATTCATATCATCAGAAGCTAATTCCACTGTACCAGGACTATTGACTTCTCCTAATACCTGTACTTTTCTAGGTCCATAATTAGTGACGATTATTGACATATCTGGTATTTTAATATATCTGCCAAATTTCGCAGTCAATACTTGTTTTGCTTCTTCAATAGTTAGACCTGCTAATTTTACGCTACCAGCATAAGGTAGATTTACATAGCCATCTGTACCGATCATAATGCTATCCAATCCTTGAGCATTTCTAAAGCCAATTATTCTAATTGATATCGTATCATATTTATATAAACGATAATGTTCATCATAATCATCTAATGATTTTAAAGATGCTGGCTTGAACACTGAAGTATCTGCCTCATCCATGATCACTGCACTATCAGCAATATTTGTATATACATCTTCTGGCGCTGCAAAAGCAGTAGTTGATAATGCTGATACTAATAAAGCTGTAACTATCGCTTTTTTATAAAATCTTCCCATAAAATCCTCCACAAATTTTATTATTAATTTATAAATCCATTCTTAACTAATTTTATATTATATCATATATATGTAAAAATCCAATACTATATTATTTCCTTATTTTATATTTATATTTTACAAAAAAATATAATTTTCCTAATAATATCAAATCTAAACTTATATATAAAAAAAACTCTAGAATTTAAATTCTAGAGTTTTCTTTATTAATCTTTCATTAAAACTTTATAAATATAAATCATAGCTATAGCTAATAAAACAAAACCAGCTACTACACCGATCCAGCCACTGCCTGCAATACCTGCTACTAAATATCCTAAGAAAGAGCATGTAGCTACTACGATTACATATGGAACCTGTGTACTTACATGGTCAATATGACTACATTGAGCCCCCGCAGAAGCTAAGATAGTAGTATCAGATATTGGTGATACATGGTCACCACCTACAGCACCAGCCAATACTGCTGCTACTGTAACCACTAAAAGATGAGGATCAGTAGATACTACAGCAAGAGCGATAGGAATCAAGATACCGAATGTACCCCAAGAAGTACCAGTAGCAAAAGCAAGACCGATAGCTACAAGGAAGAATACAGCTGGCATGAACATACCTACAGTAGCATTATTAGATACGATACCGCCAACATAACCACCGATATTCAAATAATCTTCACCACAAACACCAGATAAGCTCCAAGCAAGACATAAAATAAAAATAGCTGGAGTCATAGCTCTAAAACCTTGGTTAAAACATTCACAGAATTTACCAAAGCGAAGCACCCCACGTGGTACATAGAGTAAGAATGTAAATACTAAAGCGATAAAGGAACCAATTACTAGACCTCTAGCGGATTCACAATTTGCAAAAGCATCAGATACACTAGCACCATCTAAAATACCGCCAGTATAAAGCATACCGAAGATACAGCCACCGATTAAAACGATAAGTGGCAATAATAAATCTAAGATTTTACCATTACCTACTATTTCCATCTGTTCTTCTTTATATTCTTCAGGAATAATTAATTTACCATTGCTTCTTTGTTCTAAAGTCTTCATAGCGGCAAAATCTTTACCTGTCCAAATCAAGAACAACATAAAGATAATAGTAAACCATGCATACATATTAAAAGGAATTGTCTGCAAGAATAAGGAGAAACCATCAATAGCACTGTCTTCTGGAAGTGAAGAACTAACTGCTGCTGCCCAGCTAGATACTGGAGCGATAATACAAATTGGTGCTGCTGTAGCATCAATGATATAAGCGAGTTTTGCACGAGTTACATTAAATTTATCAGTAACAGGTCGCATAACTGTACCTACAGTCAAACAGTTAAAATAGTCATCGATAAAGATAACTACCCCTAAGATAGAAGTAACGAGTAAGGAACTGCGTTTTCCTCTGATTACACTTGCTGCCCATTCACCATAAGCACGAGAAGCACCAGAGCGAGCAATAGCTGCTACAATAATACCTAATAAGACCAAAAATACTAAAATATATACATTTCCGCCAACTTTATCGGACATAATCGCAAAGAATGCATCAATAGCAGCTAATAAATCAAAGCCTGTGAACATTAAAGCCCCTACAAAGATACCCACAATCAACGACATGTATACTTCTTTTGTCGCCAAAGCCAATACTATGGTAATTATCGGAGGCAATAGCGACCATGCTGATTCAACCATTCATTTCCATCCTTTCTTATATATACAAATTATAAATAGTTAAAAACAATAGCTATATTATACCATCTATAGACTATTTGGCAAAATGCTTTTTGATTATTGTGAGCCGCATACTTGTGATTTTAATCATGAGTTAGGCGAACAAAATAGTCAGCGTATATAGAAAT
>ERZ773104.2360-NODE-2360-length-21432-cov-10.602610_pt1 | contig 21432 bp, 15 predicted proteins | sample MGYA00511920_ERZ773104 | MGnify/ENA primary metagenome ERZ773104 (study PRJEB29015, sample SAMEA2737857) | human gut metagenome | biome: human gut; feature: human-associated habitat; material: faeces | place: China | collected 2012 ...
GACGCCCCGCTCCGCCCGCTCAATGGCGGGCAGCAGCAGGCTCCACACACTGGCCGCCAGCATGATGCCTGCCGCCATGCCGGAGGTCATCCGCTGGGTGCGGGGCTCCTGCGTGCGCCGAAACAAAAAGGCACCTGCCGCCCCTACCGTGGTGCACACGGCAGGCAGCAGCAGAATGCCCGCTGTAAAGATGATTTTTTCCACACTGCATTCCTCCTCTTCCCGCTGATGTATGCGGGAAAAGCGGCGGATGTGCAGCTTTTGGGTTATTTTGCCCAGGTGGGCTCCTGATCTTTGCCGGAGTAATCAAACAGGCCGTCGTTTTTCTCCTCCAGCGCCTTGATCATGTGGTAGGTATACTCGTTGTAGGGGGTAGGGATGCCCAGCTCTTTGCCCATCCGCATCAGCGCCCCGGAGAACATGTCGATCTCCGTATGGCGGCCCGCGTCAATGTCCTGCAGAGTGGAGTACCGGGCGTCCGGCGGCACCGCACTGCCCCGGCCGGAGTTTTTGTCCACAATGGAGAGGTCGATGCCCTTGGCGGCGGCAATGGCCATCAGCTCTTTGCGGAGGCCGTCACTGATGGCTTTCATGTGGACGCTGTCGCGGTAGCAGCCCACACCGGCTCCCAGAATGGCCTGGGGCAGGTTGTTGCAAACGTTGAGCCGGAATTTGCTCCACATCTCCTCCCGGATGTGCTCGGTGGCGCGGAAATGAACGCCCGTGCCCTCAAACAGGGCCGCGACGGCCTGTACCCGCTCACTTTCAAAGGGTGCGGCCAGCTCGCCGTAAATGATGCCCAGTGTGGTGTCCGGGTCAAAGCGGAAGCCGTCCGCCTCCTTGTGGGAGACCACCTTGATGAGCGAGTAGAGCAGGTGATCCGCTCCTACCTCGGCCGCAATGATCTCCTCGCTGTCCACGCCGTTCATCAGGCTCATGACGATGGTGTGTTCCCCCACCACCTGCCGGATGCTGTCCAGCGCCCCGGGCAGGGCACCGTATTTCAGGGCCACGATGAGCAGATCGGCCCCGTGGGCCTCCTCCGGGGTCCAGACCTCCGGGTGATACACCTTGCCGTTGATGCCGATGCCGTTTTGCAACCGCCGGGCACGCTCGCCCTCGGCCACCACGCCCAGACGGATACCCGGTTTCTCAGACAGCCCCCAGAGGACATAGGCCCCCACGGCTCCCGCGCCCAGAACGGCCACTTTTTGGATCTTCATCGTTTTCTTTCCTCCCCACAGCGTTCTCATCGGATCCGATGGCCTCAGTATAGCACATTTTTCAGGCACAGAAAAGTGCCGAAAGCACTTGACCTGAAGTAAACTTCAGGTGCTACACTGAGGCTGTGATCCAATGCCCCGCGCCGCCGGGGCAGCTGCAACAGGAGGTTTTACTTTTATGGAAAAGATCGTACAGACCGCTGGCCGGAATGCTCTTGGCGCATTTGCTCCGACCTTTGCGCATTACAACGATGATGTTCTCTTCGGCGAGAACTGGAACGACGACGGCATCGACGCCAAAAACGGCGGCGGCCAGATCCTGGTCTGCGTAGCAGGCCGCGGCTACTACCAGGAAGAGGGCAAGGACGCCGTGGAGATGCACCCCGGCGACTGTATCAACATCCCTGCCGAGGTCAAGCACTGGCACGGCGCAGCTCCGGACAGCTGGTTCTCCCACCTTGCCATCGAAGTGCCCGGCGAGGGCTGCTCCAACGAGTGGTGCGAACCTGTTTCGGCTGAAGCTTACAGTAAGCTGAAATAAGCGTTTCTGCCCTTTCGTCAGATACAAGCCCCTGCAGCGTATTTTCTCCGACTCCGGACTGAAAACCGCCTGCAGGAGCTTTTTGCGTACCAAAATTCAAAATTTTGACACAATCTTTCCGGATTCCATTGACGTCTCGTCGGTTTTCCAGTATGATAGGCTTTGTCTTTGAAAAATCGACTTATTTTAAGAAAGAGGAATCTCCATGAACTACGGCTTTCTCAGTCTGCTGCCACCCATTGTGGCAGTGCTTCTTGCCATCTGGAGCAAGAACGTCATCCTTTCGCTGTTCTGCGGCGGCTTCGTGGGGGCGTTGATCTTCTGCGGCGGCAACCCGTTTGCAGCGGTCCACTCCATGATCGGTGATTATTTCTTTGTCCAGCTCACCGATTCTTATAACGCAGGCGTGCTGGTCCTCATCGTCTTCATCGGCGGTTTCATTAAGCTGGTGGAGAAGTCCGGCGGTGCACAGGCGTTCAGCAAAAGCGTCTACCGCATCGTCAACACCAAGCTCAAGGCACAGCTCTGCGCCTGGCTGGGCGGCATCCTGATTTTCTTCTCCGACCTGGGAACCCCGCTGCTGGTAGGCCCGGTGTTCCGTCCCTTGTTCGACAAGCTGAAGATCTCGCGCCAGAAACTGGCCTGGATCCTGGACTCCACCTCTTCCCCGGTAGCTATCCTCATCCCGTTCATCGGCTGGGGCGTGTACATCATGGGCCTCATCCAGGCCGAGTTTGACAACCTGGGCGTGGCGGATTCTGATTACACCACCTTTGTGCAGGCCATCCCATTCCAGCTGTATGCCATCCTGGCCATCCTGATGATCCCGCTGGTGGCGTTTACCCACAAGGATTTTTCCCTGATGAAAAAGGCAGAGGAGCAGGCTGCTGCAAACGATTATTCCTTTGAAGACTCTCTTTCCACGGCAGACGAGAGCACGGCCGACGCTTATTCCCTGCAGAATGCCAAGCCCATGATGGTTATCCTGCCCATCATTGTAGTGTTTGCCACTCTGTTCATCACCCTGGCTCCCCAGGGATTTCCCTTTAAAAAGGTGGGCGGCAACGATTTCCGGGTGGCTCTGACCATGGGCTACCTCTTCGGAGCCCTGGTGCTGATGCTTCTCATCCGGGTGTTCCGGGTCATGGACTTCAAAAAGACCTTCAAGATCTATGTAGACGGAATGAAGAGCATGACCGATGTGGCCATCACACTGGTGCTGGCCTGGTCTCTGGGCAGCATGATCAGCGGCCTGGGCACGGCCTCGTTCATCGTGGATGGCCTGCAGAGCCTCAACTTCTCTCCGGTGCTGGTCCCCGCCGCCATCTTCCTCTTCGGTGCATTCGTCTCCTTTTCCACTGGCAGCTCCTGGGGCACCTTTGCCATCATGATGCCCCTGGCCATCCCCATGGCTCATGCGTTTGCCATCCCCTATGCCATTGCAGCGGGCGCAGTCCTCTCCGGCGGCCTGTTCGGCGACCACTGCTCCCCCATCTCGGACACCACAGTTCTTTCCTCTGCTGGTGCTGAGTGCGATCTGGTGGAGCATGTCAAGACCCAGCTGCCCTACGCACTGATCAACGGCGTCATCGCACTCTTCTGCTATATTTTGGTGGGCTTCACCCATAGTCCGCTGGTGGTCGTGCTGGCAGTGGCCATCCAGCTGGCCGTCATCTTGCTCTGGAACCGCCTGACTCCCCACAAAGCCTGAGTTTTCCTGATACAAAAACGCTCCCGTCTGCAATGCAGGCAGGAGCGTTTTTCTCGTTCCAGATCATTTTTACTTGCGGCGGGACTTTTTCCGCCGGGGGAACGCGGCATAGGTGTAGCCGAACACCGTACCGCACACGCCGCCCACGATGTGCATAAAGTTGGCGACGTTGTCCCGCACAAAGATGACATCATACACCTGCTGGCCCAGGTAGAGCACCGCCACCAGCAGCATCGTGACCGGAATGCCACCCGAGAAACCGGACAGGGACGCCAGCATGATGAGCATGAACACGATGCCCGACGCCCCCAGCAGGGCCGAGTGGGGGAAGAGCGCGCACTGCAGGATGCCCGAGATGAGGGCCGTAAGCAGGATGCCCCTCAGCAGCGGGATGCTGCCGTATTTTTCCTCCATGGGCGGGCCGATGACCAGCAGCAGGAGCATGTTGTTCAAAAAATGGTCCCAGCTGCCGTGGCCCAGCACATGGCCGAACAGCCGGACATAGAACAGCGGATCTTTCAAAGAAGAGCGGTAGACACAGAACAGATGGGTCGTTGTCCAGCCGCCGGTCCACTGCCCCAGGAACAGCACCCCCAGCGAGAGCAGAAAAAACGTGAGGATGACCGGGGAGTTGTATTGCAGCTGCAGCGTAAATTTTGGCTTTTTCGTAAGCGTTTCATCCTTTCGCAGCCCACAGCGCTGCCGCAGGCCCTTCAATTTGGTCTTAACAGATTTATTGTAGCACACTCCGGGTAGGTTTTCCACGGGTTTCTCTGCCGGGCGTTCCGCTCTGCTGTACAGCCACTCTTCCTGTTCAGTAAGATTAAACATCCATTTTTGTCTTTTTCTGGGATGAAAATTGTATTTTCGGGAAGTATCTGTTATATTCGGCCTGAAATTTTTCACTTCTGCCACATCGTTCGAGCACTTTGCACAACATATCTGTTCATTATTTGTTTACAACGTGCATTGTAATTGAACGGATATGCAGTATAATTAAACACAGAATAAGCGTCGCTTAACGGTAGGTATGATGCACGACTTCAAGCAGCGCCCCGGCCCGGTGCTGCGCCGTGCAGACGTGAAAGGAGAAGTTTTTCCATGGCAATCAAAGAGTATGCAGCAAAGCTGATCGAGCAGGACGCTACTTTAAAGGAGATCGCGGAGCAGAAAGAGACTCTGTGGGTCAACCCCAAGTTCCTGCCCTTTGAAATGACCGACGCTGTGTGCCAGCTGGTCGTCTCGGACGCAGACATTGCAGATGCAGAGGCGCGTCTGGAGCGGTTTGCCCCGTTCATCCGCAAGTGCTTCCCGGAGACCGAGTGCACCAATGGCATCATCGAGTCCCCGCTGAAGCCCATCCCCGAGATGCAGAAAGGCCTGATCGAAGCAACGGGCAGCCCCATCTCCGGCAATCTGTTCCTCAAGATGGACAGCCATCTGGCGGTGGCAGGCTCCGTCAAGGCCCGCGGCGGCATCTATGAGGTGCTGAAACACGCCGAGGATCTGGCCATTGCAGCTGGCAAGCTGAAAGTGACTGACAACTACGAGAAGCTGTGCAGCGACGAGATGCGCGCATTCTTCAACCAGTACACCGTGCAGGTGGGCTCCACCGGCAACCTGGGCCTGTCCATCGGCATCAGCAGCGCCGCCATCGGCTTCAAGGTCAAGGTGCACATGTCCGCCGACGCCCGCCAGTGGAAGAAAGACCTGCTGCGCAGCAAGGGCGTTGAAGTCATTGAGTATGCCGACGACTACTCCAAGGCCGTGGCCGAGGGCCGCAAGCTCTCTGACGCCGACCCCATGAGCTACTTTGTGGACGACGAGAAATCCGTCAACCTGTTCCTGGGCTATGCCGTGGCCGCTTCCCGCCTGAAGAAGCAGCTGGATGAGCAGGGCGTTGTGGTGGATGAGCAGCACCCGCTGATCGTTTACATTCCCACCGGTGTGGGCGGTGCTCCCGGCGGCGTGGCTTATGGCCTGAAGCGGGTGTACAAGAACGCTGTCCATTGCTTCTTTGCAGAGCCCACCCTCTGCCCCTCTGTCCTGCTGGGCTTTGCCACCAACCTGTACGAGGCCGTCAATGTGCATGACTTTGGCATCGACGGCCTGACCGAGGCCGACGGCCTGGCCTGCGCAAGCCCCTCCGGCTTTGTCACCCGCATTGATTCCAACCTCATCTCCGGTGATTTCACCATCGAGGATGCAAAGCTGTACGACTTTATGCGTCTGCTCCACAAGACCGAGGACGTGCTCATTGAGCCCTCCAGCTGCGCCGCGTTCATCGGCCCTGTCCATCTGGAGAGCACCGAGGCCGGCAAGGGCTACCTGGCAAAGCAGGGCCTGACCGCCGACTTGATGAAGAATGCCACCCAGATCTGCTGGGCAACCGGCGGCCGTCTGGTTCCCGATGAGGTCTGGAAAGAGTACCTCGTCAAGGTCGTCAAGTAAGAGGAGGTTTGTTTATGGGCTCTACTGTATCTGTGATCCTCGGCCTGGTATTGGCCGTTCTGGTGTTGGTCCTCTTCACCGTTAAACTGAAGATCCACCCGTTCTTCGCACTGATCGCCACCTCCGCCACCTTTGCCATCGTGGCCGGCATGAACATGCAGGACATGCTCAGCGCCTTTACCAGCGGCATGGGCGGCACCATCGCTGATATCGGCCTGGTCATCGCACTGGGCACCGTTACCGGTACCCTGCTGGAGAAATCCGGCGCTGCCGAGACCATGGCCAAGACCATCCTCAAGATCACGGGCAAAAAGCACGCTGCTCTGGGCCTGGCCATCACCGGCTACTTCGTCTCTATCCCCGTCTTCTGTGATTCCGCATTCGTTCTGCTGAGCCCCATCGCCCGCCGCCTGTCCAAGGACACCAAGATCTCCATGACCACCATGGCCATCTCGCTGGCAATGGGCCTGCACGCCACCCACATGTTCGTGCCTCCCACGCCGGGCCCTCTGGCTGTGGCCGGCATCCTGAACGCGGACTTGGGCATGGTCATCCTGTTTGGTGCATTGGTCTCCATCCCTGTCATGCTGGTGGGCTACTTCGCTTCCCTGACCGCAGGCAAGAAATACTACTACATCCCCGAGGATGACAGCGACGTGACCGAGGAAGAGGACGAGAACGCCAAGCTGCCCAGCGCGCTGGCTTCGTTTATGCCCATCCTGGTCCCCATCCTGCTCATGCTCCTCAAGACCGTGGGCGACATGGTCGCTTCCGAGAACATCCTGCTCTCCATCCTGAACGTCATCGGCACTCCTGCCGTCGCTCTGCTGATCGGCATGCTGCTCGCTGCTTACACCTACCACAACATCCACCCCGAAGACAAGCTGGCCTGGAGCTTTGACGGCCTGGTGGCCGACTCTCTGAGGACCGCTGGCCAGATCGTCCTGATCGTTGGCGCGGGCGGCGCGTTCGGCGGCGTGCTGAAAGCTTCCGCCATGCAGTCCGTCCTGACCAATGCATTCTCCGGCCTGACCATCGGCATCCTGGCTCCGTTCCTCATCGGCTTCATCTTCCGTACCTGCGTTGGTTCCGCTACCATCGCCATGGTCACGGCAGCTACCATGATCACCCCGCTCATCGATGTGCTGGGCTTCTCCTCTCCGATGGGCCGCGTCATCGCCATGCTGGCCTGCGCCGCTGGCGGTATGATGGTCTTCCACGGCAACGATGACTTCTTCTGGGTCACCACCACCACCTCCAAGATGGATACCTCCGTGGCTTACAAGACCATTCCCATCATCAGCGTTCTGCAGTCCCTCACCGCTCTGGTCGTCGTCTTTGTCCTGAGCCTGATCTTCCTGCACTAAGTGCTGATCTTCCGGGAGCATCCCATTCTGCTTCCGGTTGCTGAGACTGCTTTCCACAACAAAATCGGCAGACATGGCTGTACCTCTCCATGTCTGCCGATTTTTTATATTTTATTGTGTTTTCTACTCCGTTTTGTCATCGCTTTGCCACTTGGTCTTCCCGGCCAAACATGCTATAATGATAGTATTGAGGAGTATGCCCCTCTGCCGGGGCTGCTGCCGCAAATACAACAGTAAGGAACATGTTATGGTCAATCTGAACATCGGACAAAAGATTCAAAAATACAGGACCCAGCGGGGGCTGAGTCTCCGCGGGCTGGCGGAAAAGACAGGCATCACCGCCTCCATGATCAGCCAGATCGAGAACAATTCTGTCAATCCTTCCATCAACACCCTGAAAACGCTGGCCGAGACGCTGGATTTCCCGCTCTATGTTCTCTTCCAGGAGGACAGCGACCCCGAGCAGGAACTCATCGTCCGCAAAGGCGAATACCGCTCCATCGGGAACCGGAACAGTGAGGTAGCCTACAACCTGCTCACGGCCGACACCAAAGCCAGCATCGAATTTGTGCTGATGGAGATCCCGCCCCAGACCGTCACTTCTGATAAGGACCGCTCCCATGTGGGCGAAGAGACCGCCTATGTGGAGGAGGGCGATGTGACCATCTCCCTCAACGGTGAACCCTTTGAGCTGCACACAGGCGATGCCGTCCGTATCCCGGCCGGGACAGGCCACCGCTGGTTCAATACCGGTGACAAAATGGTCCGGGTCATCTTTGCGGTGACGCCGCCCAGCTTCTGATTTTTATTTTCGGGTCTGCTCCCAGTAGGCCCCCATGCTCTGGCCGGGCTGGTCCGTCACGTCGTCGTTGAGGTAAGCGGCCAGGCCCACCGCCTCCGGCCGCCAGGCACGGGCGGCCTCCACGGTGGGGTATTCCACCTCGGCATACCAGAACTCGGTAGGCTGGCCCTCATCCACATGGTTCACTTCCAGCACCATGCCGTCCGGCAGCTGATAGCTGCGGCGGAGCTTACCGATCAGCGGCTTGCCGATGATCTTCTCTTCGAGCCGGGTGAAGAGCTCTTTGTCGATCTCCCGCTCGATCTCCTCCCGGGCCAGCCCGCTGCCGGACTTGAAGCAGAGGATATACTTCGTCTCGCCGCCGGTCAGGGCTTCCTCCCGGATGCGGACCGTGGGCCGGACGCTGATATAGCCCTGCCGCATGGCAAATTCTTCTTTTAAGGGCAGCGGCTGCTCCGGCCAGCCGTTTACCATCCATTTCCGTTCAATTTCCATTGTGGTTTCCCCCATTTCGTTTTTGCTTATTCTAGCACAATTTTTCAGGATTATGAAGAGGTCTATCGAATGAAAGAACGCGCTTATCCCGTCTACCAAGTCAACAAACACGCCGAGGGTCTGCTGGTGGGCGGCCACCCCTGGGTGTACGAAAACGATATTACCGCCGCGCCGGAGACGCTCCCGGAAAACGGTACCCTGGCCGATGTGGTCAGCCCCAAGGGCGCTTACCTCGGCACGGGCTTTGTCTCCCACCACAGCAAGATCCGGGTGCGGCTCATCTCCCGCAACGCCAACGATACCTTTGACGCCAGCTTCTGGCGCCGCCGGGTGGAGTACGCCTGGGCCTACCGCAAGACTGTGCTGGAGCCCGCCGATCTTTCCGCCTGCCGGGTCATCTTTGGTGAGGCCGACCAGTTTCCGGGCCTGACGGTAGACCGCTTCCACAATATCCTCGTCACCCAGACCCTGAGCGCGGGGATGGAAAAGCTCAAGCCCGTTCTCTTCCCCCTCCTGGCGGAAGTCCTGCGGGCCGACGGCCAGACCATTGACGGCATCTATGAGCGGAATGACGAAGCCCTCCGCGCCAAGGAGGGGCTGGAGCAGAACAAGGGCTGGTTCGAGCTGTCCGGTGAGACCCACCCCGACTCCACCCAGACAGAGATCCGCGAGAACGGCGTGTATTACCACGTCGATTTTGAAAACGGCCAGAAGACCGGCTTCTTCCTGGACCAGAAATATAACCGCCGGGCCGTGGCCCGCATTGCCGCCGGGCACACCGTGCTGGACTGCTTTACCCACACCGGCAGCTTTGCGCTGAACGCCGCCATGGGCGGGGCGGCCCGGGTCACTGCCGCCGACATCAGCGCGGAGGCCATTGCCATGGCCCAGCGGAACGCCCAGCGCAATGGCCTGACCAACATGGATTTCCTCTGTGAGGATACCTTTGAGCTGCTGCCCCGGCTGGAAAAAGAGGGCCACCCCTACGATTTTATCATCCTGGACCCGCCCGCGTTCACCAAAGCCCGCCGCACGGTGGAAAACGCCATGCGGGGCTATAAGGAGATCAATTACCGTGCCATGAAGCTGCTGCCCCGCGGCGGCTACCTGGCCACGGCCAGCTGCTCCCACTTTGCCACCGAGGAGCTGTTTATCAAGATGCTGCGCGCCGCCGCGAAAGACGCGCACCGTCAGCTGCGCCAGATCGAAGTCCGACAGCAGGCACCCGACCACCCCATCCTCTGGGGCGTGCCTGAGACTAACTACTTAAAGTTTTTCCTGTTCCAGGTCATTTAAGTAATACTTATTAAAGAGAATCGCGTCTCACTTCGCAAAATCAAAGCGTTTGCTCCAAAAAACCAATTTTGGGTTTGGGCAAAATCGTCAGTTTTGTCAATTGCGTTTTAGCCCCCGGTGGGCTATAATCATCGCATAGACAGCAACGGCGCTGTGAGTCACCTCCTGACTCGCAGCGCCGTTTCGTTTCAGCAGAACACTGCTCTCATTTTCTCGTTCCTGAGAAAGTTTTTGCGGTATTTGAATGGAAATTAAGATCAAGTAAGGAGTAGGATTTATGGCAGCAAATGTTATGGAAATCTACGGCAGCAAGGTCTTTAACGAGCATGTGATGAAGGAGCGCCTGCCGAGCGCTACTTATAAGAGCCTCAAGAACACCCTGCACAAGGGTGCTCCGCTGGACATTGAGGTGGCAAACGTTGTGGCCAGCGTCATGAAGCGCTGGGCCATGGAGCTGGGTGCCACCCACTACACCCACTGGTTCCAGCCGCTGACCGGCATCACCAGTGAGAAGCACGACGGCTTCGTCTCCCCCGTGGGCGACGGCACCGCCATCATGGAGTTCTCCGGCAAGGAGCTGGTGCGCGGCGAGCCCGATGCTTCCTCCTTCCCCTCCGGCGGCCTGCGCGCCACCTGTGAGGCCCGCGGCTACACCGCATGGGATCCCACCAGCTTCGCTTTTGTGAAGGACGACGTCCTCTGCATCCCCACTGCATTCGTCAGCTACACCGGCGAGGCGCTGGACAAGAAGACTCCCCTGCTGCGCTCCATGAACGCGCTGTCCAATCAGGCCATCCGCGTCCTGAAGCTCTTCGGCAAGGACGTGGATTACGTCTCCACCACCGTCGGCCCCGAGCAGGAGTACTTCCTTATTAAGAAGGAAGACTACGAGGCCCGTCAGGACCTCATCCTCACCGGCCGCACCCTCTTCGGCGCACCGTCCGCCAAGGGTCAGGAGCTGGAAGAGCACTACTTCGGCGTCATCCGCCCCGAGGTCTCCGCTTTCATGAAGGAGCTGGACGAAGAGCTGTGGAAGCTGGGCATCCCCGCCAAGACCAAGCACAACGAAGTAGCTCCCTGCCAGCATGAGCTGGCCCCCATCTTTGACACCACCAACGTCGCCATCGACCACAACCTGCTGACGATGGAGATGATGAAGAAGCTGGCCCCCAAGTACGGTCTGGTCTGTCTGCAGCACGAGAAGCCTTTCGAGGGCGTCAACGGCAGCGGCAAGCACAACAACTGGTCCATGTCCACCACCCACGAGAATCTGCTGGACCCGGGCGACACCCCCATGGAGAACCTGCAGTTCCTGGTCTTCCTCGCCGCCGTCATCAAGGCTGTCGATGAGTACGCCGACCTGCTCCGTACCTCCGTCGCCACCCCCGGCAACGACCACCGTCTGGGCGCCAACGAGGCACCTCCGGCCATCATCTCCATCTTCGTGGGCGAAGAGCTGGAAGCCGTCATCGACGCCATCGCTTCCGATTCTCCCTACGCCGGCCCCGTCAAGATGAAGATGGACCTCGGCGTCGATGTCCTGCCCAAGTTCAGCAAGGACACCACCGACCGCAACCGCACTTCTCCCTTTGCCTTCACCGGCAACAAGTTTGAGTTCCGTATGCCCGGCTCCGCCGAGAACCTGAGCGACTGCAACACCATCCTGAACACCGCCGTCGCCAAGGAGCTGAAGGGCTACGCTGACGAGCTGGAGAAGGCCGACGACTTCACCAGCGCCGCCATCGCCCTCGTCAAGCGCACCATCCGCGACCACCGCCGCGTCATCTTCAACGGCAACGGCTACACTGCCGAGTGGGAAGAGGAAGCAGCAAAGCGCGGCCTGCCCAACAAGAAGAACACCCCCGCCGCTCTGCCCGCCCTCATCGAGCCGAAGAACATCGCCCTGATGGAGGACTTCGGCGTCCTGACCAAGGTCGAGATGGAGAGCCGCTACGAAGTTGAGATGGAGCACTACTCCAAGATCATCAACATCGAGGCCCTGACCATGCTGGAGATGGCCCGCAAGCAGCTGCTGCCCGCCGTCAACGCCTACATGAGTGAGGTCGCCAACACCGCCGCCTCCAAGCTGGCCGTCAGCGAGAGCCTGAGCGTCCGCAGTGAGACGAAGGCCCTCACCCGCCTGTCCGCTGACGCCGACGCCATGAGCGACGCTGTGGACGAGCTGCAGGCTGCCGTCGATGCCGCAAAGGCCCTCTCCGACGAGAGCGTAAAGGCCGTCGCTTTCCACGACGACGTTCTGCCCAAGATGGACGCTCTCCGCGCCGCCGCTGACGACGCCGAGACCATCTGCGGCGAGGACTACTGGCCTCTGCCCAGCTACAGCAAGATGCTCTACTATGTCTGATCTTCACATACCAGCGTAGAATAAAGCACCACAGGCTGAGGCGCTTATCTGAGCCATTCTCCTTTTCCTATTTCTTACACCAGCCTGAAGACCTGCCTCTGTACAGAGGCAGGCCTTTGGGCGTTTTTTAAGAAGACATACTTTTCAGAGGACACACACCTATGAGTTATACGACACAGCAGGACATCCTCGATTTCGTCGAGGACAACAACGTAAAATTTGTCCGCTTCGCGTTCTGTGACATCTTCGGCTTCCAGAAGAACATCGCCGTGCTGGCAAGCGACCTTCCCAAGGCGCTGGAAGATGGCGTCTGCTTCGACGGCAGCGCCATCGCGGGCTTCATGCACGTGGAGGAGAGCGACCTGCTCCTCCGGCCCGACCTGTCCACCATGACCATCCTGCCCTGGCGCACGGCTGAGGGCCGGGTGATGCAGTTCTTCTGCGACGTGGAAAAGCCGGACAACACCCCCTTCGGCGGCAACTGCCGCGGCTTCCTGCGGGACATCAACCGCCGGTTCAAGCAGCTGGGCCTGCGCTGCAACGTCGGCACCGAGTGCGAGTTCTATCTCTTCGAGAACGACGACCGGGGCCGTCCCACCCGCATCCCCATCGACGCAGGCGGCTATTTCGACGTAGCGCCGCTGGACGCCGGCGAGAACATCCGCCGGGACATCTGCCTGACCATGGAGCAGATGGGCCTCGCCCCCCAGCACAGCCACCACGAGAACGGCCACGGCCAGAATGAAATTGACTTCCACTACGCCGGCCCCCTTAAGACCGCCGACAACATCTTCCTGTTCAAGCAGATCGTCCGGGCCGTGGCGGCCAGCAACGGCTTCCACTCCAGCTTCCTGCCGAAGCCGCTGCCCGACCAGGCCGGCAGCGGCCTCCACATCAACCTCTCGCTGACCATGGACGGCAAGAACCTCTTTGAGGGCGACATCGCCCCCGACAGCATCCCCGGCAGCTTCATGGCGGGCATCCTCCGCCACAGCCGGGAGCTGACGGCCTTCACGAATCCCCTGCCCAACAGCTACCTCCGCTTTGGCTGCGACGAGGCTCCCCGCTACGTGAGCTGGAGCCGCCAGAACCGCAGCCAGCTGGTCCGCATCCCGCAGGTGAAGGGCGACAACTGCCGCATGGAGCTGCGCAGCCCTGACCCCGCCTGCAACCCCTACCTCGCCATCGGCCTCGTGCTGGCAGCAGGCCTCGACGGCATCGAGAACCGGATGGAGCTGTCTGCCCCTGTCAACCGCAACCTCTTCATCCCTGGCGAAGCCACCGGTCTCGGCCTCGAGACCCTGCCCGCCTCGCTGGAAGAGGCCGTCGAGGCGGCCAAGAACAGCGAGTTCCTTCACAAATTCCTGCCCGACGAGCTGAGCCGCCGCTACTATGCCGAGGCTCTGCGCCGCTGCAAGGCGCTCAAGAACGCCTCCGACCCCGCCGAATATGAGCGCGTCCACTACTTCAATGCCATCTGATGCAGAATGACATAGGAAAGGAGTGAGCCGAATGGGACGTGCCCTGATCGTAAGCGCGGGCGCAAGCTCCAACGAATATATCTCCGCACGCCTGACGGAGCTGGGCTATGCGCGGCCTATCATCGTACCAAGTGCGGCGGAGGCGCGGCGGAGGATGCTGGAATCCGACTTTGAGCTCATCGTGGTCAACTCGCCGCTGCCGGATGAGTTCGGCCACGAGTTGTGCGCCGACGCCGTGGAGAAAACGGATGCCGGTGTGATATTTCTGGCCAAGGCCGCAGCCGCCGAGCAGCTTCTGACCCCGCTGAGCGAAGAAGGTGTTCTGCTGGTCACAAAGCCCTTCTCCAACACCTTCTTTTTGCAGGCCATCCACATGGCCGCCGCCAGCAACCACCGCCTCCTGCTTTTGCGGCAGGAGAATCAGCGGATGCAGGAAAAGCTGGCGCAGGTGCGGCTGGTGAGCCGCGCCAAGTGCTGCCTCATCGAGCTGGGCCATATGACCGAGGCCGAGGCGCACCGCTACATCGAGAAAAAAGCGATGGACACCCGGCGCGACCGCGCCGAGGTCGCGCAGGAGATACTGGACTCCTACGACCCCGCGCAATAATGCGTATTGCGCCCCCACTGAGGGGAAGTATTTGCTTATCGTGATATTCACGGAAAAGAATATCTGTAAATTAGAGGAGAACCATTATGGCAAAGTTTATTTTCGTGACCGGCGGCGTCGTCTCCGGTCTGGGCAAAGGTATCACCGCCGCCTCTCTGGGCCGACTGCTGAAGTGCCGCGGCCTCAAGGTGGCCAGCCAGAAGCTGGACCCCTACGTGAACGTGGACCCGGGTACCATGAGCCCCCTGCAGCACGGCGAGGTCTTCGTCACCGACGACGGTACCGAGACTGACCTGGATCTCGGCCATTACGAGCGCTTCATCGACGAGAACCTGAACAAGTATTCGAACCTCACCACCGGCAAGGTCTACTGGAACGTGCTGAACAAGGAGCGTCAGGGCGCTTACCTCGGCCAGACCGTCCAGATCATCCCCCACATCACCAACGAGATCAAGAGCTATATCTACAATCTGGCCTCTTCCACCGAGGCCGATGTGGTCATTACCGAGATCGGCGGCACCACCGGCGACATCGAGAGCCAGCCCTTCCTCGAGGCCATCCGTCAGGTGGGCCTCGAGCAGGGCAAGGAGAACTGCTGCTTCATCCATGTGGTGCTGGTGCCTTACATCTCCGGCTCCGATGAGTACAAGTCCAAACCCGCACAGCACTCCGTCAAGGAGCTGCAGGGCATGGGCGTCAGCCCCGACATCATCATCCTGCGCGCCGACGGCAGCGTGGGCAGCGACATCCGCCGGAAGATCAGCACCTTCTGCAACGTCAAGCCGGAGTGCGTCATCGAGAACCTGACCATGCCCAGCCTCTACCAGTGTCCGCTGATGCTCCACACCGGCGGCCTCGACGACGTGGTGGTCAAGCAGCTGCATCTGGATGTTCCCCCCGCCGACCTCACCGAGTGGAAAGAGATGCTGGCCCGGATCGCCACCCGCAGCAAGACCTGCACCATCGCCCTCGTGGGCAAGTACGTCAAGCTGCATGACGCCTATCTGTCCGTCATGGAAAGCCTCTACCACGCCGGCTTCGAGAACGACAGTCAGGTGGAGATCAAGTGGGTCGAGAGCGAGGACCTGCCCGACCAGGCAGCCTGCAAGGAAGCCTTTGCGGACGTGGACGGCATCATCGTCCCCGGCGGCTTCGGCGACCGTGGCATCGAAGGCATGATACAGGCTGCACAGTACGCCCGCGAGAATAATGTTCCCTACTTCGGCATCTGCCTCGGTATGCAGATCATGGTCATGGAGTTCGCCCGCCATGTTCTTGGCTATGCCGACGCCAACTCCAGCGAGTTCACCCCCGAGGGCCATCACAACGTCATCGACCTGATGGCCGACCAGCAGGGCAACATCCCCAAGGGCGGCACCATGCGCCTGGGCAAGTACCCCTGCACCGTCCTGCCCGGCACCAAGATGGCCGAGTGCTACGGCCAGAGCGAGATCTGGGAGCGCCACCGCCACCGCTACGAGTTCAACAACGACTACCGTCAGGAGATGCAGGACGCCGGTCTGGTCATCTCCGGCACCAGCCCCGATGGCCGCCTCGTGGAGACCGTGGAGCTGCCGGGCCGTGACTTCCACCTCGGCGCACAGTTCCACCCCGAGTTCAAGAGCCGCCCCAACCGCGCACATCCCCTGTTCAAGGGCTTTATCGCAGCGGCGCTGAAGTTCAAGAAGGGCAAGATGGGGCACTGAGAGGTTGTACGAAGGCAAACCTGACCCTAAACCCAAGAGCACCCGCTTTCCACATCACTGTGGAGAGCGGGTGCTCTTTTTGCTATGATGCTATGTAGCCGTGCTTACTTGCTGGCCTTCGTGGTCTTCTTACGAGTGGCGGTCTTACGGGCAGGCTTTGCAGCAGGAGCGGCCTCGGCGGGCTTTTCCTCGGCCTTGGCGGGTGCGGCTTCAGCCTTTGCCCCAGCGGACTTCGCAGCAGTCTTGGCGGCGGTCTTCTTTGCCGCAGGCTTTCTGGTGGTCTTCTTCACAGCAGGTGCAGCCTTTTCCTCAACTGGCTTTTCCTCGGCGGGAGCAGCGGCCTCAGCCTTGACCTCAGCGGGCTTTTCCTCCGCCTTGGGGGCGTGCTTTGCGCGGTCCTTCACCTCGGAGATGGTCCACAGCTGGTCCTCGCCGGCAGTCTCCTGCCAGATCTGGAGCACAGCGCCGTCTGCAGTACCCATGCCCACAGTGTCGATGCACTTGCCGGCAGCCCACATGGAGCGCAGGCGGACGGTGCCGGCCGGGGTGGGCTCCATCTTCCACATCTGGGAAGTGCCGCCCACGTCCTCCCACAGGTGGAGCCAAGTGCCGTTTGCGGTGCCGGTCATCATCAGGTCGATGAGCTTGCCGGAAGCGCGGTTGCGGATACGGTAAACGCCGTCGCCCTCGCGGACGAAAGCCCACTCCTGCTCGGGCTTGCGCTCGTACTTGCCCAGACGGATGTTGCCGCCGTCCTTGACGCTCTCCACAGCCTGAATGACGCTGCCGGTCTTGGCGGCGATGGTGTAGAAGCGGTCTGCTTCAATGATAGTCTGTGCCACAGATTTCATAAGATTTCCCTCCGTATCCCGGGGCAGGATCTCCCCGGAACTCTTCTCTGCGCTGTTTTTTGTCTTCGCGCTTTTGTTTCTTTCCGTAAATTATACCACTTGACGTGATTTTCTACAAGCAATTCGACCTTTCTTTGGCAAATTTGCCAAAAGGCATTCCATTTTCTCCTGCTTTTGCACTCAATACCCTAACTTTTTGCAACGGAGCTGACCGCCGCTGGTGCAGTGCCATCATCTCGACATTTCCCCCGATCTGCGCTATACTTATTATATATCTGCATTTTACCCGTTCTTTGCGCAAAGAGCGGTATTTTCTTTGATTTCCGAAAGTGAGGTATCTCTTCATGCCGTCTTCCCCCCGCACCGCATCCGACGCCGCCGAGCTGGAGCGCAGCAGGCTCCAGTTCGAGAAAATGACCCTGACCCCCGTGCCGAAGCTCATTCTCGGCCTCGCGGCCCCCACCATCCTGAGTATGCTCATCACCAGCATCTACAATCTGGCCGACACCTTCTTTGTGGGCCAGCTGTCCACCAGCGCGTCGGGCGCGGTGGGCGTCGTGTCGAGCCTGATGGCCATCATTCAGGCCCTCGGCTTCATGCTGGGCCACGGCGCGGGCGGCATCATCAGCCGCAGCCTCGGCAGTCAGGACACCCATGCGGCCACAAAGTTCGCCTCCACCAGCTTCTTCACTGCGCTGACCTTCGGCGCAGTGCTGACCGTTCTCGGTCTCGCTGCCCTGCCCGACTTCATGATGCTGCTGGGCAGCACCGACACCATCCTGCCCCACGCCTGCGCCTACGCGCGGCCCATCCTCATCGCGGCCCCGCTCATGATGTCGAGCCTCGTGATGAACAACATCCTCCGCTACGAGGGCAAGGCCAGCTTCGCCATGATCGGCCTCGTCACCGGCGGTGTGCTCAACATCGTGCTGGACCCCATCTTCATCTTCGGCCTCGGCATGGGGACCGGCGGCGCAGGCACGGCCACCGCCCTGAGCCAGAGCATCAGCTTCTGCATCCTGCTTTCCATGTTCCTGCGCGGCAAGACCGTCAGCCGATTCCGCATCACCCAGGTCACCCGCAGCGCCCGGGACTTCGGGCAGATCTTCTTCAACGGTGCGCCCAGCTTCGGCCGTCAGGGCCTGAACAGCATCGGCAGCATGCTGCTGAACGTCGCCGCCCGCAACTACGGCGACGCCGCCGTGGCCGGCATGAGCATCGTGTCCCGCATCTTCCAGTTCGTGCTGTCGGTGGCTATCGGCGTCGGACAGGGCCTGCAGCCTGTAGCGGCCTTCAACTACGGCGCCCGCCGCTTTGCCCGGGTGCGGAAAGCGGCCATCTTCACCATCTCGACGGCTTTCGTCTTTATGGCAGTGCTCAACTCCCTCTGCTGGTTCAACGCCGAGCCCCTCATCCGCCTCTTCCGCGATGACCCCGAGGTCACCGCCGTGGCTCTGCCCGCCCTGCGGTATCAGTGCGTCGCCATGTTCTTACAGCCCGTCATCATCGTGACGAATATGATGTTCCAGTCCATCGGCAAGTCGGGTCGGGCTACCTTCCTCGCCTGCTGCCGTCAGGGCGTCTGCTTCATCCCGCTCATCCTCACCCTGCCCCGCATCTGGGGCCTGAGCGGCATTGAGCTGTGCCAGCCCATCGCCGATGGCCTCACCTTCTGCATCTCGGTGCCTTTTCTGCTGCCCTTCCTGAAGGAATTGAAGGAACAGGGAGACGAAGAATAAGCTTGTCATAAAACTGTAACCAGGCCCGGCCACATTTCTGCAATGAAATGTCCGGGTCTTTCGTATATACTATAGATGGGAAAGTCAAATTCTGGGAGACTGTGAGGTGTTTCTATGAAGACCACTCTGCTTCGACTCAGCCGCCGCGCCGCCTGCCTCGTGCTGGCGGGCGGGCTGCTGACGAGCTGTTCGCTGCTGCCTGCGGCGTCGCCCCGGCACGAGGGGACGGCGTCCTCGCAGGCACCGCAGTATTACAGCGACGCATGGCTCAGCGATGACTCGCTCCACTACCTCTATTCTTACGCCGGGAACGGCGGCGGCACCATCCTCCGGGGCGGCAGAGTGCTCTACAAAGCCAGCAGCTCCGACAGCATCCAGCTGCTGAAGGACACCCTCACCGGCGAGACGGGCCACTACCTCGTGGCCCACTCCACCCCCGGCACGGAGGACCGCACTTCCACCCTTTACGACGCCGACGGCAATGCCGTCATGACCTTTCCCTATGCCGTGAACGCCACCCTCTCGGGCGGGCTGCTCATCCTGCGGGACGACGCTGACGTCTGGGCTTTCGAGAACGGCACCACCGGCGGCACTCGGGTGTACGACCTCGCCACCGGAGCTGAGCTGCCCGTGCCTGAGACGGCCCTTGACTGTATCGTTGTGGATGAGGGCGGCCAGCGCCTCGTCTTCAACTGCTACGACCTGCCCGAGGGCCTTACTTACGCCTACGACGACCCCGACCAGCCGCTCCACCAGTACGTCCTCATCACCGACCGGGAGGGCAATGTGCTGATGCGGGAGGACGGCTGCACGGCCAGCTCCCTCGCATCGTACCGCGGCGGCTTTGCCGACTGGCTCGATTTGAGCTGGTTCCGCGGCGCAGACTGGGGCATCGCTCGCGAAGCCCTCTACAACGTCACCACCGGCGAACTGCTCACCGGCGAAGACGACAGCGCCGTCTCTGCCTGCGGCGTTGGCGTCGCCTGCCTCCAGAGCCGTCAGGACAGCCGCTCCATCCTCTACGATTTGAACGGTGGCGAGGCCGTGGAGCTGGGCCGCTTCGACCGGGCCGTGAACACTTACACCCCCGGCTGCGTCGTCCTCTCCGGCAGCGATGACCCGGACAGCCCCTACACCCTCATCGATCTCGACAGCGGCGAAAAGACCGCCGTCCAGCGGTACGACACCGACTACCGCTCCGGCAACGTCGCTGTGCTGACGACGGACAACATCCTCAAAGTCTACGACGGCACCACCGGTGCGCTGCTGACCGACGTGGAGGCAGCGCCCGTTGAAGAAGCACAGTACATCAGCGTGACGGCCCTGCCCGACGGCTACGCCCTGCTGCAGTACAACGACGAAAACTACGACATCCTCGCCATCCAGACCTATGGCGGAGAGGGTCTGCTTTGGTCGTCCGCCGGTGAGGCTGAGCAGTACACCTACGCTTCCTACCTCACCAACACCGCCAACGGCCCTCTGCTCACGGCCCACCGGGACAACAGCGACTCGTCGAACCTTTCCGACGTGCTGGACATGGAGGGCAATGTGCTTCTCCGCCGCCTCGGCAGCTGCTACATCCCGGACGACCTGCCCGACGACTGCTTTATCGCGCGGCAGGGCTTCGACTACGGCCTGATGGACTCCACCGGCCAGTGGCTCTACCGCGAAAGCATCTTCTCCTCCCCCAGCGACGACGCTGGCGGGGGCTACCTGTACTGACACGGAGGTTTTTGATATGAAAGAGATGATCTCCCGCCGCAGCTTCCTGCGCGTGATGGGCCTCAGCTTCGGGGCGGCGATGCTCACCGCCTGCAATACCGGCACGGCGGACTCCCCCGCCGACTCTCCGGCAGCGTCTGTCCCCGATGCGGACACGCCCGTCCCCTTCCTGACCGAGGACGAGTTCCCCCGCCTCGACGGCTCCACGGCCTGCATCCCCCTGATGGCCCAGATGAAGGCCGATGTCACCGGCATGGACCTTCTCGAGGCCCAGACCGGCATCACCGTCAGTACCACGGCCTATGCCTGGGAGAACTTCGGCCTCTGGTCCCGCAGCGACAGCGAGGACTACGGCGCACAGCTGCTCATCGTCTACGAGGCCCCCGAGTACGTCAAGGAAGAGCTGGCCGAGGCCGACGCAAAGCTTGAGCAGAAAGCCATCGGCCGGGACGCGCTGGTCTTCATCGTCAACGAAGAGAATCCCGTCCAGAGCCTGACCCAGCAGCAGCTGCGGGATATTTATGCGGGCCGCATCACCAACTGGAAAGACGTGGGCGGCGCGGACTCCCCCATCGTGGCGTTCCAGCGGGGTGTGGACTCGGGCAGTCAGACCCTCTTCAAAAAGCTGCTCATCGACAAGGGCGACGGCCAGCTGATGGCCGCGCCCACCGAGCTTGCCCCCGCCGACATGGGCGGCCTCGTGGACAGCATCGCCGAGTACAACAACTCCGCCAACGCCATCGGCTTTTCGGTCTACTACTATATCGACCAGATGTACTCGAAGCCCGGCCTCCGTCTGCTGGCCGTGGACGGCATGACCCCCGGCAATGACACCATCGCCGATGAGAGCTACCCGCTCTGCAACGAGTTCTACGCAGTCGTCCACGCGGACGCCGCCCCCGACAGCCCCCAGCGGAAGGTCTACGACTGGCTGGACACCGACGAGGGACGCAGGTGCATCGAGAAGGCGGGGTATGTAACCCTCTCAGTCACGCCGCAGGCGTGACAGCTCCCCCAGAGGGGGCAACAACGACGACCGCCGCCAGTGGCGGAAACAGGGAGTCGTTGTTGGGGC
>ERZ773104.2374-NODE-2374-length-21309-cov-4.154747_pt1 | contig 21309 bp, 20 predicted proteins | sample MGYA00511920_ERZ773104 | MGnify/ENA primary metagenome ERZ773104 (study PRJEB29015, sample SAMEA2737857) | human gut metagenome | biome: human gut; feature: human-associated habitat; material: faeces | place: China | collected 2012 ...
GAGAATGGCTGCGATGTTCTGTCCCCGGAGATTGGAACCTTATACGAGCTTGAGTTCTAGGAAGGAGAATAAGCGCTATGCAGATGGTAGATATGTTTTATGAGGAACTGGAAGACGCCAAGAAAAGAAAAGTACCATTTGTGATACCGATTGGAACGATCGAATACCATGGTTATCATGCAAGCTGTGGAACTGACACTATGGTCATCACAGGAGTAATGCGCGAGCTGGAAAAGACAAAGGAAATGGTTGTCTGCCCGCCTATCTGGTACGGCGTGGCAAGCTACGCAGTGGCAGGACCGGAGAGCGGAACCATTCAGGTGGATGTGGATGCCTATGAAAATTATATTTACTGCATTCTGAAATCCCTGATTTATGGTGGGGTAAAGAATATATATTGCGTAGCGCATCATCAGACCGAAGAAGCAGGACTTATGCCGATGACACTGGCATGCCATAAGGCAGCGAAAAAGCTGATTATGGAGTATATGGAGGATACCCGTGGCAAGGGCTGGTGGGGCAGCAATGATTATGCGGATTATTATGAAAATCTGGGAACCGGAGACGATCCATTTTCCTATATCAAGGTAATTCCGTTGTTGTCTGCAGAAGCCCAGCACAAATGCGGAGGCTTCGACCATGCCGGAAAGTTTGAATCCAGCCTGATGTACGCGCTGTATCCGGAGCATGTAGATCTGGAACGCACAAAGAGAAATACACAGTGGTTTGCGAAGAATTCCGTGGAAACCAGCATGGAGCTGGGACAGCATATGGTGCAGTGCGCGCTGGAGACCCTGCAGGATATTATCAAATAGTTAAATCTGAATTGCGAAAGAGAGGATATTGCAGGAAACTGTGATATCCTTTCTTTTGGAATAAAAAAATCTGATGGAATTCGCTGTCCCCCTCAAAAAAGACCTCCGGCAAATTTCTTTAAAATAATTGACGTTACGGGAATTTCTGGTTACAATATGAGACATTAGAGACAGGGAGGCAGATAAATATGTACTATGTACCGGAAGAAACCAAAGAATGCGGCTTCTATGAATGTAAAAAATGTGGCAACCGCTTTTTATCCCTGCAGACCATGCAGCGGATCCCATGTCCGGACTGCGCGATGGATATCGATTATGAGATCGGGCCGGACGAATCTATGGAAGACATGATGGATACGGCAGAGCTGATCGAGAAGCTGGAGGGCGAGGAAGAGATCGAAAAAATGGACGGACTCTTAAGCCTGGCAGTCACCGGCGGTGATTGTGAGTGGATCTAGTGAAAAATTGCACAAAAAGCAGACTTAATAATCTGTAAAACTGACGAAAAAAGCAAGGAGTGGAAAAAACTTCTTGCTTTTTTTTGTGAAAGAGACTATGATAGAAGCATAAGAACTGGAAACGTTTCCAATGAAACGTTTCCAAAACGGATTCCAACAAGGAATTCCACCATGAACGGGAGGAAATCATTATGAACAAGAAACTTTTAGCTCTTACATTGAGCGGCGCTCTGGCAGTTTCCATGCTGGCAGGCTGCGGCGGATCTTCCAACGGAGGAGACACCTCTACATCTACAGACACGAAGGCAGATACCACAGAAGCAAGCGGAGCAGAAGGCTCTGTATACTATCTGAACTTCAAACCGGAGCAGGATCAGCAGTGGCAGGACCTGGCAAAGGCTTATACCGACGAGACCGGCGTTCCGGTAACCGTTGTAACGGCAGCATCCGGTAACTATGAGACCACTCTGATGAGTGAGATGGGCAAGAGCGGCGCTCCGACCCTGTTCCAGGTAAACGGACCGGTGGGTCTGGCAAACTGGAAGGATTACTGCTACGATCTGGCAGGCTCCGATATCTACGGACAGCTGACCAGCGATAACTACGCGCTGAAGGAAGACGACACCGTATACGGCATCGCATATGTAATCGAGTCCTACGGACTGATTGTAAATAAGACACTGCTGGAGAAGGCAGGCTACACCATCGACGATATCCAGTCCTTCGCGGATCTGAAAAAGGTAGCCGAGGATATCACAGCACGCTCCTCTGAGCTTGGCTTTGCGGCATTTACCTCTGCAGGTATGGACGGCTCCTCTGACTGGAGATTCAAGACCCATCTGGCAAACCTGCCGATTTACTTTGAGTATCAGACCGATGGTATCAGCAGCACAGACGCCATCAAGGGAACCTACCTGGACAACTACCGCGATATGTGGGATCTGTACATCAACAACAGCACCTGCGATCCGAAGGAGCTTTCCGCTAAGACCGGCGACGACTCCAGAAACGAGTTCCTGGCAGGCGACGCAGTCTTCTTCCAGAATGGTTCCTGGGAGTACGCGAACCTGACAGCAGACGGCGCTTATACCGATGACGACCTGGCTATGATTCCGATTTATATCGGTGCTGGCGACGAGGCAAATCAGGGTCTCTGCACCGGTACAGAGAACTACTGGTGTGTGAACAACCAGGCAGACGAGGCAGATATCCAGGCAACTCTGGACTTCATGAACTGGTGTGTAACCTCTGAGCTGGGAACCAAGACCATGGCTGATGAGATGGGCTTCGTTATTCCGTTCAAGGGCGCGCAGGAATCCAAGAACCTGTTTGTAAAGCAGGACGCAGAGTACACCGCAGAAGGCAAGACTCCGGTATCCTGGAACTTCACTACCATGCCCTCTGAGGAGTGGAAGAACGGCGTAGGCCAGGCTCTGACCGCATACGCAGCAGACCAGACCGACGCAAACTGGGCAGGCGTTGTATCCGCATTCGTTGACGGATGGGCAACCGAGTACCAGATGGCAAACGGCCAGTAAAAGAAAGAGACTATTTTAAGGGGCGGGCAGTTCATACTTGCCTGCCCTTTTTCTACTCAATTTTAACTCAGAAAGGAGTGCAGAATCATGGAAAAAGCGATCAAACGCTGGTCGCCCCTTTTTGTACTGCCCACGCTTCTGGCTTTTACGATTGGATTTATCATTCCCTTCTTTGAGGGACTGTATCTGTCCTTCTGCCAGTTCACGACAGTAAAAAACGCGAAATTCACAGGCTTTGGAAATTATAAGAAAATCTTTTCCGACCTTACATTTTTAAGCTCCTTTAAGTTTACCGTGCTCTTCGCGGTGGCCTCCATTGTGCTGATAAACGTCATTGCCTTTGCACTGGCGCTTCTTCTGACACGGAAGCTTAAGGGTACCAATATTTTCCGTACGATCTTCTTTATGCCGAACCTGATCGGCGGTATCGTGCTGGGATATATCTGGCAGATTCTGATCAACTGTGTGCTTTCCATTGTAGGACAGCCGCTTTTGGCACTGAACAGCTCCGCAGGCTACTGGGGACTGATTATTCTTATGTGCTGGCAGCAGATTGGTTACATGATGATCATCTATATCGCGGGACTGCAGAATGTCTCCGATGACCTGCTGGAGGCAGCCCAGATCGACGGAGCGACGCCCTGGCAGACTTTATGGAAGGTGAAGCTTCCTATGGTTATGCCGTCCATTACCATCTGCGTATTCCTGACGCTGACCAACTCCTTCAAGCTCTTTGATCAGAACCTGGCACTGACCGGAGGAGATCCGAACCATATGACAGAGATGCTGGCGCTGAACATTTATCAGACCTTCTACGCAAGGGCAGGAGCCCAGTGGAAGGGTCTCGGCCAGGCCAAGGCTGTACTGTTCTGCCTGCTGGTTATCGTAATTTCCGTGCTCCAGCTGCGGGCTACACGTAAGAGGGAGGTGCAGCAGTAAGATGAGAAAGAAGAAACAGATACAGGATACCGTCATGATAGTGTTTCTGAGCATTCTGGCGCTGTTGTACGTCTATCCGATCGTCATGATTCTCTTTAACTCTGTAAAGAGGGAGACGGCGATTACCACCTCCGGTGCGTTCACCCTGCCGACGGCGGACACCTTCGCAGGCCTGGCGAACTACGCCAACGCGATTGCCTCCAAGGGCTTTTTACAGAGCTTAGGTTACAGCCTTCTGATTACCATCACCTCTGTGGCAGCGATTCTTATCTGCTGCTCCATGTGCGCCTGGTACATCACCCGGGTAAAGGGAAAGCTGTCAAAGATTCTGTATTACCTGTTTGTATTTTCCATGGTAGTACCCTTCCAGATGGTGATGTTTACCCTGTCCCAGACAGCGGATTCCTTAAACCTTAACAAGCCCTGGAATATCTGGATTATCTACCTGGGCTTCGGAGCGGGCCTGGCAGTTTTCATGTTCGCGGGCTTTATGAAATCCATTCCCCTGGAGGTGGAGGAAGCGTCCATGATCGACGGTTGCAATCCGCTGCAGACCTTCTTCCTGATTGTACTTCCCATGCTGAAGCCGACCTTGGTATCCGTAGGAATCCTGGAGGCCATGTGGGTATGGAACGATTACCTTCTGCCGACCCTGGTACTGGATATTAAGAATTATAAGACCATTCCTATGTTGATCCAGTATTTCCGCGGAAGTTATGGTAAAGTAGAGATGGGCCCCATGATGGCAAGTATTATGTTAACCGTAATTCCTATTGTTATCGTATATCTGCTGGGCCAGAAACACATTATCAAAGGAGTGGCTGCGGGAGCAGTTAAGGGATAAACATACAGATGACAATCAAAGACATTGCGAAGGAGTCCGGATACGCGGTAGGCACGGTGTCCCGTGTGCTCAATAATCATCCGGACGTATCGGAAAAAGCGCGAAAGACCATTATGGCGGTGGTAGAAAAGCACCATTTCAAACTAAACAGCAACGCCAAGCACCTGAAGCAGCAGGCCAGCAGCGGAATCGCGATTATCGTAAAGGGTTCCCAGAATATGCTGTTCGCTTCCATTGTGGAGCGGCTGCAGCGGCTTATAAGTGAGAAAAAGTACGCTTCCTTCATCTACTATATCGGTGAGGAGGAAAATGAGGTGGAGCGGGCTGAAAGGGTATGCCTGGAGCGGCATCCCTTGGGGATTCTCTTTCTGGGAAGCGACCTGGAGTTCTTCAAAGAGCGGTTTGACCGGCTGGAGATTCCCTGCGTGCTGGTTACCAACTCGGCGGCGGAGCTGGGCTTTGACAATCTCTCCAGTGTCAGTACAGACGACGAGGCAGGCGCGCAGGCAGCGGTAGCGCATCTTCTAAAGCTGGGTCACCGGAACATCGGTATCCTGGGCGGCTATATGGAGAAGTCCCATGCGGCCCATACCCGGTACAAGGGCTGTGAAAAGGCCTTTGCGGAGCAGGGTATAAAGCTGGAGCCCGGTCGGCAGTACCGTTCGGCGTTCTTTTCCATGGAGGAGGGCTATCACGCCATGGAGCAGCTGTTTGAGCAGATGCCGGATCTGACGGCGGTATTTGCCATGGCAGACGTGCTGGCAGTGGGCGCTATCCGCGCCATACGGGACCGGGGATTGCGGGTGCCGGAGGACGTTTCCGTGATAGGCTTTGATGGAATTGAACTGGGAAATTATCTTTCTCCGCGGCTCACCACGGTGCGCCAGGCCAGAGAAAGGATTGCCGACCGGAGCCTGGAAATTCTGCTCTCGGACATTGCGGGAGAGCGTCCGGCGGTGCATGAGCTTCTTCCCTTTGATATCGTGGAGGGAGAGAGCGCGGCGAAAATCGCCCGCTAAGACAGAACAGAAGATAGGTAACGGTGAAGATATGGAATAATTACGGTGTACGCCTCAGGCGGACATGGTAAGGAGGAAGAAAAATGGCAGAGCATAAGATTTCCGATGAGGTTATGGCTAACACCGAGCTTCTGGCCAAGCTGGCCACGCTGACCGGCGGCCGCGCGGCCGAGGAGGTCGCGTTCGGCGAGATCACGACCGGCGCTTCGAACGACATCGAGCAGGCCACGCGCATCGCGCGCGCCATGATCGCGCAGTACGGCATGACGGATGAATTCGACATGGTCGCCATGCAGACCACGCGGAATCAGTATCTGGGCGGCGATACGTCCATGAGCTGCTCGGAGCAGACGCAGCGTGAGATCGACCGGAAGGTCGTCGAGCTCGTCCGCACGGAGCATGAGCGGGCGCACAGCCTGCTGACGGAGCACCGCGCGCTGCTGGATCAGCTGGCGCAGGTGCTGTATGAAAAGGAAACGATCACCGGTGAAGAATTCATGCGGATCCTTCACGCGGCACAGAAGGAGGAAGAGCATCATGCGTGACCGTTCCGGCTTTGGCTGGCTGGCGCTCATCGTCAGCATCCTGCTCGTGCTGCTCGGCATTGCGACCTTTATCTGGCCGGAGGCGGCGCTCGAGAGCTTTGTGATGGTCTATGGCGTACTTGCCGTGGCCACGGGAATCATGGACATTGCGTTTTATGCGCGCGTGGAGCGCCATACGGGCTTCGGCCCGATGACGGCGCTTGTCAGTGGTATTCTGAGCGTGATGTGCGGCTTCATGCTGCTGGTCTATCCCTCTGCCGGGCAGTGGGCCATGACCCTGCTGTTCCCGTTGTGGTTCCTGACGCACTGCATCTCCAACCTGACGCACTTGAACTGGGTGCGCCTCGTTGCGGGCCGCGTGAACTATACGATCTCGCTCGTTCTGAACATCCTCGGCATCATGCTTGCGACGCTCATGCTGCTGCACCCCGTGCTGTCGGCCGTTTCCATGAGCCTGACGATCGGCTTCTATCTCATCCTGCTGGGCGTGGACGGCATCGTGCTGGCGCTCAGCGGTATGGGCAGATAATTTCTGGAAGGAAATCCTGTTATGCTTAGACTACTCAAACAAATGAAGGCGAAACAGTGGATCATGGCGCTGCTGTGCGTTGCACTTATTCTGGGCCAGATCTACTTTGACCTCCGGCTGCCGGATTATATGAGCGATCTGACCGTGCAGATCAAAACGCCGGGCAGTACCGTTTCGGACGTGCTGCACACCGGCCTTGAGATGCTGGCCTGCACGCTCATCAGCGCGGTAATGGCCATCCTCTGCGGCTATCTCAATGCACAGGTCGCGGCAGGCTTCAGCTATCACATCCGCGAAAGCGTGTTCCAGAAGGTTGCGGACTTCGGTCAGAAGGAGATGCTGGAATTCTCCGTGCCGAGCCTCATCAACCGCACGACGAATGATATCACGCAGATCCAGATGTTCGTTGCCATGGGCATGCAGACCATGATCAAGGCCCCTGTCATGGCCGTGTGGGCGGTCATCAAGATCGTCAACAAGAGCTGGACGCTGTCCGTGATCACGGCGGGCTTTGTCGTGGCGCTGCTGGCCCTGATGCTCATCGTGGTCCTCGTCATTCTGCCGCGGGTCAAGCGCGTGCAGAAGCTGACGGATAACATCAACCTCATTTCCCGGGAAAATCTGACCGGCATCAGCGTGGTCCATGCCTACAATGCCGAGGAATACCAGGAGGACAAGTTCGAGAAGGCCAACGATGTTCTCATGCGCACGCAGCTGTTCAACCAGCGCGCCATGGCGTTGCTGATGCCGGCGGTCGGCCTTGCCATGAACGCCCTGTCGCTGACGATCTACTGGGTCGGCGCGGCGATTGTGAACCGCGTATCCGCAACGGACCTTGCCGGGCGCATTTCGACGTTCGGCGACATCGTGGTGTTCGGCACCTATGCGACGTATATCATCATGTCGCTCATGATGCTCGTCATGATCCTCGTTCTGCTGCCGATGGCGCAGGTCTCTGCCGTCCGCATCAACGAGGTGCTCGATGCGCCGATCTCCCTGTATGAGGGAAAAACGACCGAAGCCCCGGAGCAGGGGACCGTGGAATTCCGCGATGTCTCGTTCCGCTATCCGTCGTCGTCCGGCGACGTGCTCGAGCATGTGAGCTTCCGCGCAAACAAGGGCGAGACCGTCGCCTTCATCGGCGCGACCGGCAGCGGCAAAACGACGCTTGTCAGCCTTGCGGCCCGCTTCTATGACGCAACGGAGGGGCAGGTGCTCATCGACGGGCAGGATGTCCGCAGCTACAGCTTCGATGCGCTCTACGACCGCATCGGTTATGTGACGCAGCGGGCCATTGTGTTTGCGGGCGACGTGCGCAGCAATGTGCTGTTCGGCGAAAGCAGCGCCCCGCAGGACGACGAGTCCGTGCAGCGCGCGCTCTCGCTGGCGCAGGCCACGGAATTTGTGGACAAGCTGCCCGGCAAGCTCGATGCGCCGATCGCACAGGCGGGCGCAAACGTCTCAGGCGGCCAGAAGCAGCGCCTTTCCATCGCGCGCGCACTGGCCCGCAAGCCGGAGATCCTCATCTTTGATGATTCGTTCTCTGCGCTGGATTACCGCACCGATGCCAGCCTCCGCGCCGGTCTGGCGCGCGAGCTGAGCGACACGACCTGCCTGATCGTGGCGCAGCGCATCGGCACGATCCGCCATGCCGACCGCATCGTCGTGCTGGACGAGGGCCGTGTGGCCGGGATCGGCACGCACGACGAGCTGATGAAGAATTGCGGTGTTTACCGCGAGATCGCCATGTCGCAGCTCTCTGCGGCAGAGCTGGAAAAGGAGGGAGTCTGATGGCAATGGGACCGATGGGCGGGCGCGGCATGCGCCCTGCTGAGAAGAGCAAGCGCGGCTTGCGCGGCGTGCAGCTTGAGCTGTTCTCTTATTCCGAAAAGATCAGGCTCCCGATGCTGATCGCGCTGGTGCTCGCGGCCGCGGGCGCGGTGCTGACGATCCTCGGGCCGAATCAGCTCAGCAAGATCACAAATCTGATCTCCGATTCTTTGATGGGGGAGATCGACCTTGCGGCCATTGGCCGCGTGGCGGGCGTGCTGCTCGGCATCTATGCGCTCAGCGCCCTGCTGACCTATATCGAGCACTATATCATGGCGACCGTGACGCTCGGCCTCTCGAAGCAGATGCGCCGCGACCTGTGCGCCAAGATCAACCGCGTGCCCATGAGCTGCTTCAACCGCATTGCGCACGGCGATATCCTCAGCCGCGTGACGAACGATGTCAGTACGCTGCAGCAGGCTCTGTCCAACAGTCTGCCGTCCATGATCAGCGCCGTGGCCCAGCTTACGGGCTGCGTCATCATGATGTTCGTGACGGAGTGGCGCATGGCGCTGGCCGCCATCGCGGCGACAATGATCGGCTTTGTGTTCATGTTCATCATCATGAAGCGCTCGCAGAAATACTTTGTCGACCGGCAGGAGAGCCTCGGCACGCTGAACGGCTATATTGAAGAGATGTATTCCGGCCATGACGTCGTGCGCATTTCGCGCGCGAATGACAGGATCAAGGAGACGTTCCGCGGCATGAACCGCGCTGTCTATGAGGCGAACCGCAAGAGCCAGTTCCTGTCCGGCATCATGCAGCCGCTGATGAATGTCATCGGCAACCTCGGCTATGTCGCCGTGTGCGTGCTGGGCGCTGCACTCGTGATGAACGGCAGCATCAAGTTCGGCGTCATCACTGCCTTCATCCTCTATGTGCGCCTGTTCACCTCGCCGCTGACGACGATCGCGCAGGGCATGACGCAGCTGCAGTCCGCCGCCGCAGCGGGCGACCGCGTGTTTGATTTCCTGCAGGAGCCGGAGCTGCCGGACGAGTCGAAGAATCTGCCCGCGCCGCAGCCGGTGCGCGGTGAGATCGAGTTTGACCACGTCCGCTTCAGCTACCCCGATCACCCGGAGAAGACGATCATCCATGATTTCTCTGCCCATGTTGCGCAGGGGCAGAAGGTCGCCATCGTCGGCCCGACCGGCGCCGGAAAGACAACGATGGTCAATCTGCTCATGCGCTTTTATGATCTGGACGGCGGCGACATCCGCATCGACGGTATCTCCACAAAGGATATGAGCCGCGAGGAGGTGCACGGCCTGTTCGGCATGGTCCTGCAGGATACCTGGATGTTTGAGGGTACGGTCCGCGAGAATCTTGTCTACAACAGGACCGGCGTTTCGGATGAGACGCTGGAGCGCGCCTGCCGTGCCTGCGGCATCTATCACTTCATCGAGACGCTCCCGCACGGGTTTGACACGGTTCTCCGCGAAAACGTCGCCATTTCTGCCGGACAGAAGCAGCTGTTCACCATTGCCCGCGCCATGGTGCAGAACAGCCCGATGCTCATCCTCGATGAGGCAACGTCCTCCGTCGATACCCGCACCGAGCTTTTGACGCAGCGGGCCATGGATACACTGACAGAGCACCGCACGAGCTTCGTCATTGCCCACCGCCTCTCGACGATCAAAAACGCGGACCTCATCCTCGTGATGAAGGACGGCGATATCATCGAGCAGGGCACGCACGAAAGCCTGCTGGCCGCAGGCGGCTTCTATGCCGACCTCTATAACAGCCAGTTTGAGCAGGCGTCCTGAACGGAACGATAAACAGAACCGCCGGAGCCGCTGCGAGGCAGCCGCTCCGGCGGTATTTACTATGGAAGTTCTGATCCAATCAGCAAGCATGGATGGCGAGTGATTATTGCGAGTCGAGATGTGAAAAGCACGGGAATACATTGCGCTTTTTAGGTCATTCATACCGATGGATTGACGAAAAGAGAGCCGGTATCAACTGCAGATGATTGATCCGGAGTTTCCATAAAATCCACCCACCGCCGCAGCGATCTCACATGCCAGAGGCGGATATCACACAGCACAGCGGTATTTCCCCCACCTGCAAGGGTGGATTATACTGAAAAAGAGCACTTGCGAAAAGCAAGTGCTCTTTTTCCTGGCGGAGAGGGCGGGATTCGAACCCGCGAGACGCTTTTAACGCCTACACGATTTCCAGTCGTGCGCCTTCGGCCAGCTCAGCCACCTCTCCACTTTTGAGCCGATATCAGATCACTGAAATCAGCTTGCATATCATACTCGATTTTTCACCAAAAGTCAAGTCTTTTCTGAGATTTTTTCGCGAAGTTGCGGGAAACTGCGGACTACCCATTGACTTTGTGGGTAAAATATGATATCATCCTATTAACCTACCGGGATGATGGGAAATTCTTCCGGAGGCATCTTACAATTCCAACTCCGGCCCGGCCGGAGACACCATAAAGGAGAATCCACATGAACGTTTATGCTGACAATGCTGCCACCACGCGGATGAGTCAGGCCGCCGTGGATGCCATGCTGCCCTTCCTGCGCGAGAGCTATGGCAACCCTTCGAGCCTGTATACGCTGGGGCAGAAGGCTGCGGAGTCCCTGCAGGCTTCGCGTGAGGCGATGGCAAAGTACCTTGGCTGCGACGCCCGGGAGATCACGTTCACGTCCGGCGGCAGCGAGGCGGACAATCAGGCCCTGCTGACGGCGGCCACGCTCGGCGCGCGCAAGGGAAAAAAGCACATCATCTCCACCGCCTTTGAGCATCATGCCATCCTGCACAGCCTGAAGCGGCTGGAGAAGCAGGGCTTTGAGGTCACGCTGCTCGATGTTCATGAAAACGGCCTCGTCACGGCCCAGCAGGTCGCTGATGCCATCCGCGAGGATACCTGCCTCGTGACGGTCATGTATGCAAACAACGAGATCGGCACGATTCAGCCGATTGCCGAGATCGGCGCCGTCTGCCGCGAGCGCGGCGTCCTGTTCCACACCGATGCGGTGCAGGCTGCCGGTCATCTGCCCATCAACGTCCGCGAGCAGAACATCGACATGCTTTCCCTTTCGGCCCACAAGTTCCACGGCCCGAAGGGCGTCGGCCTTCTGTACGCGCGCAAGGGCATTTTCCTGACGAACCTCATCGAGGGCGGCGCGCAGGAGCGCGGCAAGCGCGCCGGCACCGAGAACGTCGGCGGCATCGCCGGCATGGCTGCGGCTTTCCGCGAGGCCTGCGAGCATATGGACGAGAACATCGCCAAGGTCACGGCCCTGCGGGACAAGCTCATCGACGGCCTGTCGAAAATTCCACACTGTGCGCTCAACGGCGACCGCGAGCATCGCCTGCCCGGCAATGTGAACTTCTGCTTTGAGGGCATCGAGGGCGAGTCCATGCTCCTGCTGCTCGACGGCAAGGGCATCTGTGCCTCGTCCGGCTCCGCCTGCACGTCCGGCTCACTCGACCCGAGCCACGTTCTGCTGGCCATCGGCCGCCCGCATGAGGTCGCGCACGGCTCGCTGCGTCTGACGCTCTGCGAGAGCAACACGGAAGCGGAGATCGACCATATTCTGGCCTGCGTGCCGGAGATCGTCGCCTATCTGCGCGGCATGTCCCCGGTCTGGCGCGATCTGGTCGAGGGCAAGAAATCGTTTATTCTCTGAGGAGGAATCAGTTATGGCACTGTATAGCGAAAAAGTGATGGACCATTTCCAGCATCCGCGCAATGTCGGCATCATCGAGAATGCCGACGGCATCGGCGAGGTCGGCAATGCCAAGTGCGGCGATATCATGAAGATCTACCTGAAGATCGATGACGACAAAATCTCCGACGTCAAGTTCGAAACGTTCGGCTGCGGCTCGGCGATTGCCTCGAGCTCCATGGCAACGGAGCTCATCAAGGGCAAGCCCCTGTCTCAGGCCCTTGAGCTGACGAACAAGGCTGTTGCCGAGGCGCTGGACGGACTGCCCGCGTACAAGATGCACTGCTCCGTTCTGGCGGAGGAGGCCATCAAGGCAGCGGTGAAGGACTACTACGACAAGCACGGCATCGCCTATGACGAGTCCAAGTTCCCGGACTGCTCGCATTGTGACCACTGTGAAGCCTGAGAAGATCTTGATCGCGATGAGCGGCGGCGTGGATTCCAGCGTCGCCGCCCTCCTGCTATCTGAGGCAGGCTGCGAATGTGTCGGCGCGACGATGCGGCTGTTCCACAATGAGGACGCCGGGGTGTCGCGCGAAAAGAGCTGCTGCTCGCTCGAAGACGTCGAGGACGCGCGCAGCGTGGCCTATCAGCTCAGCATGCCGTTTTATGTGTTCAATTTCACAGACGGCTTCGGCGAGCAGGTGATGGACCGCTTTGTGGATGCCTATGAGCGCGGTGCGACGCCGAACCCCTGCATCGACTGCAACCGCTACATGAAGTTCGCCAAGCTTGTCGAACGGGCGGAGCTGCTCGGCTGTGATGCCGTCGCCACGGGGCACTATGCCCGCATCGAGCAGGAAAACGGCCGCTGGCTCCTGAAAAAGGCCGTGGACGACAGCAAGGACCAGAGCTATGTGCTGTATTTCCTGAATCAGCACCAGCTGGCGCATCTGCGCTTCCCGCTCGGCACGCTGCACAAGACCGAGGCACGTGAGATTGCCGAGAAGCATGGCCTTGTAAACGCCAGAAAGCGCGACAGTCAGGATATCTGCTTCGTACCGGACGGAGACTATGCCCGCGTCATTGAGCTGCGCACCGGCCAAAAGGCGAAGCCCGGCCCATTCGTGGACCGTGAGGGCCATGTGCTGGGCGAGCACGCAGGCATCATCCACTATACGATTGGCCAGCGCAAGGGACTGGGCCTCGGCATCGAGCATCCGTACTATGTCTGCGAGAAGCGCCCGGAGGACAACACCGTCGTGCTCGGCCCGAATGAGGCCCTGTTCACCACGGAGCTGGATGCGGGCGATTTCAACTGGATCGCTTATGATACGCCGCCCGCCGAGCTGCACGTCAAGGCAAAAATCCGCTACCGCCAGCAGGAGCAGCCTGCGACCGTCACGCAGAACGCGGACGGCACGGTGCATGTCTCGTTCGATGAGCCGCAGCGCGCCATTGCACGCGGGCAGGCCGTTGTGCTGTATGACGGCGATACCGTCGTCGGCGGCGGAACGATCCTCTGAGGAGAAATACGCAATGATGATTTCAACAAAGGGCCGCTATGCGCTGCGCGTCATGATCGATCTGGCGGAAAGCGGGCTGGAGGAATATGTCCCCCTGAAGGAGATCGCAGACCGCGAGGAGATCTCCAGAAAATATCTGGAGAATATCATGACCGTCCTGTCGAAGGCTGGGCTCGTCGATGCTATTCACGGCAAGGGTGGCGGCTACCGGCTGAATCGCCGACCGGAGGAATACACCTTGGCCGAAATTCTGAACCTGACGGAGGGCACGCTGGCCCCTGTTTCGTGCATGGAAAACGGTCAGTGCTCCTGCGACCGCACGCAGGACTGCCGCACGAAACCGATCTGGACGGAGCTGGACAATCTCATTCAGAATTATCTGGAAAGCGTAACGCTTGCGGCGTTCCTGACACCACATTTGAGCTAAATTTGCCCGGCTGCCATCATTTGGCAGCCGGGCTGATTTTATGGGTCAGACGAGCGGGATGAGCTCGGTGCCGCCTTCCTCAATGGCATGGGTCGCGCCGCCCTGATCCGCGTCCGCGAAGAAGTACCAGCCGTTTCCGGCATAGGTGATGCTGAAAAAGCTCACGAGATAGTCGTCCGTATAGTAGGCGTTCGGATAGTATTGGCTGCTGCCGTCTGAGAACGTCCCGAAGGGATTGAAGCGGAGACAGTTGTTGAAGCAGACGATCTCGTCCCCATTTTTGCCGAAGCAATAGCCGAGACGCGGCAGCTTGGCGCTGTCCAGCATACTGTCCGTCGCGAGCTCGAGCGTCGAAAGGTCATAGACGGAGTATTCGGCGCCGCGGTCGATGAGCTCATAGCGCGAGACGAGCAGCAGGGGCGTCCCGCTCCGGTCGTCCGTTCCGGCGAGCATGGTCGTCGGATAGGTGCCGTTGCCCTCGATCGTGAGCAGCAGGCTGTCGGGATCGTCTGCCAGCGTGACCTGCAGGTCGGCGCGGCTGCCTCTGTTGTAGGTGTAGATCAGGTAATCGCCGGTCACGGCCGCTTCACGGATGTCCTTGTCGAAGACGATGCAGTTTTCCTCCTCGGGCACCGCGCCGATCTTTGCGCGGAACAGACCGTTTTCGCCGGACTTCGTGTAGTACATCCAGCCGCCGCGCAGGACGCGGATGCCGATGGAGAGGGCAGCGCCTGTGAACGTCTGCGACTCGACCATGCCGTAGTCGGCCGCCATGCCGTCCCGGCCCTCGGCCAGATCGACATAGCACGACTGCCCGCCGCTGCTCAGGTACATCCTCCCGGCATCCGTGATGCCAATGATGCGGACGTCGCCCCGGATCTGCGCCTCGCAGAAGAGCGTATAGTCCGTCATGTCCGTGGTCGTGCGGCAGAGATTGTCGTCCCGGTCCACATAATAGAAATAGCCGCCGTATTCCACGGCCAGCGCGTCATAGGGCGCGAGATATACTACGGTTTCCGGCCCCTCCCACACAGGCGGGTCCGTCTCCACGGGCGCCGGATCGGAGGACTCCTCTTCGCCGGCCCAGTCCTGCTCACCGGTGTCTTCTGCATTTTCCATGTTCTGCGTGTCTTCGGTGTCCGTTTGCGATCCTGTGGCCGCAGGCTCCGTGGTGTGGGGTTTGTCGCCCCCACTGACGATCGGGGCAAGTTTGCTGCAGCCGAAAAGTCCGGCTGCAAGGGCGAGGGCCAGCAGCAGAGCGGCTGCTGTGCGGATGCATTTTCTCATGATTTTCTTTCTCCTCGTTCTGATTTGCGGGATACCGCGGCTATGATTATAGCGGAAAACAGAAGAAAGAAGAAAGTACAGGCGCATCATCCGCGTTTTTTTCGGCATAAACAACAAACGGGCCGACGAATGAATCGTCAGCCCGCCTGATCCGGAGATGGCACGCCGGAAGGGACTCGAACCCCCAACCCTCAGAACCGGAATCTGATGCTCTATCCATTGAGCCACCGGCGCATTTGCATCCATTATTATAGCAGATAGTTTGGACAAAGTAAAGAAGAAAAATGGGAAAACTTGCCGGGCAGGGGAGAGAACATCCGTCAAAATTCCGTGGCATATATTGTTTTTCGCCGTTCCGCGTGCTATAATGAGAAAAAACTCCCGAATCGGGAGAGAATCGGGAGGAATGGCAATGGCAGCGACGACGGATAACTTCCGCAGCTCCCTGCACGGCTTCAACCGCATGGATGTGGTGCAGTTCATTCAGAAGACGACGAGCGAGCATGAGCTGGAGCTGCGCCGCCTGGCGGAGGAGCGCACCCGCCAGCAGGAGGAGCTGGAGCAGCAGAAGAAGGAGCTTGCCGCTCGGCAGGAGGAGTCGGAGCGGCAGAAGCAGGAGCTTTCGCAGCTTCGCGCCGAGCTTGCCGAGCTGCGTGAGCAGAACGCTGCGCTCCGGCAGGCGCAGGAGCCCGCAGAGCGGCCTGCAGCGGCCGTTCAGAAGCCGCGCTATGATGAGATGGAGCTGACGGCTTACCGCCGCGCTGAGCAGACTGAGCGCATGGCGCGCGAGCGTGCCGCGGCGTCTGCCGTCCGGATGCGCAGCGCGTTCGAGCAGGCCGAGGAAAAGCTCAAGGCCAGACGGCAGGACATTACAGGCCTGTCCGATCGGTTCCACGCGGATTATGAGCGCCTGAAGCAGGCGCTTGACGGCGTGCAGGACGTATTCCGCGAGTCCTCTGAGCGGCTGCATGCGGCAGCGGAGCTCTGCTCGGAGAAAAAGCCGGAAGAAAAATAAAAGATCGAAATGAAAATCACGCAGGCTGACAATCGGCCTGCGTGATTTGCTGTTTCAGAAGGAACTTCAGCAGCCGAACAGGGCTGCGGCCTTTTCCATCCGCTCCGCAATGGGCACGCCGAACGGGCAGCGGGACTCACAGGAGCGGCAGCCGATGCAGGCCGAGGCGGTGTGCTCCAGCGCCTCGTAGTGCGAGCGCACGGTGGCGGGGACCTCCGGCTGCATGGTGGCGAGATCGTAGAATTTGTTGATCATGCCGATGTCGAGGCCGGCAGGGCAGGGCTTGCAGTGCCCGCAGTAGGTGCACTGGCCACGATAGGCGTGGAGCGGCGCGTTGGCGATGACCGAAGCGAAGTCCTTTTCCTCGTGCGAGGCGTTCTCGTAGGCAACGGCCTGATCGACCTGTTCCTTCGTGTCATAGCCGCATAGGACCGAGCTGACGGCAGGGCGGGTCAGGGCATAGTGGATGCACTGCACCGGCGTCAGGCTTACGCCGAACGGGGAGCGCTTCGCGTCGAATAGCCTGCCTCCGGCGAAGGGCTTCATCACCGTGATGCCGACGTCGTGCTGCTCGCAGATGCTGTAGAGCGCTGCGTGCTCGGGATCGATCCCCTTGAGCTCTGCGCTGAATTCCTCCGCGAACAACGTGTCGCTATCCTCACTGGCGGGCAGCATATCGAAGGCGGGGTTGATGCTGAACAGGATCATCTCGACATAACCGGACTCCGCAGCCAGCTTTGCGACCTTCGGGTTATGGGAGCTGATGCCAATATGGCGGATGACACCGGCCTTTTTGAGGCCCATGATGTAATCCAGATAATCCGAGTGCTGGATCTGGGCCCAATCCTGCTCGGAGTCCACATAGTGGATCATGCCGAGATCGATGTAGTCCGTCTGCAGGCGCTGCAGAAGGTCTTCGAACGCCGGGCGCACGTATTGTATGTCTCGGCTTCGGAAATATTGACCGTCCTTCCAGGTGGAGCCGATATGGCCCTGGATATACCAGTGGCTGCGGTTGTCCCGGATGCCTTTGCCGATGATGTCCCGGGATGTCGGGTCTGCCATCCAGCAGTCGAGGATGTTGATGCCCTGTGCGGCTGCGTGGTGGATCAGCTCAATGCCCTCTGCCTCGGGGTGCCGCTCCAGCCATTCCCCACCGAAGCCAATCTCACTGACCTGCAGCCCGGTCTTTCCCAATCTTCTGTACCTCATGATGGTTGCTCCTCCCACTATATTTGCTTCATTATACCATGGGAAATGCGTGGTATCAACTGTAAAAAAACCTGCGCAGGAGCTTATCCTGCGCAGGGGAGTATGTTCTGCTTTATCCGACGATGCGGCGGGCGCCGATGTACCGGGCTGCGTACCAGCTTTCCGAGAGGCTCGAGATCTTGACGCCGGAGCGGGAATTGGCCGCATGAACGAATTCGCCGCCGCCGATGTACATGCCGACGTGGGAAGCGGACGAGCCGCTGCCGAAGAAGACGAGATCACCGGGAATCAGGCTGTCATAGGAGACGTAGTAGCCGTTTGCGAGCTGCGCGGTCGCGGTGCGGTTGATGCTGTAGCCGAACTGGCGGTAGATGTACTGCACAAAGCCGGAGCAGTCAAAGCCGGAGGGAGAAGTGCCGCCGTAGACGTAAGGATAACCGACGAACGACATGCCGTAATTCGCGATCTGCGTGCCAAGTGAGGTGCTGCTCGAGGAGCTGCTGCCCGAGGAATAGGAATCGTCATAGCCGGTGGCGGAGGAGTAGCTCGAGCCGCTGCTCGAGGAACCGCTGTTGCAGTAGGGCTTTTCCAGCAGGGTGACGAGGTCGCTGCGGATGTAGCCAATCTGGCCGTTGTACTTCACCTTGTACCAGCCGCAGTTGAAGCCGAAGATGAAGACCTTCGCGCCGCTGCCTGCCTGATCAACAAGACCGGAGGAAGTGGACGGGCCGCTGCGGATATTGGCGAGATAGGGATCGACGGAGCCGTAGCCCAGCTCGATGTTCTCGCGCTCCTTGAAGGTGATATAGTCGGAGTGCATGTAGCCGATCTTCAGATTGTAGTTGACCAGATACCAGTTTCCGACCTGACGGATGACTACGACGTTGTCTCCGTTGTGCGCCGTCGAGAGAATATCGGAGCTGGTAGAAGCCTGAGAGCGAAGGCGAAGGCCGCCGCTCGCTTCGACAATGCCAATGCCGGTTTTCAGCTCCGTGGCGCCTGCCGTGATCGCAAGCGCTGCAACAGCGGCGACCGTGGCGGCAAGGATCAACAGGACCTTGATCATCCGTTTCATGTAAAAGTACCTCCCAAACAGAAATTGTGCTTATTTTGCGTTCAGTGCACGTTCCAGCCACACACAGCCAACATCCAAAGCCGTGTAGAAGCCGTCCTTTTCCGTCTTCTTCACCACGCGGTCGCGCGCCTTGGCGGCGGGATCCGTACGCTGGAGCTGGACGGAGACCTTTGTTGCAAGCTCGAGATCGTCGAGCTTTTTTGTTTCGAGGATCTGCAGCATGACGATGAATTCGTCTGCCATGGAACCGTAATAAACCAGATTGTCCTTCCGCATCAGGGGGTGGCCCTTGTAGGTGAGGACTTCATTTTTTTCGGACATTCGGGAACCTCCAAATAAAATGTAACCGAATTGTAACACATAGAAACCGAATTGTCAATAGCAAATTCGGAATTTCTGCCGATTTGTAATCATTGCGGCGGAAAGCGTTACAATGGTCCGGGAATGCGATGCTGGAACTGTCGGATGTTTTTTGCTTGGGAGGGCAGAAAAAGAGGGGAGGCCTCTACTTGCCGCAGAAGCCTCCCCGGGCGGGGAACTAATCAAACAGGTAGTGCCGGACAAGCTCCTGAAGAAGCTCGTCGCGATCGAGCTTGCAGATGAGGCTGCGAGCGTTATTGTGGTTGGTGATGTAGGTCGGATCCTCGGAAAGAAGATAGCCCACGATCTGATTGATCGGATTATAGCCCTTTTCCGTGAGGGAGCGATAGACCTCCGTGAGGATCTGCTTCATCTCCGCACTGTTGTCGACCGGCACGCTGAATTTGATCGTGTTATGATCCAATTACGTCCGCCTCCTTTCTTCCTTTCCTCTATCATATCCGAAATTCGGGATAAAGTAAAGGAAAAATGCGTAAACAAATTGGAAACAAAACGGTGCTCAGCGGAGCTTGGCGTTCAGCTCTTTTTCCAGAGCGGCCAGAACGGCGGACACGACGCCGTCGGAATCGGCATCCGTCAGCGTGCGGTCGTCTGCACGGAGCGTCAGGCGGAAGGCCGCGCTCTTCGAGCCGGAAGCGATGCCCTTGCCGCGGTAGATATCGAACAGCTCCACGCTGCGCAGCAGCTTGCCGCCTGCGGCGCGGATGCAGTCGGACAGGGCGGCGACCGTTACGGCCTCGCCGCAGACGACGGCGATGTCGCGGGTGACGGCTGGGTACTTTGGCAGCGGCGTATAGGTCTTTTCCGGCAGCTGCAGGGACAGCAGGGCCGTGAAGTTCAGCTCTGCGGCGAAAATCTCGCCGTCAATGCCGTAGCTGCGGGCCACGAGCGGATGGATCTGGCCGAAGCAGCCGAGGTCGACGCCGCCCACGCTGACGCGGGCGCAGCGGCCGGGATGGAACGTCGGGTCGTGCTTCTCGGCGGTATAGCGGGCCTCGGGGACATTCATGCCGCGCAGGAAGGCCTCGATCTCGCCCTTCATCTTGAAGAAGTCCTCGTGCTCGCCGTAGGTGCCGAGCACCAGATGCTTCGGTTCGTCCGGCAGGATCTGGCCGGGCTTCGGCAGGTAGACCTTCGCCAGCTCATAGAGCTTGACGGCATCGTTGTGATAGGCGTTGTTGCGCGCCAAAATGGCGAGCATGGACGGCAGTGCGACGGTGCGCATGATGGAGGCATCCTCACCGAGCGGGTTCTGGATGCGCATGGCATTGCGCAGGGAAGAGTCCTCCGGCAGGCGGATCTGATCGAAGATGGACGGGGAGACGAAGGAATACGTCAGGATCTCGCTGTAGCCGAGGCTGCGGCACAGGGAACCGGCGCGGTTCTCGAGCTTCATGGCCTCCGTATAGCCGCCCTCCGTGGCAGCGCCGCGGAACGTCGTCGTGGGGATGTTGTTGTAGCCGAACAGGCGGCCGACCTCCTCGGCGATGTCCGCCATGCCGACCAGATCGGGACGCCACGACGGCACGCGGATCTCATGGCCCTCGACGGGGATCTCCAGACGGCGCAGATATTCGACCATGTCGGCCTCGGAGATGTCCGTGCCGAGCAGGGCATTGATGCGGTCCGGCTCCAGCTCGATGGTGCGCGGCTCGGGGATGTCGTTGAGCACGTCGATGACACCGTCCATGACCTCACCGGCGCCCAGCAGCTCGACGAGCTCGCAGGCGCGGTCCACGGCGGGGAGCGTCAGCAGCGGATCGATGTTCTTTTCAAACTTGCCGGAGGCCTCCGTGCGCATACCGAGGGCAAGGGCCGTCTGGCGGATGGACGTGCCGTTGAAGTTTGCGGATTCGAAGACGACATCGACCGTGTCGTCCATGATCTCGCTGTTCTCGCCGCCCATGATGCCGGCAAGGCCGATGGGCTTCGTCTCGTCGGCGATGACGAGCATGCCGGGCGTCAGGGTGCGGACATTGCCGTCGAGCGTCGTCAGGACCTCGCCCGGTTCGCTGCGGCGGACGATGATCTTGCCGGAGCCGACATAGCGGTAGTCAAAGGCGTGCATCGGCTGGCCGTATTCCAGCATGACATAGTTCGTGATATCGACGATGTTGTTGATGGGGCGGACGCCGTTGGCGCGCAGGCGCTGGCGCAGCCACTTCGGCGACGGGGCGATCTTCACATTGCGCACCATGCGCGCGGTGTAGCGGCGGCACAGGTCCTCTGCGGGGACCTCGACTTCC
>ERZ773104.2381-NODE-2381-length-21267-cov-6.978691_pt1 | contig 21267 bp, 15 predicted proteins | sample MGYA00511920_ERZ773104 | MGnify/ENA primary metagenome ERZ773104 (study PRJEB29015, sample SAMEA2737857) | human gut metagenome | biome: human gut; feature: human-associated habitat; material: faeces | place: China | collected 2012 ...
AATGCAATAGGTTTGTAGAAAAGCAAAACGAGGTGGCGATTCTGTTCGTCACCTCATATAATTGTTTTTTTGTTATCAATTCATGCCTGTCCAGATTCTGGGTGTTCTTCGTTTGGCCTGCCCCGGGATTATTCATATGAAAGAAAAGGCGATACCGGTAGGCACCGCCTTCGCTTTATGCTGAAATTTTTGCGTACCGCTCTGACTCTATGATATCCATCATGACAGAGTAAGGGGAAAGGTCTCCGCTTGCCACCATGGAAAACAGACGCGGCGTACATCCGGAAACCAGGGCAACGCCTTGCTCGTTCTTTGTCACGGGCTGATTGCTGTTCCGGCTCGCAACATTCCAGAAGACAATCTGAGGTAATCTGTACCCATGCTCCGCAAATCTGCGCTTTGCACTGGCAAAATTAGACACAGATGCATTTCGAACGCAGGCGTTGAACTCCATATCCGAAATCAGATACAAAGTCTCGGGCAGCTCTTCTTGTGGGACATTGTTGCGCACTGCCGCATCCAAGATCAGATCAAAGACCGCTTCCACATTTGTATCGGCAACCTCGTTAAAGGTGCACAGATACTCCAGCCTCTCGGCAAAGGTCTTGCCCTTGATCTCAATAAGCTGCGGCCGAGAAGAAAACTCGATAAAATGGTTATGGAAGATACCGGTATTACGCTCTCCGAAATACAGTCCCAAGGACAGCGCAACAGCCGCCGGCAGCGCGTTGTCATAGCAGTACATGGATCCGGATGTATCCACTACTGCCAGCGCATTTCTGTTGTCACAGAAGTCGGGAAGTGACGCCCAGGACGCATTGAGTGCAGCCTTCTCTCCGACGGTCAAGTCAGCATAAAAGCCCCACCGGTTTGCATTCAGCGCAGATCTGACGATCTCATAAGGAGCAAGGTTATCTGCATGCAGCTGCTTTTCACCGCTGCTTACAGCCTCCAGGAACGCGTTATAGCGCTCACCATCATTACGCAGGAATGCTTTCCGGTATTTGAACATGGCCTTGGACGGCTGCTTCGCATAGTCGAAAGAGTAGTCCTTCTCGCGGAGATGATTCTCTATGATGCGGATTTTCTTTCTCAGCTCTACAAGGGTCTTGCGATACTCCGCATCGGACATTCCAAGATAGCGGGCGATGCGCTTTGCTTTGCGGACCGTCTCTGCGTTGGACGCATTTACAGACGGAAGCCATTTCGCCAGCAGGGACACCTCTGCGTCAGACGCAAGGTCGGCCTCCAGCTGCTTGCGAATGGCACGCAAAGCATCCTTTTCGCAGGCCGTGCCGATGAGAGATACCAGATCGTCGTAGCGTCCGAACTCAGGGATAAACTCAATGTTCTTGCGCAAGGGCTCCGCTCTGTTCTCGGCAAGCCAATTGATGATAACGCGGAACACCCGGCGCTCACCAAGGCCACCGCGAACATCGCGTCCGAAGAACAGGATCTTCATGGCAATATCCGCGTCCTCCGCATATGCGCGGACAAAGCGTCTGATGATTTCCTGATCGTCGGCTGCACGGAGCGCGCCGATCCCTGCGAACAGATCCAGACAGTCAGACATTGTGCTTGCGTTGGTAACTGCGCCGTTTTCTGTGTAGGCAATATTCGCCTCACTCTTCAAATGATTCAACATTTCAATTCCTCCAATCAGACGGCGCAGAAGAATTTTATCACTCAGACGCCTTAAAATTGTAAATTGGTTTTAGTATTTCGATCACATCGACAGACTCTCGGATGACATCGATAATGTCCTTCAGCGACTTGTATGCCATGGGTGCTTCATCAATGGTGGCCTCATTGACCGATGTCGTGTAGATACCCTCCATCGTCTTCCTATACGCCTCTAAATCCAGCGTTTCTCTTGCCTTTGTACGAGACATAAGGCGTCCGGCGCCATGCGGGGCAGAATAATTCCATTCCGGATTTCCTTTTCCGCGAGCCAACACGCTGCCATCCCGCATATTGATCGGAATCAAGACAAGCTCTCCGTCATGGGCTGCAATAGAACCCTTGCGAAGGATCATTTCCTTCGTATCAATATAATTGTGGATGGTGTGGAAAGAAGAAATCGCGGTCATCCCGGTCTTTTCTAAAATGATCTCCGCCATTCTTTCACGGCTGCGCCTTGCAAATTGCTGGCAGATTTCTACATCGTGGAGGTAGTCCTCTAAGTAGGTGCCGTACAGATAGCAAAGGTCTGCGGGGATCGTCGGCTCTTTTGCTGCCCATTCCTTCTCCATTGCCTTCAATGCGGTCTGAATCTCAGCTCTGCGGCCCTGCTCCTTATATGTACGGATCAGCTCATCCCGACGCTCGAAGTAATCTGCCTTACCGGCATTTAGGTCGATGGCTAAAGACTGATAGAGCTCTGCGACCTGCTTGCCAAGGTTACGGCTGCCAGAATGGATCACCAAATACTTTGTGCCGTCCGAAGCTGCATCAATCTCAATAAAATGGTTCCCTCCGCCCAGTGTACCCAGGCTTCTCTCCAAGCGCTTTGCCTGCTTCAGGTTTCTATAGCAGCGAAGTCCGGTCAGGTCAAAACGCTCCATGCGCCCTTCCCAAACATCTCTTCCGCTGGGAATATCATGAGCGGCAGCATCGACCTTTTCAAAATCAACATCCACCTTACCCAGCTCAGCAGTATACATGCCGCAGCCGATATCGACTCCAACGATATTAGGAACCGCTTTATCTGTGATCGTCATTGTGGTGCCGATCGTGCAGCCCTTTCCGGCATGTACATCGGGCATGATCCGTATTTGAGATCCTGCTGTGAAATCATGGTCACACATTCTGCGGATCTGTTCGATCGCTTCGTCCTCTACAACCGTTGCATAACAGATCGCCGTATTTACCTTTCCTTTGATTTCAATCATCGTGCCGCTCCTTTCATTTTAATTAACAAGGCATCACCGGGAATTGAACCCGTAAAATCGAAGTCGGTGTCCTGCCTTCGACAGGTTCCGGCTGTCAGATCGTACCACTTCATTGCTGTAGATGCCTTTATACAAGACGCGCTCTTTTTTAATACATGCGAGGGATTTCACCCCACCAATGTTTGCCCGGTAGCAATCTCCGGTTATCCAGTTAATGTTTCGGTAACATAAGATATATAATCGCTGTTCGCGTCTTTCACAAAAACAAGGCACCATTTGAAGCGGGATTCGGACCCGCGAACGATGATTATGAGTCATCTGCTATAACCACTTAGCTATTCGTCATTGCTGTTGGTGCCTTTTCAAGATGCAGTTTTTCGGCAAGCCATCGCTCCAGCTCAAAGAGAGGTGCGTTATCATCGTCTTTTGGTTGCTGTATGCATCTTTTACAAACAAGGTACATCCTTTAACGGATAATGTCCGCCAGCGACAAGGATTTTCAGTCCTTTTCTAATAAGAAAAACAATTGCTGTAAGTACCTTTGATAAGAAGCAGTTTTTCGTCATCTGCATCTTACACGCATATTATACGGTTCAAACGCAGGCATTTCACGGAAAAAAAGCTGCGAACTCACTTGAGTTCACAGCTTTTTTGAGAAATCAGTCGTTTTTTTATTAAATTTACGAAGCACTCCGGCTCCAGAACCTTGACATACGGACCGAAAGACAGCACGCGGATCACGATCTCGGTCTCATCGTTTTCGTAATACTTCAGCCGCAGGATATATCTGCCATCGTCTGTTCGCTCTGCTTGCTTTTCAAAATGCGCAAAGTGCAGCATGGCTCTCTCCAGCGCATTGCGCTCATCGGTGATCAGCAAGGTCAGATTTTTCCGACGCTCCGCTTTAGGCTTCTCATTCCACGGGCCATTCCCGTTATAAAAGTCGCAGCTTACAACTCTCCCGAGATTGAATTGCTTGAACTTACACCCGGTCGCTACGATTCGGATCTTGTCGTCCTTCACCGAATACTCAAATCCTTTGGGATAAAAGCGTACCCGCACCTTCCTGCCGTGACGGTTCACCATAGTCATTTGAACAGGGCACTCACTCCGTATAGCGGAAAGCATCAGCCTGAAATGCTCTATGTAGGCCTCGTCTTGAAAAGGATCTCCGTCACTGTATTGGTCGTAGATTTTATAGTCATCCCTTGTGAAGAGCGGTTCCACATCGTTAAGCTCGGGAAACGCAACATCGAACAGCTTAACACGGGGATCTTCTGCTATTGCCTTCAGCCACCGCTTTTCCAGATTGGTCAGGGGCATGGTGGGCTTATGTAACAGAACCGGGGAAAGATCCTCGTGAAGCAGCGGCCATTTCCCGGACTTCAGCGCAGGAAGTATGGTCAGGACGCTCTCAGAAAATGCTTCTTCCATAACGCAGCGCTGCAAATCCTTCTCGGTTGCTTCGGGGTTAAACGCTGCTTCCATGATTTTTGCGACCGTATTGTAATAGGCGGAGTATAACTCACTGAAAATCATTGTGCGGCACCTCCGTCAAGCCCATACATACGGCACATTTCCTGAATGTCTGCCTTGAATTTGTTTTCAGCCGTTCGATTTGAGAAGCTCATTCTCGTAATGCGGGAGATAAATGTGCGTATCCACGGCAGCATTTCTGTTGTGTCAAATACCTCTGCAACATATCGGTAGTGGTTGTCGTCGATTTTCTCTACACACCCACAGCGTTTTTCTCTTTCCAGCCGGCGGACAATAAACTGCTCATCGTCTTCAATCTTTATTTCAAACTCCACATGCTCGGTATGTTTGATATTCCATTTGCAGTTCACACCCCACATGTGAGCTTCAGCCTTGCTGAGTGCGCCGCGCAGCGCATCGAACTTTTCGCAAATCTCATCTTCAATCCTGATGTTGGACATATAGTCCAAGCGATAGGAATTCAAGCGATTGGCTTTTTCGTGAAAGGCTAAAAGGTTTTGCCGTCCGTTTTGGGCGCTTATGTAGAGCTTGAGTGGGACTAACCGAACCGTTCTGACTTCGTTTGAATGTTTGCCCAAATTGTCAACGGTGATGTAGCGATGGCCGTGAATAGCCTCAAACAGTGTGGCCATTACATCACTATCCATTGCCTGCGTTATGTAGTGATGCTTAAAGGAAAACAGCTCAGGGTGCTTCGGCTGCCTGTCCTGCAGGAATGAGCCGATAACGCCGCACGGGGCCACCTCGCTGAAGAAGTCGATCACATCATGCAAGGCAGTGATGTCCGTATCCGGAGCTCTGCCATACAGGACCTTCCGCCCATCCTTCTCCATCCGAATGATACCCTCTTCGGCATACTCCTTGAGTTTCTTTCTCAAGGTAGACTCATCAAAGGCCATACTGGATGACAGCCGCTGATCGATCTCCTCAATCAGCTCTGTAAGCGTCATTTTTGTTTCAGGATCATAGAGAATATCAAAAATCGCAAAATGCAGTGTGATATCTCCATCCGTAAAGCTCTTGGCCTTCCACGCCTTATAGAATGGGTTCTTACGGGTCACGCGGCTATCTACCGACAGGAAAACATTCTTTCCTTCCGGCGTCTGCGTGAACTGCATGTAGTCTCCCAACCAGCTCTCCAGCCTGCGGCGTTCATCATCATAGGAGCGTGCACTCTTGGCATCATATTCTGTTCTGCTCTTAAAGCCATACACATAAAACTCACGCATATAAGCTCTGACTTTTTCAAAGTTTTTAATGAGCTCGTTATAAGCCATGCAGACACACCCCTTTCATGATAATGGATTTTATATTGTTTTCGCTTACAGTTCACGGAAAAAAGGTTGCGAAATCTTGTTATTCCGTGCACTCCTCCATAAGAGCTTCCAATATTATCTCTCCCGAAGGCAAGGTAAAGGGCTCTCTCTCAGCGGTTATCTCCTCAAAGTGCGGGCGTAAGAAGTCACGAATAATATTTTCTTGTCCCTCCGATCTCATGATATTGCTAAATATATCCTTGAATTCCTTTTGCGGAATCTGATTAAGAGAGTCCATCAACTTGTCCATTTCTTCCGCGTCAAGGAGATATTCTCCTATCATACAGGAAACGACTGCATTGAATAAACGCCCAAGAATTTCGACATCGTCTTCTCGAAGAATGTCACCAACTACATCTGTCGCTTTTGCTCCAACTACGCCACCAACAAAGCCTCCAGCGATACCAACTGCAGTACCGACACCAGGCGCGACAGCAGTTCCTGCAGCTCCTGCAATCTTAGCCGCAGCAATTCCTGCCACGATAGCTCCACCGGCTCCACCAGCAATAGATCCAAGTAAAACTGTCATGTTCTTTGTGTATTGCGCTGTCGAAATCTTCTTGGACGCAAGGTTGTATGTCTCGGGAATTGAAAACACAGCAAAAGTTAAAGCAGACGTTATCACATTGCTTCTCAAAATCTTGGCAAGGTGCTTTGAAGCTGCCGCTCCATAAATCGCGCCTTTTCCGGACAAAGCTCTAATACCATTTACAATCGTTGCGGAAGTCTGGTATCCAAGCTTACCTACAACATACTGACTTGGAGCAAGTAGTGCATTTGCAAGACCTGTTCTGGCAATTTGCGATATGACCATATGTTGTACAAAGGATACGCCAAATACTTGAATACCTGCAGACATACCCGCTTTTACAGCTTGCTTGATATCACCAGTCTTACGCCATGTAAGAAAAACTGTTGCCACAAAAGTGATACCAAAGGCACACGAGCACAGGACAGCACCTGTCATCGCGTCATAAGTCAAAGACTCTATCGTTCCTGGCTTTGTAAGATTTACAGCTTGATTATAGGTCAAGCGGCCTTTGCGAACAATTTTTCTTGCTTCTTTCGGATCCGTTACACCAGGCACTTTACCTTGCTTAATTTTTCGCTCGAATCCTTGAAGAACACGCTCATACTGATCTTTCGGCACCTCAAGCTGCATCGGTTGTCCATCTTTCATATAGCGGTACATACCGTCTTCTGGACGGAAACAAGCTTCTAAAGATCCTCGTGCCGAATTATAGTATTTCGTCTGAATAAAGATTTCGTTTACAACGCGGTCAGCGCCATCCTTTGCATTGTCACGGCCTACAACGGTTGCATCGAGGCCTAAAAAGCGATCTGTTAAAGTGATTGCTTCTTCAGCCATTTCACCGTGCCCAGCCGGAGTATTGATTCTTGCTTTTTGCTCTACAAAAACAGCGGCCTGTGCAGTTTGCAAAGCTGCCACGCCAGTCGGAACAGTTTTAGCTAAAAGTGTTTCGAGTTCTCTATCACTCATCGAAAACGCCGCCGCACTCAATTCCAACTCTTGTTCTGCAGCCTGGGTTGCAAGTGTACGACAACCTTCAATAAAGTGTTCCGTACATTGTTTTTCCACCATGAGCACACGATTTTCTTTTGGGTCATCACTAATAAACCACGCAGGATCAAAATCTTCCCATCTGTAATAGAAAAGGATCGATTTGTTTTGCTCCGATGTATCTTTCTTTTTTGATTTCTTTTCCCACACCCCTACATTGGTTTTGATAAATACACCTGTACCTGTACACACGATTCCACTTGGACGAAGGTCAAACTCTGCATCAGCCCAAATTATACGCTGCTCAACCGGAATCGGAAAAAGCTCACGCATACGCTGAATATTGGGTTTTGTTAGTGCAACAGGAGACTCACAAAGCGCGTTCAGCATCATCGGCGCACATGTGCCTTGCAAATCCTTAAGGGTAGCTTCGAGTTCTAATCTACGAGCTTGATTTTCAGCGGTCTTCTTTTCTTGGCGTTCGACTTTAATTTTGGTGGTCGTTTCAGCAATAGCTGTTTGAGCTTTGTCTATAACGATAGTAGCAGTATTCACTAGAGTATGCGACGCTTCGGCTGTTATCCTTTTTGCACTATTGATTATTCTCTTTGTGTCTTTGTTGGTCATAGTGCCCTCCAAATGTAAGGCGATTTATCGTTTCGTTATCACCTACATGATTGTATACGCCAATTCGAACAGATCTTCATTAGCAAGTAAATATGACATCCTAATGACGGTAGTTCCAACTATCGCATAAGAACTGGATCACAAACCGTTCCGTCAAATCCTGAAATGTATTCACATCTTGCGCCTAAATCTTCAAATTTTCCTCTATTATCTCAGATCTGTAGCAGCAGCGTTGAGCATCTCGGAATACTTTTTCTTTACATCTTCCGGACCCTTGATCTTGACCTTCCCGCCGAAGCCGAAAATCCAGCTGAAGAAGATATGGCTGACGGCCACCCGGACGATCACCCGGAAGGTGCTCATATCGCAGGCGTAGATGGTCACATCTGTCCCAAAGCGGTCGATGATTGCATCGATCACGGAGTTGTCGCAGATCAGTTCCACCTCCTGACACTCGCTACCGTACATCCGGAAGGTGGTCGCAAGAAAATCATCGACACCGAAGTCCGCCGGGACCGGTACGGCTTCCTCCGAAAGAATGTCAGGACGGGCGCTGATACGGTCCACACGGAAGCTTCCGATGGCCTGATGCTTGTCCGAATAGCCCAGTACATAGTAATAATCGCCGTTCCAGATCAGACGATAGGGGCTGAAGATGTACCGTTCGCCGTCGTGGCGCAGCTTCTTCTGCTTTCGGATGTTGTAGGCAAAGTATTGGAAGGCAATCTTCTTTCTGGCATTGATGGCCTCATTGATTGCATCCACGATCAGCAAATCCTGTCGATTTTCCGATTTCGCCCTTCCCTCCACGGAAGCATTGCGCTTCAGTTCCTCGGCCTTATGCTGTCCGGCCAGCGTGACAATCTTGGAGACCATCTGCTCGCTGCGTTCTTTGGAGATGAACTTGGAGGACTGCACAGCATCGATCAGCAGCTTCAGCTCAGCGATTTCAAATTGACGGCTAATGAGGTTATAACGGTTCTGAGTGGACTTTACTTCTTGGATGTCCATTCCGAACTGCTGCAGAAGCTCAATATCCGTCTTGATGGTCTGCCGATGCGCCGGGATACCGTATTCCTCTTCAAGAATCTGCGCCAGCTGCATCGTGGTCAGATAGTGGTCTTCATCGGTGCGCTCATATAGAATCTTCGCCAGATATAGCGGGCGGAGCTTTGCATTGTTGTCCATAACTATCCCTCGTGCTTTTGATTTTGGCTGGTTTTGTCATAGGTTTCGCGGATAAACGCATTGATGCTTTCATCCGCCGGGCAGAATTCAAAATTGGAGATTTCACTTGGCAAGATCCAGCGAAAGTCGTTGTGCTCCAGCAATGTAATTTCGCCGCTAGAGATGGAAGCATTAAAGAGCGTCAAATGGATGGTAATGTCCGGGTACTCGTGCACCACATCAAAGAATACAGAATGGACGGAAGGAGTGATATTCAGCTCTTCTTTGCACTCCCGCACCAAGGCGGCTTCTTTTGCCTCTCCCGGCTCAACTTTGCCGCCGACGTACTCCCAAAGTAACGGACGGGCCTTATTCGCCGGCCTCTGGCAAATCAAGAACCTGTCATTATCCCATATCAGGGCTGCTACTACTTCAAACATCCTTTACTCCTCATCTATAGTCCATCTTAATTAGTCTGTATACTTTTTGAAGTTCTCGGCTTGTTCCAAAACTTCCTTATAAACATCATCAATAGTAACAGGCGGATAATCAAACTCGTCCAACAGCAAAATGAGGTCAACTTGAAGATTTGCCTTAATATCATCGCGTGTAGACCAGTCGGTGTATTTAGCTTTGTCATCGACAATAATCTTAATCCGCTTTGACAATTCAATCATCTTATCGTCCGGGTACTCGAACTCGTATTTCTTGGCAACTGCCTTGAGAATGTCATAGAAGGCTTTTTCTTCATAGTCAATCCCCATACCCTTGAAGGAGGCTTTTTCCTTTTTGAGTTCTTCAAGGAGCTTCGCAAGCTGCTCCGCCACATCGTCAAGAACTTCATTAGCAAAAGCCTCATCACGACGGCGATTGTTGTACTCATCAACAACCCGCTTGAGGCGGTCTGAGAACTCCATGCCCATAATGCGGTTGACTTTTTTATACTCATCAATCGCTTGAGAAAGAAGCCTCTGCAACACCTTTATCTTTGTGTTTGGAAGTTGGATTGCATTGATCTTATCCAGATACTCGTCACTGAAAATATCAACAGAGATGTGCTTTCCCGTCTCAAACAGTTCCTCTATACCATCAGATTGAATTGCACCTTCAAGAAGTTCACGGACACGGGCATTCATTTGTGAAATGTCAGGGGCATCACCCTTTGTGAGTTTGAAAAGAATAGAGCGCACAGCACAGTAGAAGTGCAGATAGTCCTTTTCTTTATCAGAGATAGCCTCACTTGAACTGCATAGGTTGAACGCTTGTTTCATGCGTTTGACTGCCGCCATAAAGCGAGTTTCCAAATCTTCCGTGAGCTGTACATACTCAACAGCCCGATTGAGGCAAGCAAGCTGCTCTTTCGGTGAGCCGTTGAAGTAATCCGTGCTATTGAAGTTGTGGAACATCTGAGCCAAGACATCGAGCTGGTCTTTAACAATCGTGATAGACTGCTCGACGCCTTCAAACTCATCGCTCTCAAAGTTGGTGTATTTCTTGAGGGCGAGATTCATGTTTTTCTTAATGCCGATGTAGTCCACGATCAAGCCCTTGTCCTTGCCGGTACAGACGCGGTTGACGCGGGAAATCGTCTGGATAAGGCTGTGCTGCTGGATGGGCTTGTCGATGTAGATTGTGTCGAGTGCCGGTACGTCGAAGCCGGTAAGCCACATATCAACAACGATGGCAATTTTGAAGTTTGATTTAACGTTCTTAAACTGACGGTCAAACTCCTTGCGATCATCTTTCGTTCCCAGCATTTCATAAAGCTCAGGCTCATCATCTTTATTTCGCGTCATGATGAGCTTGATCTTCTCGATGGGTTTGAGTTCCTTTTTCTCTTTTTCCGTCAGTTGAACCCCGTCAGGGCAAACCTTTTTCTCTGCCCATTCCGGTCTCATCCCAACTATAATCTGATAAAAAGCGTATGCAATCTTGCGATTAGAGCAGACAAACATTGCTTTTCCTGCAACGGTGGCTCCTTCGGAAACGCGGGTCTCATAGTGGTTAATGAAGTCCTCCGCAACTGCGTGAAGTCGGTCAGGATCACCGATGATCGCATCAATATGAGCAACCGCCTTCTGGCTTTCCTCAATCTGATGCTCATTTGCACCTTCAACAGCACAGCGGTCATAATAATCTTCAATTTCCCGAACCTTTGCCTGATCAAGAGTGACCCGTGCAGCGCGTCCGTCGTAGACAAGGTTGACTGTGATACCGTCTTTGACCGCCTCTGTCATTGTGTAGGCATCGACAACCGGACCGAAGACTTCAATCGTGCCATCTACGGGCGTGCCGGTGAAACCGACATAGGTAGCATTGGGGAGAGAATCGTGTAGGTACTTTGCGAATCCATAGCTTCGCTCTACACCTTCGGCAGTGACCTTGACTTTCTGATCGAGGTTTATCTGACTACGGTGTGCTTCATCGGATATGCAGATCACATTCGCTCTATCCGTCAGAAGCTCCAAGTCCTCGGTGAACTTTTGGATGGTGGTCATGTACACCCCACCGCTTGTCCTGCCTTGAAGTTCCTGACGCAGCTTTTCGCGGGAATCAATGCTCACAACGGTTTCGTCACCAATGTACTTCTTGGATGCTACAAACTGCTTTGAGAGCTGGTCATCCAAATCCGTTCGGTCGGTAATAATCAGGATTGTAGGGCTATGGAAGAAGGTACTCTTCATAAGCATTCTTGTGAGGAAGAGCATAGTATAGCTTTTCCCGCAGCCTGTCGCGCCGAAGTATGTGCCGCCCTTGCCGTCCCCCTCCGGTCTGAGATGTGCCTTGATATTCTCAAACAGCTTGACCGCAGCAAAATACTGAGGATAGCGGCAGACGATTTTGAGGTCTTTGTCCGAGCTATCAGGGAAATAGACAAAATCCTTGATGACTGCCAAAAGCCGTTCTTTACGGAACAGTCCGCTCACCATAGTTACAAGGGAATTGATGCCGTCCAATTCCTTATCGTCAGCTTCAATCTTTCTCCACGCATAGAAGAAGTCATACGGGGAGAAGAAGGAACCGTATTTATTATTTGCACCATCGCTTATGACGATGAAGGCGTTATACTTGAAGAGTTCAGGAATATCACGGCGATAACGCACGGTAAGCTGAGTATAGGCGTCCATGATCGTTGTGTTTTCTTTGACTGCGCTCTTGAACTCAAGCACAACAACAGGAATGCCGTTGATGAAGACAATCCCGTCCGGTGTGCGTAGCTGGTTGTTGATGCCTTCAATTTCAAATTGATTGACGATCTTGAACACGTTTTTCTCTGGCTCATCAAAGTCAATCAGCTCAATGTAAATGTCTTTCTTTGTGTGATCCTCACGGTTGAAGATGAAGCCGTCACAAACCATTTTGCAAACTGCTTTGTTTGCTTCGTAGATCGTGCCGGAAATAGACCTCAGACGAAGGATAATGCTATCAACTTCGCTGGGGGTAAGTCCATCTGCGGCGTATCTGTTCAGGAGGTACTTCCGCAAATCATCAATAAGCAGGACCTCAGAACGTTCACGGTGGATCTGTTCTCCATTCAGATAAATATAACCTTCATCCTGAAAAAGCTCCATGATGGACATTTCAAGAGAATGCTCATTGAAGTTCGCCATTATCATTTCCCCCTAACTGCCTCTGCATTTCTGCTTCAAAGGCTTTTTCTCTTTGCTGTAAGTCGTACTCCTGATACTTCAAGCCCAAGCGTGTCAGCATGAGTGTACCTTCCCAGTCATCAATGTTCGAGTATTGCGTTGCATGGTTTACATCAGTGAGAACGCCGAGGATCAATCCCGTACAATCGAGTGCAAAGTCTATCATTTCCTGCACATCCGGATATAAAATAGGATGACGGTCTGTAAGGTTCTCGTTGCGCAATATACGTTGTTCATCGTTGTGGGCGTAGAGCTTATTCCTCTGCATTCGGATGTTCTCTCTTTTTTTACTCAGCGCATAGAACCGTTTTTGGTACAGGGCTAAAAACTCAGGAAAAGTCAAATTCACCCGAACCGGAGCATTCTCTGCATCCGGAATGTTAAATATCGTAAAGAGTTTCCTGTCCGACTCAACCTGCGCCTTGAAAAACCGCTCTTCCTGTGGTTTGAGCTGATGCTGGTACGGGACTTGATAGGAAAATGCTGTCCCATCGTGTTCTACGGTCATTGTTTCTCTGTACTCAGGAAATAGGTCTTGGTTTTCCGCGCATTTTGAAAGGAGGGTTCCAATGGACACGACGCCATTTGAGCTATCATACAGTTTGGCGATCTCCATAAAACAGGCTTTCATCAAAGCTCCGTGGATCGTTTGATAGAACGCTGGTGACAGCTTCATTTCTTCCCCGTATTCACGCTGGTTCTTGCGATACTGCTGCAAGATGAGGTAATAGGCATTTGCGTCAAAAGCTCCTTGATGAAGCTCTTCGGCAATTTTGATCAACGTATCCTTGTCCATTTTCATCCCTCCCTTCGTAGGAAAATGATAATTTAGCGGCTTAAAGAAGCAAGCATAGCCTGAGCTACTTGTGTCAATCTTTCGATTTCACCGTTGTTGGTTTGAATTGCGGAACGCAGTGCCTTGCTCTTTTCACAATATAGTGCCAATTCTGCTGTTCTTGGCTTTTTAACTTTTAGATTCGACAAGGCAACAATGGTTAAAGCCGTTTGTGTTGAACCTATGCAGATACCTTCCAATTGTCGTTTGAATATTGGGGTCTGCATATAGTCGTAAATATAGTAATTTAGAGACGGCTCAATAAAATCTTTTAGCCAAATGATGTTTCCGTCCTTGAAATAAAATTCTTCATCTTGGACGAAATAACTGTTTCCTATTGTTCCCACAGCAGTAATTAAAATATCGCCGCATACAGGGATACCATAGTTTGCTTTCAGTGATGCAAAGTGATTATGACTGATAAACAGAGGGGCTGAAATAGGTTCTCCGTTCCGTTTTTGGGTAATTTCTTTTCCACGATAAAAAGGAACTCCGTCAGAAACATAATCCTCAGCAAAAACTCGTTTGCTTGAAGCTAATGAACAAAGCTCAGAAAGCAGTACGGAAGAATCCTTGTCTGTTTCTTCATACATCTTGACAAAAACAGTATTAAGAGTTGCTTCTAAATTATCATTTATCCGCCGCTTTAGCTCGATCCGCTCCGTAATGGTCTGATACGCCTTCACAATGCTGCGCTGCTTATCAATAGAGGGAACCGGCAGTTCCACTTTGCAAAGTTCATCCCAGTCAAAGATTTCTCTAACACTTCCGTGAGACATATATCTGGCGTAGCGATCAAACTCTGGTCTGCTAAACCAAAGCATAAGGTATTCTGGATCAAGCGCATTCTTATTCACAACCTCAAACACGGTATATGAACTTGAAATGATGCAGTCCTTATCTCTCAGAAGCGCAATCGAAATTTTTTCTCCATTCCGAGATGTAACCGGACCATACGCGAACTGACCGGTACGAACAATTTTGTAGTTCGACAAATCTGTTCCGACAATATTGGCAATAGACGGGATGAATTGCTTGCTGATGCTAACACCAAGCAAGTAATCAACTTCCAGCTCTTTGTTCCGCTCGTCAACGGGTTGAATAAAGTCTCCAAGCAGCCTATATCCTTCTTTCATTGTGACACCTCACCCTATGTATTTTCTGTGTGCCAGCTTGACATTTTGCTGTTTAACCATAGCATAGTGCATGGTCGTGTCGATCTTCTGATGCCCTAAGAGCTGCTGGACTTGCTCTATGGGCATCCCTTTGTCTATGGCGGCAGTTGCAAACGTCCTTCGGAATTTATGTGGGTGGACGCGAGGCAAATCCAGTCGTCGTCCCAACTCCCGCAATCGTCTTTCAATACCGCCGATCTGTAACCGCCCATGTGGGGATGCCAGAGAAACAAATAGAGCGGGATTGCTGTCACTACGGCTCTCCAAATAGTTTTGAAGGTGAATCTTCGTCCTGGCATCGAAGTAAACGATTCTTTCCTTGCTGCCTTTTCCGAACACTACGCATTCGCGCTCGTTGAAATTGATGTCATCTCTGTTGAGTGCGCTCATTTCTCCGACACGCATTCCAGAGGATGCCAACAGATCAATCATGGCGAGATCACGGATAGAAGAGCAGTTATCTCGCATGATCTCCAAAGTCTCGTCTGAATAAGTCTCTTTGATTACCTTCGCCGTTTTGACCTTATGTATGCGGCGAACCGGACTTTTCACGATATGATCTTCATCCTCCATCCACGAGAAGTAGCTGGATAGAATCCTGCGAATGTTATCAATCGTGACCTTGCTGGATTTTCTTTGCGTTTGGTAGTCCGTGAGATACCTGCGCAAGTCTTCTGTGGTGATTTCCTGCGCCAATTTTCCAATGCCGGACAGCATTGCAAAGATGGTCTGGCGATAGTAGTTCAGCGTTTTTTCCGAGCAGCCCTCAATTCGCTTGGCTGTGATAAACAAGGAAACCGTGTCTATGCTTTCACTTACATCAGCAGCTTCGTCTCGATGGACTGTTACGCCGGTCAGTGCCTTCTCAAGTACAGCTTTAAGCTGCTTGAGCTGTGCATTGTTCAGATACGGAAGCATCTGTCGCTGCACTTCTTGAATTAGTTGTTCTTTCATTGTCATTTCTCCTTTGTTTTAACTCAGAGAACGACAATCAGTGGCAGTTCCTTGTGGTAAAACTCTCGCCACTGGTGAGAGTAATGGACGGTAAATGATAATTTAGTTAATACCACTGATATGATTTTCTTCAAGATGTTCTTGGAGGAAAAACCGGATGCAACAATATCCTTTACAGATGTTGTGCAACTTATGGGTGGCGGTACTCCAAAAACAGAAGAAGAAAGTTTTTGGAATGGTGATGTTCTTTTCTTTACCCCTAAAGATGTGTCTCATTCGCCATTTTGCATTAGTACCGAAAAACATTTAACTACTGACGGACTAAATAACTGTTCAAGCCGTTTATATCCGCCATTTACCACGTTCGTTACTTGTCGTGGTACAGTTGGTAATTTGTCGATGGCAGGAGTTTCTATGGCGATGAACCAATCTTGTTATGCGTTGAAAGGCAAAAACGACTTTCCACCATTATTTATATATTCTTTTACGCGTTATGTGATAGCAACAATGAAGAAAAAAGCGTCTGGAGCTGTTTTTAGCGCCTTAGTAACACGTGATTTTGAAATGGAAAAGGTGTTTGAACCTAATTTTGGTAACGCCATACTTTTCCAAAAGCGCGTTGAACCGCCTTTTTCTCAGATTCTTGCAAATACTAACGAGATACAGCAGCTTAGCAAACTTCAAAATGCTTTGCTGTCACGGCTATCAAGCCGCTAAATTATCATTTTCCGCTCTCTTCAAAGCAATGCGGTCGGTAATTGCACGGTAGGACTCGACGATCTCACATTGTCTCGCATAGGAGGGAACAGGGAGCTTTATACGGCAAAGATCGTCCCATGTAATTCCGCCTCGAACACTGCCGTCCGTCATGAACCAGCACTCACGGTCAAACTCCGGTCTACGAAACCACATCATCAAATACTCTTCGTTTAAGACATCGCGGTCAATAATCTCAAACATGAAATACGCCGGAGAAACTATTGCAGGGCTGTCTTTCTCATAGAGCGCAATCGGAAGACGTTCATCACGTCCAACGTGCATTGGGTTACAGGCAAATAGCCCCTTGCTGATCAGTTTATACCGACTCAAATCTGTGCCAATTACATTTGCAACGGAAGGCATAAACTCTTTGTCGATGCTTATGCCAAGAACAGTGCTGGTGACTTCCTCGGAGTTTCGATAATCAACAAGCCGAATGTGTTTACCAAGAGGTTCATAATTCGATTTCATAGCCCAACTCCTTAAACACAGTCAACAGGTCAGCCTTCGACTTCTCTTCTGCAACAAGCAGCTCACGAAGCTCACTTTGCAGCGTCTTCATTTTCGTATCAAAGTCGATGTTCTCATCGCGGTTTACAAACTCAATGTAACGGCTCGGAACAAGGGTAAAGCCCTTTTCAGCAACCTCATCGAAGGATGCGCTGTAACAAAATTCAGGCACATTCTGATAAGTTTCTTTATAGCCTTCCTGCTGCCATGCGTGATAGACGCCCGTGACTTTTGCACGGTCTTCTTCTGTCAGTTCAATATACTTCTTTTCATAAGGGCTTCCCATTTGCCGCAAGTCCATGAAAAGGATCTCGCGCTCACGGTTACGGAAGCGTTTTACTTCACCGTTTTCTTCAACCACACGAACCTTTTTATTCTTGTTCAGAATCCAAAGCGTAACGCTGATGTCCGTGGTGTAGAAGAGGTTTCGGGGAAGAATGATGATTGCTTCGACGAGATTGTTCTCGATGAGCTGACGGCGGATTTTTAACTCTGTACCATCGTCAGATAGTGCGCCGTTTGCAAGCAGGAAACCGGCAACACCGTTCTGAGAGAGCTTTGAAACAATGTTCAGAATCCAGCCATAGTTTGCGTTACTCGTGGGCGGAACTTCATAGCCGTCCCAGCGCGGATCATCAGTCAGCTCATTATCACCACGCCATTCCTTCTGGTTGAAAGGCGGATTTGCCATGATGTAATCTGCCTTGAGGTCTTTGTGCTGGTCATTGGTGAACGTGTTCGCAGCCATTTCTCCGAGATTTGCGGAGATGCCTCGAATAGCCAGATTCATCTTGCACAGTTTGTACGTCGTATTTGTGTACTCCTGCCCATAGATAGAGACTTTCTTTTTGTTTCCGTGATGCGCTTCCACAAACTTCATGGACTGCACGAACATACCGCCAGAACCGCAGCAAGGGTCATAGAGAATACCGTCATACGGCTCGATCATTTCCGCAATCAAATTGACAATGCACTTCGGCGTATAGAACTCGCCCTTACCTTTGCCTTCTGCAAGTGCAAACTTACTCAGGAAGTATTCGTAGACTCGTCCGATAATGTCATTCTCTTTATCGCCGGTGTTGATCTTATCAATCTCGTCCAGCAGTGATGCCAGCTTTGCTGTGTCGATGTGAAGACGTGAGTAGTAGTTGTCCGGCAGTGCGCCTTTCAGTGCGGGATTCGCTTTCTCAATCGTATAGAGGGCGGTGTCGATTTTCAGCGCAATGTCATCCTGTTTCGCATTCTCCATGATGAAAGACCAACGGCTGATCTCAGGCAGGAAGAACACGTTGTCCTTCGTATAGAAGGCAACATTGTCAACAAACTTTTCACCGTATTTTTCAGCAATGGCTTTTCTTTGCGTCTCAAACTTATCACTGGCAAACTTCAAAAAGAAGAGGCTGAGAACGACGTGTTTGTATTCTGCTGGCTCAACAGAGCCGCGGAGTTTGTCTGCGGATTTCCAGAGGGCTTCTTCCATAGATACTTCCTTCTTGGGCTTTGTTGCAGCTCTTGCCATGACTACTACTCCTCTATCAATTTATTTTCATCTGAGTTTTATCTGGTTTTGGTTAAGCTTCGTCTGACTTCGTAGATCTCGCACTGTATACAAAATCTTCTTCCAAATTCAAATCATAGCATTTAAGAAGTTCGCGGATAAAACAGATACAGTCATACGCGGAATATCCCGTGCTGATATATATCCCACTTCCTCTTTTGAGGCTATAAGCACCTTTTACAGCGTGTTCATCGTAAGAAAAGACTGGACTAGTCCATCCATGAAACGGTTCGTTATTCTTTGCCATTCGTTCAATGACACTGCTATCTAAATCGTATAGTTTAGCCGCAATAGAACGCACCATACTTGCAAAGCTAGTGATGTTCACGTGTTCTCCCAGAAGTTCATAATAATTGACCATCTTGAATGTGGCATTTCTCGGATCCGAAACAGTATACTCCTGATATCTTGAGTCACTAAAATTAAGTACCCGTTCCGGCCCAATGATTGGAAATAGTTTTAGAATCATGTCAGAAAGCCGTGCAGCACGATCTTGGATTTTTGATTCGTTCCAACCGTCCTGATTGAGAACATCATTATAAAGGATTGTGATATGTGTCGGAGTTTCCGGATTTTTTAGCAGCTCTTTCTTATCTTCGAACGGTTTATCTCCAAGTTCACTGTTATATCCAGTCAATGTCAGATTGCCAAGTGTATGTAAGTATCTGTCACGAACGTACTCCCAGTTATCACCCAACATTGCCTGCCAGCTTTTCGAAAGATTCCTGTTTTGCGGCATAATATGTTCGATGCTTAGTGAAGTAGTTTCGATTTTTTCTTTACTTTGATTCTCAATGGCAATCAGCAGATACTTGCACAGCGCATTTTTTCGGTAGAGATTTCGTTCTTTTAGCGCCAGTACAAAATCATCGTCACTAGGGATGACATCTTTTGAAGTCAACTGCATCAAAAACGAAACGATAGCATCATAATAATGGTTTTTATTCTCTGCACAGTTGAACACCCTGGAGTATAACGTCTTATATAGACCTCGCAAAGAGTTAGATCCAACTTCGCAAATCAATCTACGAATGCTGTAATTCAGCAACAGCTGCAATACTTTCGTAAGCTCAATTTCGTTGATGCGTTCTGCCTCGTAGTCATCAAAAACATGGAAAAGGAACAGGTATACTGTCGTCTGCTTAAGCTTATGTAAGCCTTCCAGAGCTTTGTTAGCGCTTTCTCCAAGATTGTGATCACCGTTAATGAAGGTACTATACTGCGTGGCGTAATGTCTCAATTCAGCAAGCATAGCTTCGTTTGTATAATTGTTTTTTTGAAACAGTTCTTTGAAATTATCATAGGCATCTTTTTCTCGGACAAATCCATCGAGCCTCATGTTTAGATAATCCAGGAAAAATGCAGACATCTGTTCCTTAGAAAGCTTCTGCTCAATACACAGCCAATACTCCTCGTAAAGCCTGTCCTGATCTGCTTCCGTCATCAGTACAAAGTTGCGGATTTTATCCGCAAGACTTAGGGGTACGCCGGTTGAATTGATTCGTTCGAAAATTTCCTGTTCTTTTCCTTTTTCTTCCTCCTCTAACTTTATCATTGCGCATGTTAAATGACCAATACCGTCATATATTTTCTCGATGCTAAGATCATGGTCCTCTTCCAATGCACTTTTAGCAAGCTTGCAGAACAAAGCGTAATTTTGGTAAATTCCGCTGGACTTGTCCATCTTATCCATGTGATTCTCCATCAAAAGAATGAGCTGCTGGTTATCACTTTTGATGGGTTTAAGCTTCAGCTTGCTGGAGTCATCAATATTATATTTTTTGAACTTATCCTGATTGAACATCAAAGAGAGAAGGGCCTCTTTTTCTGCATCGGTTTCAGCTACATCGATAAGAGCTTTAAGAAGAATGTAAATGGTGGTCAATCTCTGCTGGCCGTCAATGATAATATAATAGTCAATTTTATTTTCAGTTTTAAGAAGCGAATACACAACCGAACCAGTAAAATGATAGCGATCCAGCTTATGAGCCTGAATGATGTCCTCAAAAAGCTTTTCGCACTGCTCGGCTGACCACTCGTAGTTTCTCTGATAGACAGGAATAGAGTATTGTCTAAGATTTTTGTCTATAAAATCATTGATAAAGCTACCTTTATCTATTTTCATGTCAACGCCTCACTTTTTCAATTTATCATCATAACGCTTCACTCATCCTCCACCACTTCCATCAGATCCCCAATGTCACAATGGAACACCTTACACAATCGGAGCATGACAGACATGGAGACGAGGCGGTTATTGTTCAACTGGGTCATGGTATGGGACGACAGGTGCGCAGCCTTGGCCAGCTCGCCTTTTTTCATTTTGTTCTTGATCAACAAAATCCAAAGTTTGTCATAACGGACCGTCATGGGGTTCCTCCTGTTGAAAATAAAATCTCCAAAAGTGCTTATAACTTTACAGAGTATATTCTACCATAACGCCTCCGAAATTACAACAGAATACGAGCAAATTCCGCAAAAACAGCAGCTATGGTGTCGATTTTGACCATCACCTGAAAAGGCCTCCCGAACCGTTTACCTATGGAAAGGCAATTCGGGAGGCTTATTTGCGTACAAGGCACTCTTACAAGCTATCTGGGCCTGCGATATTGATGATCCGCAGGCCGCTACGGCGGGCATAGTTCACGGTATAGGCCGTGCCGCCGGTGGGTTTCGTCAGATAGCAAATGCAGACGCTGCTGTTATCCGCAAGATGCCGATTGCGTTTCTGCATACAGCCCCGAAAATAGTGCTCCGAGGTGTAAGTCACCTTATCTGCACAGCGCTTGATCTCTTCGTAAGTGTC
>ERZ773104.2395-NODE-2395-length-21207-cov-4.513332_pt1 | contig 21207 bp, 17 predicted proteins | sample MGYA00511920_ERZ773104 | MGnify/ENA primary metagenome ERZ773104 (study PRJEB29015, sample SAMEA2737857) | human gut metagenome | biome: human gut; feature: human-associated habitat; material: faeces | place: China | collected 2012 ...
CCATTACTACACATTCGGGGGTGACTTTATAATGCTGGAACTGAAAGATGGAAAGAAAATTCTGACGACTCCGGTTTCTGAGGAGGATTTAAAAGACATTCACATTGGTGACATTGTATACTTAAACGGAAGCATGACTACCTGCCGTGACGTGGCACACCGTCGCCTGGTAGAGGGAGGACGTGAACTGCCGGTTGATGTACGTGACGCTGCAATCTTCCATGCAGGCCCGATCATCCGCCCGCTTGAAAATGATAAGTTTGAGATGGTTTCTGTAGGACCGACCACCTCCATGCGTATGGAGAAATTCGAGAAAGAGTTCGTAGAGAAGACCGGTGTTAAGGTCATCATCGGTAAGGGCGGCATGGGCCAGAACACCGAGTATGCCTGCAAGAACTACAAAGCAATCCACTGTGTATTCCCGGCTGGAAACGCAGTTGTAGCAGCAACAGAAGTAGAAGAGATCGTAAGAGCTGAGTGGAGAGATCTCGGAATGCCGGAAACGCTCTGGAACTGCCGCGTAAAAGAGTTTGGACCACTGATTGTATCCATCGATACAGAAGGAAACAACCTCTTTGAAGAAAGAAAAGTAATCTACAATAAGAGAAAAGACGAACAGTATGAGATAATCAGCAAACAGGTTGGATTTATCAAATAGTCATACTGAAAAATATGGAACCCATACTTGCTTAATTAAAATAATAATCAAATATTCTGCCAGATATTTGGTCTCGTTATGAAGAAGTGCTGCAAGCCGATGAGAGTGATCGGTTTTGCAGCACTTTTTCGTAATGCCTTTTTGCAATGTTTTTCCCATTTAAAGGGTAGAATATGGTATACTTATAGATAATGGAAAAATTTATGAATTTACAGAAAGGCAAGGCATGCAGTTACGTTTTGAAATTCCGGAGGGTTTCTGGAGTCTGTTCCGTTCTGTGAACAGAGAGACATACATTGAGGCTTTGATGGCGATCAATGAAGAATACCAGTACAGTAATTATTTCCTGACCAGGGAAGTCTGTATTCAGGTGCTTCGGGATCTGTATATGAAGAAACAGATCGAACTTAAACGAGAAGAAGATGAGACTGAGTTTGATATGTTGGAGACTCCGTCGGCAAGGATTCTGAACTGGCTGATCCGAAAAGGATGGCTGAAGAAAATTGAAGATTATAATACATTGGTGACGAATATCGTAATTCCGGATTATGCAGCAATATTTGTGGATGCCTTTGAGCGGCTTTCTACGGAGGACCTGGAGGAGACAGAGATCTATATCCAGAATGTCTATGCGACATTGTTCTCGTTTAAAAATGATCCGAGGGTGAATCTGAATATGCTCCGGACAGCACTTATCAATACCAGACGGCTCAACAAAGCACTGCAGGATATGCTGCATAACATGGATAAATTTTTTGCAAGGCTTCTGGAACAGCAGTTTTACGGGGATCTTCTGAAAGAGCATCTGGACGGATATGTGGAAGAGATTGTCCGGAAAAAATACCATATACTGAAGACTTCGGATAATTTTTATATCTATAAGACAGATATCAAAGAATGCCTGCGTCAGATGCGGGATGATGAGGAATGGATCGAGAAGATCCGTGAGCGCGCCCGTGCAACCGGAGATACGGGAGAAGATGTGCTGGAACTTCTGGATATGATCGAGAGAGGCTTTGATGATATCGAGCACCGCATTTCCAATATGGATAAGGAGCACAGCAAATATGTGCGTGCGACGGTGACAAGACTGAATTATCTTCTGAGCGGAGAGAGCGACACGAAGGGACTGGTTATTCAGCTCCTGAACCGGATGTCAGAGGATGACTATGAAGAGGTCATTCAAAAGACGGGGGAGAAGATGAATCTGTCTTTGGTCGAAATCCTGTCAGAAAAATCTCTTTATAAGCGAAGAAAAAACCGGAAGGATTTTGTAAGTCAGATGGCACCGGAAGAAGAAGTGGATGATCTGGACAGGGAAGATGTGCTCAGATTGAACCGGATCAAGCGCAGATTCAGCAAAAAGCAGATTGAAGAATTTATCGAAGAGCATATAGAGAAAGATGTGCTGGATACAGAAAAACTTTCCCTTACATCAGAGGAGGATTTTGAAAAGCTGATTCTGGCATATGACTTAAGTACCCGTAAGAACAGCAAATATAAAACGCTGGAAGAGGATGCGGAGACGATTGAAAAGAACGGATACCGTTATCCTGCACTGAAGTTTGTAAGAAGACATTTATAGAAAAAGAAGACAAAATTGGAGAGAATGAATGATAGAATATTTTGAGCAGCTTACGCAGGAAGAACAGGAAGATCTGACAGATGTGATCAGGCTTCTCTATAGACAGACATTTCTTCTGGAGAGGAAGTTTGACAAGCGTGCGGGCAGACTCCAGTATCAGAGAGAGTACCGTATCTGCGAAAAGCACATTGATTTTCTGAAAATGTATTTCCAGATTGCCGGCATTACATTATGCGAGAATGTACATCTGGGTCTGATCTATATTCAGGATGAGATGGTCTGGGGAGAAAAGCTTCCGCGTCTTGCGACTATTTACATATTATTGCTGAAGCTGATCTATGATGAGCAGATGGCATCGGTTTCGTCGAGCAGCCAGATTGTGACAACCTTGGGGGCACTCAACGGAAAAGCAGGAGATTTTCGCGTGCTTCGCAGTATCCCGTCACCGACCGAGATGAAAAGAACTATTGCCATGCTGAAAAAATACCAGCTGATCGAGCCATTGGATGTACTGGAAGAGTTAAATGAAAGTACAAGACTTCTGATCTATCCGTGTATCCATGCAGTATTGCAGGGAGATGCGGTGAGAGAAGTTCTGGAATCATTTGGAAGCAGCCGGGAAGAAGAGGAGGAGATTCTTGGAAACATTGGATAACAGGCAGCCGTTCTGGGCGATTTCAAAAATCTGCCTGAACAACTGGCATTATATAGACAGAAAAATACTGACTTTGAGTGAAGGAATCAATTTTTTCACCGGGCATTCCGGAAGTGGAAAATCAACGGTTATCGATGCAATTCAGATTGTACTCTATGCTAACACGGACGGACGTGGATTTTTTAATAAAGCGGCAGCAGATGATTCCGACCGTACCTTGATCGAGTATTTGCGCGGAATGGTAAACATCAGTGAAAATAATGAGTCCCAGTATCTGCGAAATAAGAATTTTTCCAGTACGATCGTAATCGAGCTGGAACAGACGAGAACCCATGAGAAACAGTGCGTGGGCGTTGTATTTGACGTGGAGACAGCAACAAATGAGATCAACCGCCTGTTTTTCTGGCACAGAAGCGGTCTGCTTGCGAATGCTTACCGGGGAGAAAAGAGATGTCTTTCTACTGTGGAAATAAGAGAATATCTGCAGCGTACCTTTGGTGAAGAGGCATTCTACTGCGGACCGAGCAATGAGCGTTTCCGCCGTCAGCTTTATGATGTGTATCTGGGCGGATTGGATAAAGAAAAGTTCCCACGTCTTTTTAAGCGGGCAATCCCGTTTCGGATGAATATCAAGCTGGAAGAATTTGTAAAAGAATATATCTGTATGGAACAGGATATCCAGATTGAGGATCTGAAAGAAAGTATCATGCAGTATGGCAGAATGCGCAGCAAAATTGAGTCAACGATGGAAGAGATTGAGGAACTGAAGAAGATCGATGGAATCTATCAGGATTTTGATGATAAGCGAGAAAAAAGCAGGGAATGTGACTACCGTCTTACCCGTCTGGAAATGCTCCGGCTGCAGGCGGACATCCAGGGACTCCATGATAAGATTAAAACCAGAGAAGAAGGTATCAAGGTACAGGAGCATACGAAAGCCGAGCTGATGCGCCAGAGTGGAGAACTGCAAAAGGAGCATGAGGAGCTGTTACTTCGTCTGAATAACAGTGGTTATAAAGCACTGGAAGCAGAACTTGCAGGACTTAACGAGACTCTGGAACATCTGGGAAAAAGCAGGGCGAGTCTCACAAAGACAGCACAGAGACTTGCAGCATGGAAAGAACAGGAGATTACGTCCAACCAGACCATCTGGGATATTGATAAATTTGAAGCCGGTACGATTTCGGAGGGCGAACTTACAAGGCTGAAAGAAAATATCGCACAGATGCGTGCGGAGATCGAAGAAGAACGTCGGGATACGGACAGTACACTTCGTCAGATCAAGAAAGAAGAACGGGAAGCCAAAGAAGAGCTAAAAGAGCTGAAACAGGGAAGAAAAGCATATCCCAAAGAGCTGGAAGAAGCAAGGCTGGAACTACAGAACCGGTTGCAGGAGAATTGTGGAAAATTTGTTTCCGTGCAGATTCTCGCAGATCTTCTGGAAATCCGGGATGAAAGATGGCACAATGCAGTGGAAGGTTATATGGGAAATAATAAACTTCTGCTGATCGTAGAGCCGAAATACGCAAAAGCGGCAATGGATATTTATCAGGAGATGGATAAGAAGAAATTCTTCCGTGCTGCAATTCTGGATACGGAAAAGGTTATGGAAGAAGAGCACATTGTCCGGCAGGGCGCTCTTGCAGAAGAAGTAAAAGCAAAAGAAAAATACGTGCAGTCTTACATCAATTTCTTTCTTGGGAATGTCATGAAATGTGAGAACATTGAGGAACTCAGGGAGTGCAGGATTGGTGTGACACCGGACTGTATGCTGTATCACAGCTATCGTCTGCAGCATATTAATCCGGAAAATTATACGAGACGTGCTTATATCGGAGAGATTAGTCTCCGTCAGAGGATCCGGCAGCTTCAGAAGCACTGTGATGAGCTTCAGGAGAAGAGGCTTCCACTTGCGGCACTTGTGGAAGAGGCAAAGAAACTTCTGGAACTGGAAGCAGTGCCACTTCCGACAGAGGATTATATCAGCCAGATCCTGGATGCAAAGGCGATAAAGGGAAAAGAAACCCGTAAGAAAGATTTACTTGAAAAGCTGCAGAAACTGCGTGCAGAATCAGTCGATACTCTGGAAGCACAGATGAAAGAAGTGCAGGAAAGACGGGATGCAAAGCAGAAAGAGATCACGAAGACAGAGAAAGAAATCTGGAAAAACGGGGAAGAAATCGAAAAATTCAGAAACAGTATTGCAGAGTCGGAATTTGCACTTTCTGGAATCCAGAAAGAATTTCAGGAAAACGAAAGGTTTGAGAAGCAGTTTGAAGAGTATCTGGAAGCACAGAAAAGCAGAAACTATATTTATTTAAAAGAGGCAAGTGCAAGGCAGCTGCAGCAGCTTGGAAAGAAAAAAGAAGAGATCTATCAGGAGTTGGTGGCAGCCCGCAGTGCTTATACCAAAAAATATACGCAGCGTAATTTTTCAGTGGTAGAAGAAGATAATAAGGTTTATCAGGAGCTTCTGGAAAGCCTGTCGTGTGATAATCTGGAAACCTACCGGCAGGCAGCGAATGAACAGGCAAAGGCAGCGGTCGAGCACTTCAAGGATGACTTTGTTTTCAAGATCCGCAGTGCGATCCGCGAGGCCTATCAGAGAAGAGATGAGCTGAACCGGATCATCAGCCGGCTGGATTTCGGAAAAGATAAGTACCAGTTTGTGATCACGAAGAATAAGGGTGCAGACGGAAAGTACTATAAGATGTTTATGGATGATACCCTGCAGATCAATCCGGCACAGCTTTCAGGTTCTATTGAGAACCAGATGAATCTGTTCACGATGGAGCATGAAGAAAACTACGGTGATATGATGAATGAACTGATCGGCATATTTATCCCACCGGAAAATGCTACCCATGAGGAACTGGAAGAGGCAAAGAAAAATATGGACAAGTACGCGGATTACCGTACTTATCTTTCGTTTGATATGCAGCAGATCGTCCAGGGTGAGGAAGATATGAAAATCGGTCTTGGCAAGATGATCCGCAAGAATTCCGGAGGAGAAGGACAAAATCCTCTTTATGTTGCACTTCTTGCAAGCTTTGCACAGATTTACAGGATCAATCTTTCCCCGAAAATCCACAGGAATCCGACACTCAGACTGGTCGTTCTGGATGAGGCATTTTCAAAAATGGATGCCGAGAAGGTGGCAAGCTGTATTGCGCTGATCCGTGGACTTGGTTTCCAGGCGATCATCAGTGCCACAAATGATAAGATCCAGAATTATCTGGAAAATGTTGATAAAACCTTTGTATATGCCAACCCGAATAAACGGCATATATCAATTCAGGAATTTGAAAAAACCGAGTTCGCACAGCTTGCGGATGAGGAAGAACAGGGGTGATAGAAAATGTATCTGGTAGACAGGATTATAGAAAGATGTGAGAACAGCAGCCGAGACTGGCGGGAAGGAGTGACTGGAGGGAGGACTCTTCGGATCACACAGGAGGATTATGATGCCTGTGGGAAAGAAGAGCTGATCGAAGAGGTGCAGCGTCTGGAAAGAGCAGGACTTCTGACTGTGAAAAAATGGGTTGTCCCAGACAGCGATGTAGAGCTTGTGGCATATCAGGTAGAGCATCTTCCGGATTTTTACCGTCTTGCAGACAGCGAAAGTGGAGAAGAATACTGGCCGAAGCAGGCGAAGGTAAATTATTATATACGTATGATTGACCAGGAGCTTTCGGAAGGCTTTCAGAAAGAATGGATCGAGAATTATCTGGAAAAGCTGAAAGAGCGGATCGCAGAAGGTGATCTGCCGAAAAATATAGAGAAGCTGGAAAAATATCTGGACTGTTACCGGGGACTGGACTCTCTGGAAGAACCGATGATGAAGCGGATTTTCAGTAAACGCTATCTGAAGGACAGCAAGATCTTCGAGCGGGAGATGGAACGAAATGTGGTGACGGCTGCAAGGAGATATTGCCCGGAGATTACGGCAGATATGGATATCCAGACGGTTCTGGAGCAGCTGCTGATCGAAGAAAATTCCCAGGAACTGGCAGTTAAAGGACCGCTTAAACTGAAGATCTGGAAAGGATCAGAAGCAAAAAGAGTGGATCTTTCCGATTTTACATATGGAGTTGTGCTGAACAGCCAGACAGTCAAGCATGCAATGGTTGAGGTAGAGCAGCCGGCACTGAAAAAAATCGTGACGATCGAGAATAAGACGAATTACCTTGCGATGGAATATGATCCGGAGATCCTTTATATCTACAGTCATGGATATTTTTCACCACTTGAAAGAGAATTTCTGAAGAAGCTGCAGAGAGTGATTGAAGGGAAAGACGTGGAAGTATTCCACAGCGGAGATATGGATTACGGTGGAATCCGGATTTTTGAATATATCCAGAAGCATATTTTCCCGGGAATAAAGCCATTGCAGATGGATGTGGAGACCTACGAGAAATACGAAGAATATGCGAAAACAATCTCGAAAGAGACGATGGAAAAGCTGGAAAAGGTAAATGTTCCACTTTTGGAGGAGTTAAAAGAAAAGCTTCTTGAAACAGGAAAGGGAATCGAACAGGAAAGCTTCCTGATTGAAGAATAGAGTACAGTGCATAAGGAAAAAATGCGGCAGTGAAAAGAAAAAGACCAGAATGCCCTGGTAGTGGGGCGGGTTCTGGTCTTTTTGTGTATACGATGAGCCAAGTGCAGATTTGTGCTTGCACAAGGATCTGCATTTGGCGAATGTACATCATCGAGCTGTTAAGCGAGATGATGTACAAAGTATAAGAATCGAGTAGGAGTCAGCCTACTCGATTGTAGTGCGATGATCCATGTGCAGAAGGGTGTCTATACTGTCAATGAAAAAAATGACAGAATTAAAATCCTTCTACAAACTGGTCAAGTACATGTGGAAGAAGCTTGTCGCTGTATGCGGTGAGAGAATACTTGCCTTTGCATAATGCCCAGTCATAAAGAACAGCACGTTCGTACATTGCATAAATCTTCAGAAGTTCATCGGCAGTACTGGTGCCGTTGAATTCTCCATTTTTCAGTGCAGTGCTGATTGTCTCAGTGAGCCACACGAAATAGTAACGATCGTTTTCAAGAAGGGAGCGCTTATCCTTGGTGATCAGCTGGGACGAGTAGAGGGAGGCTAAAAGCCCGACATCGACACTGGTCTCAATCATATGAAATAGTTCATGGTTAAAAAATAACAGCTTGTCATAAGCAGAAAGATCCGGATCTACGATTCCTGCAAGCTCTTCATACTTTTCGTCAAACAGATAAGAAAGTGTGTTGAGAAGAGCTTCTTTTCCCTTAAAATAGTGGTAAAAGGTTCCTTTTGAGGTCTTAGAAGCCGAGATGATCTCATCAACAGTGGTCTGTTCATAACCATGCTTGTAGAATAGATTCCACGCAGCTTTTATGATACGGCTTTTGGTGGAACTTCTTTTCTTTGGCATGAAAATTCCCCTCCTTTGAAAATAGTAATCTTTTTTTATTATAGCAGAATGGACATGAAATAACAAGAAAGTAATTTGTTTACAAAAAAAGGAGACAAAGCCATATACATAGCTCTGTCTCCTGAAAGATTTTGACTTAACGGCCTACTTTGAAGCCATATTTTAACAGATCATCTGGATCGATCACATAAGTAGCTTCCCCTGTCAGATAAGCACTTCCGGTAATCTGCGGAATAACGGCATCATAGTCGGCAACCTTTGTAGTATCTAAGATTACGCCTTTGAACTGAGAGCCGATAAAGCTTTCATATACGAAAGGCTGTCCAACTTTGATTTCACCTTTTTTGTAAAGGGTGGCGAGTTTTGCGCTGGTTCCGGTTCCGCAAGGAGAACGGTCAGCCATATGATCTCCGAAGATAACGACATTACGTTTGTCACATCCAGGAGTATCGGTAGAGCAATAAAGCTCTGCAAGGTCGACAGTTGTGATATCAAGTTCCGGATGCCGGATCTCTACTTCAGAATTGACCTTTTCAATCAGCTTCATACCGAAATCGGTAAGCTGTGGGATTGACTGTGGATCTACGTGCCATCCGAACTGTTCGATATCAACAAGTGCGAAGAAGCTTCCGCCGAAAGAAATATCATAGTGAACTTCTCTGCCATCAACTTCTGTGGTGAGGTTTTCTTTGTAAAGGAAAGCCGGTACATTAGTAAGTGTTACATTAAGTACCTTTCCATTTTTGACTTCTGCTTTGGTACGGATAATTCCTGCAGGAGCATCCAGAACAACTTCTGTATAAGGTTCTACGGCAGGAACAAGTCCTGTTTCGATGATTGCTGTAACCGAACCGATTGTTCCGTGACCACACATATTCAGATATTCTCCAGTGTCCATGAAGATCACACCAAAATCAGCTTCCGGGTGGATCGGATCTGTCAGAAGAGCACCAAACATATCATGATGTCCACGTGGCTCAAACATCAGAGCCTGACGGTATTTGTCGTAATGCTTTGCAAGAAAGTTCTTACGTTCGATCATGGTATCCCCTTCAAGCTTCGGGAAACCTGATGTAATAATTCTTGTAAATTCCCCAACTGTATGTGTGTCGATCGCATGGAAAGATGCCTCAAATGCGTCAAGATTCAGTTTTGGATTGATTTCCATTTTTAATATTCCTCCTTAGTTGAAAGACCAGACCAGAGTCTAGTATGCAGTTCAGTTTTCTTTAAAAATATTATGTACGAAAACACTTGAAAAGTCAATGGTAATTTGCTATAATGAATAAGCTTGATTGGAATAATCAATATATGGGGGTAGATGGATAACTGGTGTGTCTCCTGGTCTTCAAAACCAGTGTGGGGCGTTAGGAGCGTCCTGGGTGGGTTCGATTCCCACATGCCCTCGCCAAAAAGAGAGGTTTTTGGGCGAAAAGCCTTAAAAAGATAAAGAGAAAAGCTGCTGTATTGTTTTAGGGGAAACAGTACGGTGGCTTTTCTTTTTTGACGTAAATCCTCTTGGCCAGAATACTTATAGATAATGCGGATAAGTAAAATGAGGAAAAATAGACAATCTGTAAAAATCAGACAGAACCGATGAAAAAAATAAATAGATTATATATAAAAAAGATATTGAATTTTCAAGTAAAATCATATAGACTATAGTACAGATCAATCACTAGACTAGATTCTAGTATTGAGTCCAACATGAAAAGTGAAAATCTATAAATGCTATTGAAAAAAATATATCTATTTGTTAAACTATAGTCAAATACGCGTAGGACAAGATAAGATATAGATTTCGACGTAGAGGAGAAAGGAAGAGAAGAGACATGGCAAACTTACAGATTTTGCTGCGTCAGCATGTAGGAGCTCCTTGTGCACCGGTTGTAAAAGCCGGAGACAGAGTAGAAAAAGGGACTCTGATTGCAACACCGACAGGCCTTGGAGCTAATATTTTTTCAAGTGCATATGGTGTGGTAGAAGACGTACTGGAAGACCGTATCATCATCAAGCCGGATGAAGAACAGAAGGATGAATATGTAAAGATTCCGGAAGGCAGCAAGCTTGATATGGTAAAAGCGGCAGGTGTTGTCGGAATGGGTGGCGCCGGCTTCCCGACAGGTGTAAAACTCGGAACAGATCTGCAGGGAGGATATATCCTTGTAAATGCAGCGGAGTGTGAGCCTGGACTTCGTCATAACATTCAGCAGCTGGAAGATGACTGTGCGAAAGTTATCCGCGGAGTAAAACACTGCATGGAGATTTCCAATGCATCAAAAGCTATTTTTGCAATTAAGAAGAAAAATGAAAAAGCAGTAAAGGCACTGCGCGAGGCATTAAAAGATGAAGAGGCGATCACGATCCACTTACTTCCGGATATTTATCCGATGGGAGAAGAACGTGCGGTTGTAAGAGAATGTCTTGGAATCGAACTGAATACAACACAGCTTCCGTCAGCAGCGAATGCAATTGTCTGTAATGTAGAAACTCTTGCAAGAGTTGCGGAAGCAATTGAAGAGAGAAAGCCATGCTTTTCTAAGAACCTTACTGTTATCGGTAAGATCAATGGCGGTAATGAGCCACATGTATTTATGGATGTACCAGTCGGCACAAGCGTTGGGGAAATGATCGAACGTGCCGGCGGTATTGATGGTGTATATGGGGAAATCATCATGGGTGGTCCATTTACCGGACATGCTACTACAGAGGATGCACCGATCACAAAGACAACTGGTGGAATCATTGTTACAATTGATTTCCCGGATCTTCATGGTGCAAGTGTAGGTCTTTTGGTATGTGCCTGCGGTGGTAGCGAAGAACGTATGAGAGATATTTGTCAGAAGATGAATGGTGTAGTGAAATCAGTAGCCAGATGTAAACAGGCAATTGAAAACAAACCGGGAGCTCCGCTTAAATGCGAAAGACCTGGAAACTGTCCTGGACAGGCTAAGAATAATATCCAGTTCAAGAAGGATGGATGCGAGTACATTATTATTGGTAACTGCTCAGACTGTTCAAATACAGTAATGGGATCAGCACCGAAGATGGGACTTAAGGTATTCCACCAGACAGACCATGTAATGCGTACAATCGGACATCCACTTTACAGATATCTGCGTGTTTCAAAACAGGTAGAACAGTTACCGGAAGGTAAATAGATAAGTTGATACCTCACTTCGGTGAGTGTATAAATAGTTAATTGAGTTATTGTTAAATTAACAAGGAGGAAATTATTATGTCAATTACAGCGGAAACCGCAAAAGAACATGCAAAAGATCCTGCAGTATTATGCTGTAGAGCAGAAGGCGGCATTACAATCCAGGCTGCAAACCTTGAAGATCCGGCTATCTTTGATGATCTGGTAGATTCAGGACTTCTGAAACTTGATGGAACACTTACAATCGAACAGGTACTTGGAGCAAAGCTTGTTAAGACCTGCGATTCTCTTACACCACTTACAGCTGATCTTGTTGAAGGCGCAAAAGCACCTGCAGCAGAGGAAGCACCGGCTGAAGAAGCAAAAGAAGAAGTGAAAGAAGAAGCACCAGCAGTTACTGCAAATCCTACAGCAAGTGTACAGAAAGTTGGCGGCGTGTTAAAAATCCACATTGGAGAAGGCAAAGATATCGATATCGAAATGCCGATGGGTTTTAATAACGGTGTTGCAGTAGCGGAAGTACCGGCAGAGGTAGAATTACCGGCAGGCGTGGTTTCAGGCGCAGCACCGACAAAAGAGCTGGAACCGAAAGTCGTAAGAAGCGTTACCAGAAAGCATTATAAAATTACAGAAGTAAAGCGTGGACCGGAGACAAAGATCGAAGGAACAACTCTTTACATCCGAGAAGGAATTGAAGAAGAAGCAGTTGCTTCACAGGAACTGGTTCATCAGTTAAAGATTGATATCATTACACCGGATCAGTACCATACTTATTCTAATACAATCATGGACGTACAGCCGATCGCTACAAAAGAGGGCGAAGACGAAATCGGTACAGGTACAACAAGAGTACTTGATGGCGTTATCATGATGGTTACCGGAACAGACGACAATGGTGTTCAGATTGGTGAATTCGGTTCTTCCGAAGGATACCTGGATGAAAATATCATGTGGGGACGTCCGGGAGCTCCTGATAAAGGTGAGATCTTCATCAAGACAGAAGTTATCATCAAAGAAGGAACCAACATGGAAAGACCTGGCCCGCTTGCTGCACATTCTGCAACAGACGTGATCACACAGGAAATCCGTGAAGCTCTGAAGAAAGTAGAAGACGAAAGCCTTGTAGTAGATACAGAGACATTCAATCAGGTAAGAAGACCTGGTAAGAAGAAAGTCGTTATCGTAAAAGAAATCATGGGACAGGGTGCTATGCATGACAATCTGATCCTTCCTGTGGAACCAGTCGGAGTACTTGGTGCAAGACCAAACGTTGACCTTGGAAACGTACCGATCATGGCATCTCCACTGGAAGTACTTGACGGATGTATCCATGCACTTACCTGTATCGGACCTGCATCAAAAGAAATGTCAAGACATTACTGGAGAGAACCACTGGTTCTTGAAACTCTCCATGATGAAGAAGTTGACCTTTGCGGTGTTATCTTTGTAGGTAGCCCACAGATCAATACAGAGAAATTCTATGTATCAAAACGTGTTGGTATGATGGTAGAAGCTCTTGATGTTGATGGCGCATTTGTTACAACAGAAGGATTTGGTAACAACCACATCGATTTCGCAAGCCATATCGAACAGATCGGTATGAGAGGAATTCCGGTTGTTGGACTTTCATTCTGCGCAGTACAGGGAGCACTTGTAGTTGGAAACAAATACATGCAGTACATGGTAGATAACAACAAATCTGAATCAGGAATCGAGAACGAAGTTCTTGCCTGCAACACGCTTTGCCAGGAAGAAGCAATCCGTGCACTTGCTATGCTGAAAGCTGGAATGGCTGGAGAAGAAGTGAAGAAGGCAGAAAGAAAATGGAATCCGAATGTAAAAGCAAATAACATCGAACTGATTTCAAAGACTATGGACAGAACAATTGAACTGGTTAAGAACGAGCAGTCACTGCCGATGAGCCAGAAGAGAAAAGAAAAATACGATTAAGGTGAATGACTATGAAATATGGCGATAAGATCATCTATATGGAAGGCGTAATCGTAGAGATCCATGATGGATGTGTTGGAATCGATTTGAAGGGACGATTAGGTTATCTGAAAATCCCGATGAGAATGCTGATTACGGATTATCCATTAGTGGTAGGACAGGAAGTTGGATGGAATATGAGTTTTGTCGAACAGCTTGGACCGGACGCCAATGAAAAATATGTTAGTAACCTGCAGACGTATCAGAGACGTCAGGAAGAAATGAAGTCTCATAAGAAGAATGATGAAGTGTAATTATATCAGGAGGAAATAGACATGAGTTTGACCGTTGTTAAAGGACTTCAGTCAGAAATCTTTGTTCCGGTAACTCCGCCGCCAGTATGGGCTCCGGTGAAAAAAGAACTGAAGGATATGACAATTGCCCTCGCCACAGCAGCAGGTGTGCACCACAAGGATCAGAAGAGATTCAACCTTGCCGGTGACTTTACCTGGAGAAAAATAACAGATAAAATGCCGTCAGATGAATTAATGGTATCTCACGGTGGATATGACAACAGTGATGTAAACAAAGACATCAACTGTATGTTCCCGATTGACCGTATCCATGAGCTTGCTAAAGAAGGATTTATCAAAGCATGTGCACCGGTACATGCCGGATTCATGGGTGGTGGCGGAAACCAGGAAAAATTCAAACATGAAACTGGTCCTGCCATTGCAAAGATGTTTGTAGAGGAAGGCGTAGACGCAGTTATCCTCACCGCTGGTTGAGGTACCTGCCACCGCTCTGCAGTTCTGGTGCAGAGAGCGATTGAAGCCGCAGGAATTCCTACAATTATTATTGCTGCGCTTCCGCCGGTTGTTCGTCAGACCGGTACCCCACGTGCGGTTGCTCCGCGTGTTCCTATGGGAGCTAACGCTGGTGAACCACACAACGTTGAGATGCAGACAGGCATCGTAAAAGCAACTCTGGAACAGCTCGTGAAGCTGGATACTCCAGGAAAAGTTGTTCCGCTGCCGTTTGAATATGTAGCGAAAGTATAATCAAATAGTAAAAAGGGGACATCCCCGGCAGGATTGGGGCGAAAGCTCTGATTTGCCGGAGATGTCCTTTTTATTTAGCTGGATATTTTGATAAAATTTCTTGTTAGATAAAAGGTGCTACGTGCCTCAAATGTGCCAGGGCGCATTTGGGTTCAATTTAGAATTGAGGATGATTATATGGAGAAAGAAATAGATCTGCGCCGGCTTGTGATCAAAGCTTTCCATATTACTGAGGTGGAAGAAGGCGGAGAAAATAAAGTGACAGCATCTGGAAAGATGACGATCGAGAAGAAAATACTGGATGAAATTTTACAGAAATATCCACAGCTTTCCAAATTAGATGTACAGATTATAAGACCGGGAGAACATGACCGTTATACCAATACGATGATGGATATCATTCCGATATCGACCAAAGTACTTGGAAAGATTGGGGATGGGATTACGCATACGCTTACCGGCGTTTATGTAATCCTTACCGGTGTAGATGAAAACGGAAAACAGGCACACGAATTTGGGTCCAGTGAAGGCAATCTGAAAGAAAAGCTGTATCTGAACCGTGCGGGTACTCCGGGGGATGATGATTATATTGTGTCATTTGATGTTGTTCTGAAACCTGGAATGGGACAGGAAAGAGAAGGTGTACTTGCAGCTCACCATGCCTGTGACGAGTTTATCCAGATTTTCCGGGAACAGATGAAGAAGTTCAGGGGCGATCTCTGCACAGAGAGACATGAGTACCATGATGTGGTTCGCCCAGGAAAAAAACGTGTTTTGATCGTAAAACAGGTTGCTGGACAGGGTGCGATGTACGATACTTCGTTATTTGCAAAAGAGCCTTCGGGAACTGAAAACGGTCGCTCGATCATTGATATGGGAAATATGCCGGTGATCGTTACACCAAACGAATATCGTGACGGAATTATCCGTTCTATGCAGTAGGAGGTGCGATTATGGGAATTGGACCATCGACAAAGGAAACATCACTACACCATTTCAGGGATCCTCTTCTTGATGTGGTATCATCGGATGAAGATCTGGATCTGATGGGAATCATAATTGTTGGAACGCCGGATGATAATACAGATAAATTGCTTGTTGGAACCCGTGCGGCAGTATGGGCGGAAGCTATGCGGGCAGACGGAGTTATCCTGTCGTCCGATGGATGGGGAAACAGTGACGTAGATTTCGCAAATACGGCTGAACAGATGGAAATCAGAGGAATTCCGGTAACTGGGCTGAAATTCAGTGGTACAGTTGGCCAGTTTGTGGTAGAAAATGATCATCTGGGAGAAATTCTGGATATCAATAAAAGTGAAGAGGGCATTGAGACAGATGTACTCGGAGAAAATAACGTGACGGAGCTGGATGCGAAAAAGGTTACTGCAATACTGAAGCTGAAAATGCGGAAAAATGAGAAGCGTTAAGGTTTTGAAAATTGAAGAAAACTGTCAAAAGTAAAGATGGCAGGGAAAGAAGATATAGAAAAGTCCTGTTGAGAATCCGGATTCGATATTCAGATTCTGACAGGACTTTTGCTGTTTAATTTTCTGCGGTATCTTCGATAATATGGTTACGGATGATCGCGCGGATACTTTCGTTAAGATATGGCTTCAATTCTTCAAACGACATCGGATCGTTGTCCAGAATCGTGCTGTATGAAGTAGAACTTGCAAGTTCTATGATCAGAAACAGCATAGTTTCCGGCGCACGAAGTTTGATTGTCGGATGATCCAGAAGGATATTACTAAAATATGCAAGAATTTCACCCTCATCATCCTGCATATTATTGGTGATAGCCTGTCTGAAAATGCCCCAGCTGAGATTCTTAGAGATAAATCTCAGAATCAGTTTATTTTTCTGCATGGCATTTAAAACGTAATCTACAATAAAAATAATCTTATCTTCGAATTCGGGGATGTCGGCTGTCTCCAGAGCTTTGTGTGCTCTCTGGAAAAGTCGGCTGGCTGTCCGTGCGATCAGCCGGTCGCGTATCTCGTATTTGTCTGCAAAATATAAATAGAATGTTCCCTTCGCAACTCCGGCCTTTTTTGCTATATCGCTGATTGATGTTTTCTCAATTCCCTGATTCAGAAATAAATCGTATGCGCTTTGAAAGAGAGCATCCATTTTCTGATGCTTGTTTTCATCTACTTTTCCCATGATTCATTCCTCTTTTCCTTTGAATTATCTTTATTATAAAATCAAAATGACTCAGAGTCAACTTTTTTGTAGAAAAATATTGACTTGTGGTCATTTTTGAGTTATAGTAAGTGCGAGTTAGAAAATGACCAGTAGTCAAAAAGAAGAAAGCATACCGACAGGAAAGTCAGTAGAGGCTTACAGGAGGTTTTTAAACATGAAGAACAGGGAATACAGAGTATTAGTTACACTTGCACTTATGGCATCACTTGTAGTTGGAAATATTGCAGGAACATCTGTAAATGTACAGGCGGCAGATAATAAAGATAAAAGCACAGAGACAAAGAAAACAAGCGAAACAAAAACAAGCAGCAGCGCAACACCTACAAAAGATGAGACTGTATATGTAAAAGTAGATGACGCAGGAAACCAGAAAGATGTTACGGTATCGGATCAGCTGAAAAATATTTCGAGTCTTGGAACCATTGATGATGTATCAGATCTGAAAGATATCAAGAATGTAAAAGGTGATGAAACCTTTTCTGAAAATAACGGTAAACTGGTATGGCAGGGAGATAAGAAAGATATCTGCTATCAGGGAACAACCACAAAGAAGATTCCTGTAGGAATGAAGGTTACTTATGAACTTGACGGAAAGAAAGTCAGCGCAGATGATCTGGAAGGAAAGAGTGGACACTTAAAGATTCATTATGAATATCAGAATACAAGTGCTGACAGCGGGAAATACACACCATTTTTGATGGCAACCGGGCTTCTGATGGATGGAGAGAAGTTTTCAAATGTAACTGTTGACAATGGGAAAGTAATCTCAGATGGTGACAGAGATATCGTGATCGGAATGGGACTTCCACAGTTGAAAGAACAGCTTACATCAGTTAGCAGCAAGGTGGATGATCTGGATATCCCGGATTCATTTACGGTAGAAGCAGATGTGACAGATTACGAAAAAGTAGAAGCCGTTACAGTTGCAACAAACGAAGTGTTCAATGAAGTAGGTACCGATAAATTTGACAGCCTGGATGAACTGAAAGATTCTATGACAGAACTTCAAGATGCATCGAACAAACTTGTCAGCGGCTCCGGAGAACTGAAAGACGGACTGGATACACTGCTTTCTTCATCAGGAACACTGGTAAGCGGAATTGATCAGCTGGCAAGTGGTGGAAATACATTGGCTGCTGGAACTGGTAGTCTGGTGAGTGGAGCGAATACGCTGGCTGATGGAAGCAAGAGCCTGGCAAGTGGAACAAGCCAGTTGGCAAGTGGAGCTGAGAGTTTGAATGCAGGATCCGCACAGGTAGCAGCAGGAGCAAAGAGTGCAAAAGACGGAGTTGGACAGCTTGAAAGTGGAGCGCAGGCATTAAACGATGGGGTTGCACAGATGCAGAGCCAGGTTGGAGCAGGAGTAAGTTCATTAAATGATGGTGTGGGACAGTTGAGTGATGGAATCAGTCAGGCGAAAGATGGTGCGGTAAGTCTTACGGAAGGTTCAAAACAGGTGGCAACAGGAGCTGGACAGGTAAGAGATGGACTTGCACAGGCACAGGCAGGTGCTGGCTCGTTGAAAGACGGGGCGGATCAGTTACAGGCAGGAGCTTCTGGGTTACAGACAGACTTGAATACTATTGCGAATTCAGAAAACAGCAATGCTATGATCGCAGGGCTTGAGGCTTTGAAACAGGCAGTGCCGGAACAGGCAGGGACAATTGACCAGATTATTGCGGGTATACAGGCACAGCAGACGGCAATTAGTCAGGCGGCAGCAGGAGCAGGAAATCTTGTGACGGGAGCGAACAATCTTGCAATAGGAGCCGGAAACTTATCCGACAGCCTTAGAACACTTGGAGCAGGAGCGACACAGGTGGCAGATGGAGCCGCAAGTGTACAGACAGGAGCTGAAACATTAGCGGGAGGCCTTGGAACTCTTGGAACAGGTGCAAACCAGTTGCAGTCTGGCGTTGGAAGTATGGCAACTCAGCTTGCGGCAGGAACCAAACAGCTTTCAGAAGGAACTGGAGCATTACTTGCAGGAACACAGAGCCTTAACTCAGGACTTGGAACATTAAGCGCAGGAGCAGGACAGGTGAGTGAGGGAAGTGCAGCTCTCAGCACAAATATGAAAACTGCAAATGCGGGAGCACAGTCAGTGGCAAACGGAGCTATCCAGCTGGCAAGTGGCGCATCCCAGCTCAACAGTGGAGCTGGAACCCTGTCAACAGGTCTGAACACTCTCCAGAGCAGTACAGGCGCGTTGGTATCTGGTGTAGAACAGCTTGATTCTGGAGCAGCTGAACTGAACAGTGGTATGATCCAGTTCAACGAAGAAGGAATTGAAAAACTGGTAAGTGTATTTGATGGAGATGTTGATTCACTTCTGGATAAGGCAAACGAACTTCTGGATGCATCCAAAGAATACAAGAACTTCTCTGGAATCGCAGACGGAATGGACGGAAGCGTAAAATTCATTTTCGTGAGTGATAAATAATAGATTACCAAAATGGGAGATAGATTTTAACGTCTATCTCCTGTTTTTTTGTTGCGGATTCACGAACAGTATGATTTTTAAATCATCAATAGTACAAATTCATTTAATACATTTCAAAATTACAAACATATGGATGATAAAACTATTTTAAAATTTTCTGAACCAGTAGTGATTTATCTTACCAAAGAATCCAGTATACCAGAAGAAAGTGTGTTGATTTTGGATTTTGGTAAACAAGGCAGTTTTGAGTACAAGGTTGAGAATTATATTTACCTAAATCATGATGTAATTGAGCTTAATCAAAGAAAAATGGGGATATTAATACCGTTCCAATTGCTTAAATTTAAAGAAATAATCCATAAAAATCCAACCCGGAAAAATTTCGAGAAGTTGCAGAGACTTCTTGAAAATGATATACTTAAAAGTATAGAAGCAAATGTAAAAGTGGGGAATATAACGCAAGAAGATGCGACACAATTGTTGGAACTGACACGTCAATTATACAAGTATCTGTATGATAACTATTATGAAATAGGAGGATGCGAGGATATGAAACCATTGTTGGATGGAGCTATGGAACTACCGTTGGATAAATATAGAATACGAATTGATGAGTTGGAAGGAAAACTGGCAAGCGAAAAAGAACGTGCAGATAAGATGTCTGTGGAAGCTGAGCGTCTGAGAAAAGAATTAGAAGAACTTAAGAAAAATAAATAATCATTTTGAGATACTATTGATGAAAAATGAGCAGGAAAATGAAGAGATATCATAATTGATAAACCACAGATTTTCCTGCTCTGATTTTTTATGTATTTGAAAGAATTACTAATTGTAAGTAGTGTATAGTAATAGGAGAAATCTAATACCGCAACTGTATCCCCTGCTCCTCAATCCAGTCTTCGAGTTCATCCTGGGAATCAGCGGCCCATTCGGAGTTGGAGCCTGCTTTGAATTCATCTTTCAGATCTTCCTGCACCAGCTCTTTTGAAAATACGGGTTTCTCGTCTGTACGGGGATCTTTCGGGTTATCTATCTGTCTTGAACTACTCATATTTTCACGTCTCCTTTACTTTCGGAAAGAAAAAACATGACCCCTCGAGGTCATGTCTTTTCTTTTTGGTATGTCATTGAGAGGTTTTTCCTCGTTGCATTGCAGTTTGCCTTATATACAAAGCTGGGGAATGCTCCTACAAAGAGGATGTATATATAAATTGGAGTTTTATCATTGCAAGATCATTCTTGGGGGAAACGACCGGCAACAATATAACTGCAATAACAACCAATGTTGTAGCTTAATCAAGTCTTTATTAAAAAGCGGTATCCTTGTGTTGGAAACCGCCCTTGGTTTAGCTCTCTGATTAAGTTGGTTACACTATATCACTTTATCACGGTAGTGTCAACAAGAAAATGGTAAATTTATGTATAAATTATGCACTAAAATCTGTACAAAGCGGTCAAGCGTAAGTCTACTGTAGATTAGCGGTACTGGATCAGTTCCTGGACAGATTTACGTGCTGGTGCGGTCGGTTGGATGGCTGGATGACCGATCGCAATCAGGGCAGATACATTCAGAGTATCGTCAAGACCAAGTAGTTCTTTTACCTTTACCTCATCGAAAATACCCATGACAACCGAACCGATTCCGCATTCATGAGCAGCGAGCTGGAAGGTCTGCGCAGCGATACCGGCATCAAACATTTCCCATTTATCCTTTTTTGAGGTGGAATAAGCTCCGTTCTTTTCGTAACCGCTTTTCCCCGGAACGGAAGCGAGAACAACCAGTACCGGTGCACCAAGAATGATGCCTGTATTCCATTCAAATCCCATGACAGCTTCTTTGGCAATTTTGTTTTTGAGAGCTGTTTCTTCTATTATAATATATCTTGCTGTCTGCGTATTCTTCCAGGATGGAGCGTAGGCACTTGCTTCTACGATTTTCTCGATCACTTCATGTGAGACAGGATCCTCTGTAAATTTGCGGATCGTTCTTCTTGTTTTGATTGCATCTAATGTCTGCATAATATGCGTCCTCCTTCTACTACAATATATTTATGGTTAATATCCCTTACAGCCAGTAAGGAATTATCC